>Ga0208125_100076_pt1 | contig 104257 bp, 96 predicted proteins | sample LakWasM128_HOW14_2_FD_183938 | JGI IMG/M metagenome (GOLD analysis project Ga0208125, IMG submission 183938) | Freshwater sediment methanotrophic microbial communities from Lake Washington under simulated oxygen tension - Sediment Metagenome... | ecosystem: Environmental > Aquatic > Freshwater >...
TAGATACGCTTGACGCAGCCGATGCCAGTGAGCGGATAGCTGCAGGCCGACACGATCTTGCTTTCGCCCTGTTTGGTCAGCAGGTCCATCATCACCCAGGTCTGCTTGGCCCCGACGGCCAGGTCCATGGCGCCGCCGACGGCGGGAATGGCGTCTTTCTCACCGGTGTGCCAGTTGGCAAGATCCCCCGTGGCTGATACCTGAAAGGCACCGAGCACGCAGATGTCGAGATGGCCGCCGCGCATCATGGCAAAGCTGTCGGCATGGTGGAAGAAGGAGCCACCTTTGCGCAAGGTCACCGGCTGCTTGCCGGCGTTGATCAGGTCGTAGTCTTCCTCGCCTTCTGCGGGGGGTGGCCCCATGCCCAGGATGCCGTTCTCGCTGTGCAGCAGCACCTCGCGGCTGGCTGGAATGTGGTTGGCCACCAGGGTGGGCATGCCGATGCCGAGGTTGACGATCGCACCCTCGTGAATGTCCTGCGCCACACGGGCGGCAAGCTGGTCCTTGGTTCGTTTTTGGTAGCTCATGTCATGCCGCCTTCTTGATGCCACCGGCCTGTGTCGCCTGCCGCTCGATCTTGACGATCTGGTGAACAAAGATGCCGGGGGTGACGATGTGCTCGGGATTGAGTTCCCCCAACTCGGATATGTCATGCACGGTGGCCACCGTCTTTTTGCAGGCGGTGGCCATGACCGGGCCGAAGTTGCGCGCCGCCATGCGGTACACCAGGTTGCCCCAGCGGTCGCCGCGCTCGGCCTTGATCAGTGCCACGTCACCGCAGATCGGGTACTCCAGCACGTAATTCCTGCCGTTGATTTCGCGGCATTCCTTGCCCGTGGCCAGCTCGGTACCAAAACCGGTGGGCGTGAAGAAAGCGCCGATGCCCGCGCCCGCAGCCCGGATGCGCTCGGCCAGATTGCCCTGCGGCACCAGCTCCAGTTCCAGTTGGCCACTGCGATAGAGCGCATCGAACACATGGCTGTCGGCCTGACGCGGAAAGCTGCAAATGATCTTGCGCACGCGCCCGGTCTTGAGCAACGCCGCCAGGCCCGTGTCACCGTTGCCGGCGTTGTTGTTCACTACGGTCAGGTCTTTGGCGCCCTGCGCGATCAGGCCGTCGATGAGTTCATTGGGAATGCCGGCCGTGCCAAAGCCGCCGATCATCACGGTGGAGCCGTCCTTGACGTCGGCCAGCGCGTCGGCCACCGATTGCGCGATTTTGTTGATCATCCACTCTCTCCAGATAAGTTGACCTGACACGGCCGATCTAGCGATCACCCAGTCAATTTGTTCGTGTAAAGAACATTTGTTCGTATAATGAATTTTAAACGATCGCGAAAAGTCCCATGCCTGATCTTGACAACCCGCCGCCCCAACCCGGCGACAGCTATGTGCAATCCTTCGCCCGTGGGCTGGAGGTGATCCGCTCGTTCAGTGCGCAGGCGCCGCAACAAACCCTGACTGACGTAGCCGAACGCAGTGGCCTGACACGCGCCGGCGCACGCCGCCTTTTGCTGACACTGCAAACCTTGGGCTATGTGGCAAGTGATGGCCGACTGTTCCGCCTGACACCCCGCGTACTGGATCTGGGCTTTGCCTACCTGTCGTCTATGCCCATCTGGAGTCTGGCCGAGCCAGTGATGGAAGATCTGGTGGCGCAGGTTAAGGAGTCATGCTCGGCCGCGGTGCTGGACGGTACAGACATTGTGTATGTGCTGCGCGTACCGACGCACAAAATCATGCACATCAGCCTGGGGGTCGGCTCGCGGTTGCCCGCCTATTGCACATCGATGGGACGCATGTTGCTGGCAGGCTTGCCGGACGACGCCGTCAAAGAGCGCCTGCAAACGAGTGACCGCCGCGCGCTGACATCCCGCACTGTCACGGACATGGACGCCTTGATCACGTGTGTGCGACAGGCACGCCAACAGGGGTGGTGCCTCGTCAACCAGGAGTTGGAAGAAGGCCTGATCTCGCTGGCAGCCCCCGTGACCAACCGCGCCGGCGACACCGTGGCCGCGCTCAACATCTCCGGCCAAGCCAACCGCACCAGCGCCCGCGTAATGCAGGACACCCTGTTGCCCCGGTTGCTGCAGGCCGCCCGCCGGATTTCCGAAATGCTCACGGGGCGGCAGCCGCCAACAGACAGCAGAAGCCCGAACCTGTGAGGGTTCTGGCTCTGTCGAGCGTGCGGCGGTGCGCAATAATCCGCACATGGAACCTGTCGAAATAGTCATTTGGTCCGCCATGTCCGGGGTGCTGTTCACCCTTGCGATGGTGGCGCTGGCCGATGCGCTGACCAACCGCAGCGTCGCCTCGATGCGCGGGCTGATGTTTGTGCTGCTGCCGGGGGCCAGTTGCATCGTCATGACGGATCTGCCGGAGTTGCTGTTTCCATCTCTCTCGCAGCATTTGATTACGCTGCTCAAGGCAACACTGGGGCCGCTCAGCGGGGCCGTGGCCTTGACTTATTTGGGCAAATGGCTGGGCGGGCGGGCACAAGACCCCGTGGTCCATCGCATCATCGTTTGGGGCTCCAGCATCCTCATCACCGCCACGGTTATTTTGGTCATTCTGGCCTTGCGGATAACGCCCCAAGACTTCCCCAAACTGCTGTTTGCCGCGGCAATGGTCAACGGCACCGCGGTGGTTCTCGCCCTCATCACATCGGGTCGCGCCGCGGCTCTGGGCGACCCGCTGGCGCGCTGGATGCTGGTGGCCTGTTTGTTCCTGGCAGGGGCGACAGCCGGGCTGTACTTGCATGGACTAGAGGTGAAGGGTTATGACAATCTTGGGAATTGGATTTTTACAGCCCTGTGCACCACCGCTTATTTTTTGCTATGCACCGGTCTGGCGATCCTGCGCAACCGCCAGAACCGCAAACTCGCGCGCCTGGCGGGTTTGAAATTCGGGGCTGATCCGGCCACGGGTTTGCCCACCGGACAGGCGCTGCTGAACAAGATCGCCGCCGCTTTTTGGCGCAACAACCGCATGCACGGTGAATGTGTAGTGGTGGCTCTGCACCTTCGCAACTTGTACGCGTTGGACGAGTCGTGCGGCCACTGCTTCGACCAGCAAATACTCGCGGCGATGTCGGCCCGCATACTTCGCACCGTCGGGTTTCGCTGTGTGGTGGGCTTGTACCACCCGCTGTGCTTTGTGGTGGTGATCACCTCGGTCAAGCGTGACCAGACGGTGCAGCGAAATGTAACGCGCTTGCGCCAGGTGCTTTCAGCGCCGTTGCAGGTTGAGAGTCCGGACTGCAAGCATTACCAGTTCGTCCCTCAGCTTGGCGTTGGCATGGTCACCGTAACGCTGGACAGCGCAAACCCGGCCGCCGCTATTGACGAAGCGGAACAACTTGCGATTGCGGCGTCAGCGACCGACCCAAATACACCAGCGCAGGTTACGGCTTAGCGGGAGCGTGGCCAGGTCGTCCGGCGTGAGCGCGGCCAGATGGTCAGAACGGAACAGGCAGCGCCAGCGCACCGTGCGCCCACCTTGCCCGACGTAGCCGCCCAGATCGCGGAAGTTGGTGGCACCGGTGAGATTCAGGGAGCGGGAAAGAGTCTGCATAGGCCTTAATTTTGCTTTTTTTGTTTTCGTATACGATATAAAGCAAATGACATCCCAAACCCTGCTCCCCTGGCTGACCGAATCTTCGGCCGACCGCTTTAACGATGTGCGCGACACCTCGCTGGCCAAGCTGGTGCGCGACGACATGCTGGCGCTGATCTTGAAGGGGGTATTGACGCCCGGGCAACGCATCAATGAACCCGATGTTGCGGCCCGCCTGGGGGTGTCGCGCGTGCCGGTACGCGAAGCCCTGCGCCAGCTGGAGAGTTCCGGCCTAGTGGTGGCACGCAAGCATTCGGGGGTGTTTGTGCGCCAACTGGATGCACCAGAGATACGCGACCTGTACCAGCTGCGCGGTCTGCTTGACGGTTTTGCCGGGCGCCAGGCGGCGCAACTGCCTGGCACCAAAAAAACCGCCCTGCTGGCGCTGCTGGACGATTCCGTACAGGCCATGCAAGACGCGGCCAGCCACCACGAAGTGCAACGCTACTACGGCGAGAACCTGCGTTTTCACTGGGCGATTGTCGAGTCGGCCGGCAACGGCTCACTGACTGAAAGCTACCGCGGCATTGTGCAAAAACTGCATCTGTCGCGCCTGAGAAACCTGTCGCACGACATCGGCATGCAGGTCTCGATTGCCGAGCATGGAGAGATTGTCCAGGCCGTGCGCCTGGGCGACCCGCTGCGCTGCGAAGCCTTGCTGGCCCACCACGTGAGCGACGCCTACGAGCGCCTGGTCCATGCCACGCCAGCGATGTCCTGACGCTCCCGATCCGAAACAAGAAGCTATCACTGGAGACAAGACCATGAAACGACGCACCCTGCTATACGCCGCCCCCGCCCTGCTGGGCTTGCCCGGTCTGGCACAGGCACAAGCCGCCTACCCGGCCAAGCCGATACGCTACATCGTGCCGGTGGCAGCCGGGGGCGGCAGCGACATGGTGGGCCGCACCGTGACCGAGCGCTGGGGCGTTTTGCTCAAGCAAACGTTCGTGGTGGACAACCAGGGCGGCGGCGGCGGCGTTATCGCCTGCCAGGCCACCACGCGTGCCGCCCCCGACGGCTACACGCTGATGCAGGGCTATGTGGCCACCCACGGCACGGCACCGGCCACCCGCAAACTGCCGTATGACGCGGTCAAGGACTTCACGCCCATCGGCATGATTGGCGGCACGCCCAATGTGCTGGTGGTCAATGCCGCGCTGCCGGTCAAGACCGTGAAGGAATTCGTCGAGTACCTGCGCAAAAATCCCGGCAAGGTGAGCTACGGCTCGGCCGGCCAGGGCTCGCTCACGCACCTGACGATGGAGCTGTTCAAGCTGCAGATCAACTCGTTCATGGTGCACATTCCCTACCGCGGCATCGCGCCGGCCTTCACCGACCTGATCGGCGGCCAGACGCAAGCCATGTTCCCGGGTCTGGCCGCCGCGCTGCCGCACATCCGCTCAGGCCGGGTGCGACCGCTGGCCGTGACCGGCCTGCAGCGTCATCCGCAGTTCAAGGACATACCGACGCTGGACGAATCCGGCTTCAAGGGCTTTGACGCGCAGCAATGGTACGGTGTGGTCGGCCCGGCCGGCATCCCTGCCCCCATCGTCAAGCAACTCAATGAGACGCTGGCTACCGTGCTCACGGCGCCCGACCTGCGCGAAAAACTGGCGCTGGAGGCGGTCGAGCCCATCGTCATGACACCGGAACAGTTCAGCGAATTTATCCGCGCCGACATTGCCCGCTGGACCCAGGTAGCCCGTGCTCGCAACATCCAACTCGACAATTAAACAGAAAGACCCACAAGCACCATGGCCCGCAATACCCAGGTCGCCGCCGACCACAACGCTCCCCCCGTCACGCAAATCCTGGCCCAGTTCGTCGCCACCCATCCCGGCTACCTGGCCGGCGGCTGGAGCGAAGCGGTCGACCACGAAGCCCACCGCACCTTCATGAACTGGCTGGGTTGCGCCGTTGGCGCGGCGCACCACGAAGCCGCCGACGCCGCGCTGGCCGCCGTCAACATGCTGCAGCCCGCGCCGCAGGCCACGCTGCCCGGCCGCAGCGACAAGGTCGACATGGCCAGTGCCGCGCTGATCAACGGCATCACCTCGCACACCTTCGACTTCGACGACACCCACCTCAAGACCATCATTCACCCGGCCGGTCCGGTTGCCTCTGCCGTGCTGGCGCTGGCCGAACACACCGGCGCCAGCGGCCGCGCGCTAATCGACGCGCTGGTGCTGGGCATCGACGTGTCGTGCCGCGTCGGCAACGCGATGTACCCCGACCATTACGACCGCGGCTGGCACATCACCGGCTCCACCGGCACGCTGGGGGCCGCGGCAGCCTGCGCCCGCCTGCTCGGGCTGAACACGCAGCAAACTGCCATGGCACTGGGCCTGGCGGCCTCGCAGCCAGTGGGCATGCGCGAGCAGTTTGGCACCATGACCAAGCCCTTTCACCCCGGTGGTGCGGCGCGTGCCGGCCTGATGTCGGCGCTGATGGCCAAGCACGGTTTCACGGCCAGCCCCAAGGCGCTGGAGGCACCGCGCGGCATGATGCAGACCGTCTCCACCAAAAACGACTGGTTGGAGATCAGCAGCGAGCTGGGCCAGCGTTTCGAGATTTCCTTCAACAGCTACAAGCCCTTTGCCTGCGGCATCGTGATTCACCCCAGCATCGACGCCTGCGCCCAGCTGCGTGCGCAGGGCGTCACGCCCGAGCAGATTGAGCGCATCGAACTCAAGGTGCATTCGCTGGTGCTGGAACTCACCGGCAAGAAGGAACCGGCCGACGGCCTGCAGGCCAAGTTCAGCGTGTACCACGGCTGTGCAGCGGGGCTGACCTTTGGCCGTGCCGCCGAAGAAGAGTTCTCCGACGACGTGGTGAACCGCGCCGACATGGTGGCGTTGCGCCGCAAGGTAGTGGCCACTGTGGACGACTCGATTGACGAGGCCAGCGCCGACGTGACCGCCGTGCTGCTGGACGGCCGGCGCGTCCACGTGTTTGTCGAACATGCAATCGGCTCGCTGCAAAACCCGATGACCGACGCGAACCTGGAAGCCAAGTTCCACGGCCTGTCGGATGCGGTGCTGGGCGCTGCCAAAACGACCGATCTCATCAAGGCCTGCTGGGCCATCAGCCAGGCCGGCGATGTGCGCGCGCTGACGGCACTGGCGCGGCCATGAGCACAGCCAGGCCCCACATCGTCGTCCTCGACGACAGCGAACGTGCGATGCGCCGCCTGGCCGACTGGCAGGCCATTGATGCCCAAGCGCAGGTCACCATCCACCATGACCCGTTGGGCGGCGCGGCCCTGATTGACGCCTTGACGGACGCCGACGCCATTGTGCTGATGCGCGACCGCACGCCGTTCACCGCCGAGCTGCTGGCGGCCCTGCCCAAACTGCGCTACCTGGTGTTCACCGGCACCCGCAATGCCAAGCTGGACCTGGCGGCGCTGGCCGCACGCAACATCCCGGTCAGCCACACCGAGTTCGGGCCGTCCAAGGACAGCACCTGCGAACTGACCTGGGCCACCATCCTGGCCGCCACCAAACAGCTGGAGAGCCATACGGCGCGGCTCAAGCGCGGCCCATGGCGCAGCGACACGGCAGCACCCCTGCCAGGCACACTGCTTGGCCAGCGCTTGGGCCTGATCGGGCTGGGCGAAATCGGCGGACGCGTGGCCAAAGTCGGCAAGGCGTTGGGCATGGACGTCGTGACCTGGAGCCCGCGCATGACGGCTGAACGCGCACAAGCGCAAGGCGTCGGCTTTATGCCATTGGACGAGCTGCTGGCGACCTCACGCGTGGTCAGCCTGCACCTGGTCGTGGCACCGGCCACGCGCCACCTGATGAACGCCCAGCGGCTGGCGCTGATGCAGCCCGGCAGCCTGCTGGTCAACACCTCACGTTCGGAGCTGATCGACACCGCCGCCCTGGTGCAGGCCCTGCAAAACGGTCAGCCCAGTTTTGCCGCACTCGATGTCTTTGATGTGGAGCCGCTGCCGCTGAACGACCCCTTGCGCCAGTTGCCCAATGTGCTGCTGACACCGCATTTGGGTTTTGTCACCGAGCCGGTATTCCAGCGCTTTGCTGAGGGTGTGACGGAATGTCTGCAGGCCTGGCTGGCGGGGCAGCCACTGGTGCGGGTGGTGGCTTGAGCGCGGCCAGCTACGCAGTAACATCAACACCCAAGTCACCGGCAATCAGCCGGAACCGGTCCAGCGTGGCTTCCAGATCGTCCACGGCGTTTCACTCGCGAGCCTGCGGCGATGATGGCGTTCTTGAAGCCAATGACCTTCTTGGCGCCGGTCTTCTCCTGCGAGGTGCCGGTGGTTTCTTCCATCTCTTCGTTTCGAGGCCGGTGGTTTGAAACTTCATTGAGGCGTTGTGGACTGTGTCAAGTTGAACCATCGGGTCTCTCTCCCCGCCTCTATATGAAGAAAAAACTGTGTCCCGCCCTTGCTGTGTTCTCTCTGTTGCTCAGTCTGGCCGCAGCGGCCAGCGCGCAGCCGGTGTCCTTCGGCCTGTTCGGGGACCTGCCCTACAGCCGCTGGGAGCGGGAGCACCTGCCCGACCTGATGATGGAGATGGACAGTGAAGATCTGGCCTTTGTCGTCCATGACGGGGACATCAAGAACGGCCGGAGCGTGTGCAGTGATGACGTGCTGCGTGACATCCTGGGTGTCTTTCAGGCGTCAAATACGCCGCTGATTTATGTGCCTGGCGACAACGAGTGGACCGATTGCCATCGCAAGAGCAATGGCGGCTACGACCCGCAGGAGCGCTTGGCCAAGCTGCGTGAGCTGTTTTTTGGGGGCGAAACCACGCTCGGCCAGCGCACGCTGGCACTGGAGCGCCAGAGCCGCAATCCGGCCTTTGCCAGCTACCGCGAAAACGTGCTCTGGGAAGCGGGCGGGGCCCTGTTTGTCGGCCTGAACCTGCCCGGTAGCGAGAACAATTACCACGGCACCACCCATAAGGGCGGTCCGGTGCCGGAGTTTGTGGCACGCAGTGTGGCCAACCGGGCCTGGCTGGCGCAGGCCTTTGCCCAGGCCCGGGCCAAAAAACTGCCGGGCATCCTGATCGTGATCCAGGCCGATCCCGAATTTGAAGACGCCAACGCGGGCAAGCCCCAGCCGGGCTACCAGGATTTCCTGACGCAGCTGCGTGAAGAGACGCAGGCCTTTGCCGGGCGTGTCGTCCTGGTGCACGGCGATTCGCACCGGCAGCAGATCAACCAGCCCATGCTCGATCCGGTGAGCAAGCAGGTGGTCAAGAACTTCACGCGCGTGGAAACCTTTGGCTACCCTTTCTTCGGCTGGGTCAAGGCCACCGTGGATGCAGCGGATCCGCAGGTATTCCGATTTTCGCCGCGGCCGTGGCGCGTCCACTCGCCGCAGAATTGAGAGTCGCGTGCGCGCATTGATGTTTCGCAAGTGACGCCGCCTGGAAAGTCAGGACACTGGCGCGCATGCACCCGGGTCCTTCTCTTCTTCGGTCGGTGTTGCTGGCGCTCATGGGTGCCGCTGCGTCGCTGTCAGCGTGGTCGCAGGACAGTCCCCCTGACAGCGCCCACGCCGTCGATCTGCGCGAGCAGGCCGTCGCCTATGAGAATGGCGAGGGCGTGCCGCGCAATCCGGCGCTGGCAATCGCCCTGTACTGCAAGGCCGCGCGGCTTGGCGATGCACCTGCCCATTACAACTTGGGCTGGATCTACGCCAATGGGCGTGGGGTCGCCCGTGACGATGTCGCGGCGGCCTACTTCTTTCAGGCCGCCGCCGCGCAGGGGCTGCCAGAGGCCCAGCGCATGCTGAAAATCGTCGGCGGCCCCACCACCGAGGTGCCCGAGTGCCTGCGCCCGCCCGCAGCGCCGCCCAGGCCCGTGCCGCCCGACATTCCGGCGGAGCCGGGCGTTAACTATCACGCCATTGCGCCACGCCAGATTTTTGAGCTGGTGATGAAGATGGCGCCGCAGTACCAGGTGCAGCCGCAACTGGCGCTGGCCATCATTGCCGCCGAATCCAATTTCGACAGCCAGGCGCTCTCGCCCATGAACGCTCAGGGGTTGATGCAACTGATCCCCGAAACCAGCGAACGCTTCCGGGTGCGCAACCCGTTTGATGCGGCGCAGAACATTCGCGGTGGTCTGGCCTATCTACGCTGGTTGCTGGCCTATTTCGAGGGGGATATTGCGCTCGTGGCCGCCGCCTATAACGCGGGCGAAGGCAAGGTGGAGCGTTACCATGGCGTGCCGCCGTACCAGGAAACCCGGGCCTATGTGCGGCGCATCTTGCGCGCAGTGGGCACGCTGGCGCATCCGTTTGACGCCAGCGTGACACGGCCCTCGCCGGCGCTGGCCATGATCCGCGTGCCTTGGCGGTTTGACTGAGCCAACTCAGGTCGCCAGAGCCGCTTCAATGTCCTTGGCCATGGCCGCAGGCGCCTCGGTGGGCAGGGGCCTGGTGGAGCGCTTGGCAAAAAATGCCCGAACTATTGCCAGTTCGGGCATTGCGTTGAAGGCGCTTGATTTGAACTACTTCCGTGCCGGCGGCAAATCGGTGCAACTGCCATGCGCCACTTCCGCCGCCATGCCAATGCTCTCGCCCAGCGTCGGGTGCGGGTGAATGGTCTTGCCGATGTCGATGGCGTCAGCGCCCATCTCGATGGCCAACGCGATCTCACCAATCATGTCGCCCGCATGGGTGCCGACCATGCCGCCGCCCAGAATCTTGCCGTGACCGTGCGCTTCGGGGGAGTCGTCAAACAGCAGCTTGGTGACGCCTTCGTCGCGGCCGTTGGCAATGGCGCGGCCGGATGCCGTCCACGGGAACAAGCCCTTCTTGACCTTGATGCCCTGGGCCTTGGCCTGGTCTTCCGTGAGACCGACCCAAGCCACTTCGGGGTCGGTGTAGGCCACGCTGGGGATCACGCGGGCGTTGAAGGCCGCTGCGGCCAGTTCCTTGTTGCCCTGCAGTTCCCCGGCAATCACTTCCGCTGCCACGTGCGCTTCGTGCACCGCCTTGTGCGCCAGCATGGGCTGGCCGACGATGTCGCCGATGGCGAAGATGTGCGGCACGTTGGTGCGCATCTGGATGTCCACCGGGATGAAGCCACGATCCGTCACCGCGACACCGGCCTTGTCGGCAGCGATCTTCTTGCCGTTGGGCGTGCGGCCTACGGCTTGCAGCACCAGGTCGTACACCTGGGGGGCTGGCGCCGTGCCGCCCTCCTCGGCTGAAGCAAACGTCACCTCAATGCCCTCAGCAGTGGCCTTGGCGCCCACCGTTTTGGTCTTGAGCATGATGTTGTCAAAGCGCGGTGCATTCATCTTCTGCCAGATCTTGACCAGGTCGCGGTCGGCACCCTGCATCAGGCCATCCAGCATTTCCACCACGTCCAGGCGCGCGCCCAGCGTGCTGTAGACCGTGCCCATTTCCAGGCCGATGATGCCGCCGCCCAGGATCAGCATGCGCTTGGGCACTTCTTTCAAGGCCAAGGCACCGGTGCTGTCCACCACACGCGGGTCTTCGGGCATGAAGGGCAGGCGCACGGCCTGGGAACCGGCTGCGATGATGGCCTTCTTGAAGCCGATCACTTTCTTGGCTCCGGTCTTCTCTTGCGAGGTGCCGGTGGTTTCTTCCACTTCGACGTGGTTGGCGCCGACGAAGGCGCCGTAGCCACGAACAATGGTGACCTTGCGCATCTTGGCCATGGCGGCCAGGCCACCGGTGAGCTTGGTGACGACTTTTTCCTTGTGGCCGCGCAGTTTGTCGATGTTGACGACTGGCGCACCAAAGTCCACACCCAGGGCGGACATGTGGCTGACCTCATCCATCACGGCGGCCACGTGCAGCAATGCCTTGGACGGGATGCAACCCACGTTCAGGCAGACGCCACCGAGCTGGGCATAGCGCTCAACCAGGATGACCTTGAGCCCCAGGTCCGCCGCACGGAAGGCGGCCGAGTAGCCGCCGGGTCCGGCGCCCAGCACCAGCAGGTCGCAGTCTAGGTCCACGGTGCCGGCGTAGCTGGCTCCCGTGGGTGCGGCGGTTGCGGAAACGGCCGGGGTGGCTGCCGGTTTTGCTATCGATTCAGGAGCTGCTTGCGCTGTTTGTACGGGGGCTGCGGCCTGATTGGATACAGAAACCGGCGCAGAATCCACACCCGCGGCTTCCAGCATCAGCACGACCGAGCCTTCCTTGACCTTGTCGCCCAGCTTGACCTTGAGTTCTTTCACCACACCGGCTTGGGATGAGGGGATTTCCATGGAGGCCTTGTCGCTCTCCACGGTGATCAGGCTTTGCTCTGCGCGGATGGTGTCGCCGACCTTGACCATCAGTTCGATGACGGTGACTTCGGCGAAGTCGCCAATGTCGGGAACTTTGATTTCGATGAGTGCCATTTTTTATTCCCAATCAATCAGAATATTTTTCTTAAAACCTTGGCGTGCCACAACGCTCGCCGTAGCGTGTGGGGTGTTGGGCTCCGCCGATTTCTGGACCTTTGACGGCATGAGGCGGGGCCCAATGCCCCACACGCTGCCACCTCAGGCCTCGGCCACTCAGAGCAACACACGGCGGAAGTCGCCCAGGATCTGGCCCAGGTAGACGTTGAAGCGGGCAGCCGCCGCGCCGTCGATGACGCGGTGGTCCCAGGTCAACGAGAGCGGCAGCATCAGGCGCGGCACAAAAGCCTTGCCATCCCACACCGGCTCCATCTGGCTCTTGCAGACGCCCAGGATGGCGACTTCAGGGGCGTTGATGATGGGCGTGAAGTAACGCCCACCAATGCCGCCCAAGGACGAGATGGTGAAGCTGGCACCGGACATTTCGGCCGGACTCAGCTTGCCGTCGCGGGCCTTCTTGGCGAGCTCGCCCATTTCCTGGCTGATCTGGAAGATGCCTTTCTTGTCGGCGTCCTTGATCACCGGCACCATCAGGCCATTGGGCGTGTCGGCCGCAAAACCGATGTGGTAGAACTGTTTGTAGATCAGCGCATCGCCGTCCAGCGAGCTATTGAACTCGGGGAATTTCTTGAGCGCGGCCACGCAGGCCTTGATCAGGAAGGCCAGCATGGTGACCTTGATGCCCGACTTCTCGTTCTCTTTGTTCGTAGAGACGCGGAAGGCTTCCAGGTCGGTGATGTCGGCGTCGTCATGGTTGGTGACGGCCGGAATCATGATGGCGTTGCGCAGCAGGTTGGCGCCGCTGATCTTCTTGATGCGCGACAGTTCCTTGCGCTCGATCGGGCCAAACTTGGCGAAGTCGACCTTGGGCCAGGGGATCAGACCCAAGCCCGCGCCGTCGCCACCACCACTGACCTTGTTCTGCGCCGCACCGGCGAGCGTTTGCACCGTGCCGCTCATGACCGAGCGGGTGAAGGACTGCACATCAGCCTCGGTGATGCGGCCCTTGAGGCCGCTGCCTTTGACTTCTGTCAGCGGCACGCCCAACTCACGTGCGAACTTGCGCACCGAGGGCGACGCGTGTGGCAGGTTGAGCGCCAGGGAGGTCGGTTCGTGGGCAGGAACGGCGGCGGCCGCTGCCGTGGGCGCTGCGCTGGCTGCTACAGAAACAGGAGCTGCTTGCGCACTGTCTACGGGGGCTGTAGCCTGATTTACCTCTGAAACTGCAGCGGAAACCGGCGTTGCTGCTGCGGGGGACGGGGCCGCAGAAACTGCATCGACGCTGCCCTCCAGAATCACCACGAGAGACCCCTGCTTGACCTTGTCGCCGAGCTTGACCTTGAGCTCCTTGACCACGCCAGCGTGGCTGGAGGGGATTTCCATGGAGGCCTTGTCGGACTCCACAGTGATCAGCGACTGCTCGGCCTTGACCGTGTCGCCGACCTTGACCATCAGTTCGATGACGGTGACTTCATCAAAGTCGCCGATATCGGGAACTTGGATTTCAATGGATGCCATGTTGTTCTTCCTAATCAGTTGGGGTCAGAGCACATTTGCTGCGCAAAGTGGTCTGACCCACAAGGTTTCATGCGTACAGCGGATTGATCTTGTCGGTCTTGATGCCGTACTTGGCAATCGCCTCAACGACTTTGCTGACGGGCACCGTGCCCTCTTCGCTCAGCGCCTTCAGGGCGGCGACGACGATGAAATGGCGGTTCACCTCGAAGTGCTCACGCAGCTTGCTGCGGAAGTCGCTGCGGCCAAAGCCGTCGGTACCCAGCACCTTGTAGGTACGGCCCTTGGGAATGAAGGGGCGGATCTGCTCGGCATACGCCTTCATGTAGTCGGTGGATGCGACCACCGGGCCGGTATGCTTTTCCAGTTGCTGGGCCACGAACGACACGCGCGGTGCATCCGCCGGGTGCAGCAGGTTGTGGCGCTCGCAGTCCTGGCCTTCGCGGGTGAGTTCGTTGAAGCTGGGGCAGCTCCACACATTCGCAGCCACGCCCCAGTCTTTCTCCAGCAGTTCCTGCGCCGCAATGCTTTCGCGCAGGATGGTGCCCGAGCCGAGCAACTGCACACGCGGGGTCAGCTTGGCGCCCTCTTTGCACAGGTACATGCCCTTGATGATCTGCTCCTCAGAACCCGGCGTCAGGCCCGGCATGGCGTAGTTCTCATTGAGCAGCGTGATGTAGTAGAAAACGTTGTCCTGCTTCTCGACCATGCGCTTCAAGCCATGGTGCAGGATGACGCCCACTTCGTGCGCAAAGGTGGGGTCGTAGCTCACGCAGTTGGGAATCGTGCCCGCCATGATGTGGCTGTGGCCGTCTTCGTGCTGCAGGCCTTCACCATTCAGCGTGGTGCGCCCGGAGGTGCCACCCAGCAAAAAGCCACGTGCCTGCATGTCGCCCGCCGCCCAGGCCAGATCGCCAATGCGCTGGAAGCCGAACATGGAGTAGTACACATAGAACGGCAACATGATGCGGTTGCTGGTGGAATAGCTGGTGGCCGCGGCAATCCAGCTGCTCATGCCGCCGGCTTCGTTGATGCCTTCCTGCAAAATCTGGCCGGCCTTGTCTTCGCGGTAGTACATGACCTGGTCTTTGTCGACCGGGGTGTACTGCTGGCCGGCCGGGTTGTAGATACCGATCTGGCGAAACAGCCCTTCCATGCCAAAGGTACGCGCCTCGTCCACCAGAATCGGCACCACGCGCGGGCCCAGCGCCTGGTCACGCAGGAGCGTGGTCAAAAAGCGCACATAGGCTTGCGTGGTAGAGATTTCACGGCCTTCGGGCGTGGCTTCCATGACCGACTTGAAGGTATCCAGCGAGGGCACGGTGAACTGCTCGTCAGCCTTGGTGCGGCGGTGCGGCAGGTAGCCGCCCAGCGCCTTGCGCCGCTCGTGCAGGTAGCGCATTTCGGGCGTGTCGTCGGCGGGTTTGTAGAACGGCAGATTGGGCAGGTCGCTGTCGGGAATCGGGATGTTGAAGCGGTCGCGGAAGGCCTTGATGTCTTCGTCGGTCAGCTTCTTGGTCTGGTGCACATTGTTCTTGCCCTCGCCGGCCTTGCCCATGCCAAAGCCCTTGACGGTCTTGATCAGCAGCACGGTGGGCTGGCCCTTGTGGTTGACCGCCTTATGGAAGGCGGCATACACCTTCTTGGAATCGTGGCCGCCGCGGCGCAGGTCAAACACCTCTTCGTCGCTCATCTTGGCCACCATCTCCAGCGTGCGCGGATCGCGGCCGAAGAAGTGCTTGCGCACATAGGCGCCGTCGTTGGCCTTCATGGCCTGGTAGTCGCCGTCCAGCGTGTCCATCATGACCTTGCGCAGCGCGCCGTCCTTGTCGCGCGCCAGCAGCGGGTCCCAGCCAGAACCCCAGATCAGCTTGATCACGTTCCAGTCGGAACCGCGGAATTCACCTTCGAGCTCCTGGATGATCTTGCCGTTGCCGCGCACCGGGCCGTCCAGGCGCTGCAGATTGCAGTTGATGACGAACACCAGGTTGTCCAGCTTCTCGCGCGCGGCCAGGCCGATGGCGCCCAGGGATTCGACCTCGTCCATCTCACCATCACCACAGAACACCCAGACCTTGCGGTTCTCGGTGTTGGCAATGCCGCGGGCGTGCAGGTATTTGAGGAAGCGCGCCTGGTAGATGGCCATCAACGGGCCCAGGCCCATGGAGACGGTGGGGAACTGCCAGAACTCGGGCATCAGCTTGGGGTGAGGGTAGCTGGACAGGCCCTTGCCATCCACTTCCTGGCGGAAGTTCAGCAACTGCTCTTCCGTCAAACGGCCTTCCATATAGGCACGGGCGTAGACGCCAGGGGACACGTGGCCCTGGATGTAGAGGCAATCGCCACCGTGCTCTTTTCCGGGCTCGGCGCTCTCGGCGTGCCAGAAGTGGTTGAAGCCGGCGCCAAACAGGCTGGCCAGCGAGGCAAAGGAGCCGATGTGGCCGCCCAGGTCGCCGCCGTCCACGGGGTGGTGGCGGTTGGCCTTGACCACCATGGCCATGGCGTTCCAGCGCATATAGGCACGCAGGCGTTCTTCGATTTCCAGGTTGCCCGGCGAGCGCTCTTCCTGGTCCGGCGCGATCGTGTTCACATAAGCCGTAGTGGCCGAAAACGGCATGTCGATGCTTTTCTGGCGCGCATGACCCAGCAGTTGTTCCAGCAGGAAGTGGGCCCGCTCGGGGCCTTCACTCTCGATCACGGCGGACAGCGCGTCCATCCATTCACGGGTTTCCTGGCTGTCCAGATCAAGATGAGGGGCGCTCGCGGCACCGGGTGGAACTGCTGACATCAATGTCTCCTGGTTGTTTTGACGCAATTTAGTACGTTCTACCTATTTTCACACAACATTCTCTAAATTTCAAGTTGTGCTTTTTGATTTCATAATATGGATTATGAAAAGCCAAGCGTTCCGACACTCCCCTACACTTGGCGCATGCCTTTACCCAAGCTGATTTCGTTGCCGAACCCCCTGGCCTTGCCAACGGTACAGCGTGCGCGCCACTGGTGGAACCGCCTGGCGCCGCACCGCCAGGACCGGGTCGCCGTACTGGCCCCGCTGGCGGCCGTCCTGTTGTTTTTTGCTGCCATCGTGGCCGCCCTGGGCTACTTGCGACTGGAGGAAATGGACCGCGAGCAACAGGCCGTGCAGCGCGACGTGGAATACACCCAGCAGCGCCTGCGCCTGCGTCTGCTGGAGCGCCAGGAACAGCTGGCGCGTATTGCGCGCGAGATCTCCAACCGCGAACTCGACATCGAGGATTTCCGGGCCCGCGGGCGCTCCATGCTCAACCAATACCTGGAGTTGCAAGGCCTGGCCTGGGTCGATGACCACAAACGTGTGCGCACGGCCCTGGGCACGGCGGTGCTGGTGGCGAGCCAATTGAACCCGAGCAACAGCGACGCTCCGCGCAACGACACGCAGAGTGGATACCAGGCGGCCCGCGAATCACAACAACCGGTGTACGTACAACCTCTGGGCTCCGCCAACGACACGCCCTTGCTGCAAATGCACCTGCCGCTGAACGACCGCGGCCGTTTTTCCGGCGTCTTGCTGGCCGAGTACTCGGTTGACGGCCTGTACCGCTACGGAGTCCCCACCGAGGTGACTTCCCGTTATGCCATTTCCTTGCGGGATGCCAAGGGAGGACTGTTGGCCGGTACCGCCATACCGGAAAAGAAAACCGTCAAGAACCTGCTCCCGTGGGCCAACCCGGCCAATGAGTATTCGATGCCGGTGTCACCCGTCGGAAGTTCGCTGGTGGTGCGTGGCCAGGCCTATCGGGCATCACTGGGCGTCATTGGCAGCGGACTGTTCTGGCTGGTCAGTGCACTGAGCGTGATGACCGCCTGGATGCTGATCGCCAACTGGCGCCACACCCGCCGGCGCGTACAGGCACAGCAGGCACTGATTTCCGAAACCACCTTTCGCCGGGCCATGGAAAACTCCATGCTCACCGGCATGCGGGCCATGGATTTGCAGGGGCGCATCACCTACGTCAATGTGGCGTTCTGCCAGATGACGGGCTGGACCGAGTCTGAGCTGGTCGGCCGCACCGCCCCGTTTCCCTACTGGCCCGAGAATGACCGGGAGCAACTGCACTCGCTGCTCGACGAGGAGCTGGCTGGAAAAACCACCGCGGGGGGTATCCAGGTGCGCGTCAAGCGCCGGGACAACACACTGTTTGACGCGCGCCTCTATGTGTCACCACTGATCGATGCGATTGGCAAGCAAACGGGCTGGATGACCTCGATGACGGACATCACGGAGCCGAATCGGGTGCGGGAGCAATTGTCCGCGTCGCACGAACGCTTCACCACGGTGCTGGAAGCACTGGATGCCTCCATTTCGGTGGCACCGCTGGGCAGCGACGAACTGCTGTTTGCCAACAAGCTGTACCGCCAGTGGTTCGGGCTGCAAGCCAACGGGCACCTGCAACTGGTTGCACAAGCCGGTGTGCCGGCCACCCCTCCGAACGACGAGTCGACGGACAGCGTGGACTCATTTGCCGGCCTGCCCACGACCGCCTTGCCCGATACGGAAACCGAAAGCGCGGAGATTTTCATAGCCGACCTGAACAAGTGGCTGGAGGTGCGCACCCGCTACCTCAGTTGGGTGGACGGACGTCTGGCACAAATGGTGATTGCCACCGACATCTCATCCCGTCGACTGGCCGAAGAACAATCCGCCAGCCAGACCGAGCGGGCACAGACCGCCAGCCGCCTGATCACCATGGGCGAGATGGCGTCCAGCGTCGCGCACGAACTCAACCAGCCCCTCACCGCCATCAACAACTACTGCAACGGCATGGTCTCGCGCATCAAGGCGCACCAGATCACCGAGGACGACCTGCTGGGCGCCTTGGAAAAAACCGCCAAGCAGGCCCAGCGCGCGGGCCAGATCATTCACCGCATACGTTCGTTCGTGAAGCGCAGCGAACCCAACCGCACGCCGTCTGAAGTGGCGCTCATCGTGACCGAAGCGGTGGAACTGGCCGAGATTGAATTGCGCCGCTTCAATGTGCGACTGAACCACTACGTCGCAGCACGCCTGCCGGTTCTCATGGTGGACCCTATCCTGATCGAGCAGGTGCTGATCAATTTGCTGCGCAACGCGGCAGAGTCCATCGACATGGCCTTGCGACAAACTTCGCAGCGCATCGTCGAATTGCGGGTGATCCCCAGAGTCATCGAGGACAAGCAGGTTGTCGAATTCTCGGTGCAGGACACCGGCAAAGGCCTGGCACCGGAGGTCATGGCCCGGCTCTACGAAGCCTTCTACTCCACCAAGGCCGACGGCATGGGCATCGGTCTGAGTTTGTGCCGCTCGATTGTGGAATCCCACCTGGGCAGAATGTCGGCAGAGAACCTCTACAATGGCGACGATGTGTCAGGGTGCCGATTTTCATTCTGGATACCACTGACCGACGTTGGCCCCAGTTTGACGCGACATCAACGTAAAAGCAATTAGAACCCTGGAAACCCGAATGAGCCTGATTCCCAAAAAAGGTACTGTTTACGTGGTCGATGACGACGAGGCCGTGCGCGATTCGTTGCAATGGCTGCTTGAAGGCAAGGGCTTTCGGGTGCGTTGTTTTGACTCCGCCGAATCGTTCCTGAGCCGCTACGATGCGCGCGAAGTCGCCTGCCTGATTGTGGACATCCGCATGGGCGGCATGACCGGCCTGGAGCTGCAAAGCCGTTTGATCGAAGCCCGCTCTCCCCTGCCCATCGTGTTCATCACCGGCCATGGCGATGTGCCCATGGCGGTGGACACCATGAAGAAGGGTGCCATGGACTTCATCCAGAAGCCCTTCAATGAAGACCAACTGGTCGGCCTGGTGGAGCGCATGCTGGACCATGCCAAGGACTCCTTCGCCGATTTCCAGATGGCCGCCAGTCGCGACGCCCTGCTGTCCAAACTGACGCTGCGCGAATCCCAGGTGCTGGAGCGCATTGTGGCCGGACGCTTGAACAAGCAAATCGCCGACGACCTAGGCATCAGCATCAAGACGGTGGAGGCGCACCGCGCCAACATCATGGAAAAGCTCAGCGCCAACACGGTGGCAGACCTCCTGAAAATTGCACTGGGACAAAACGCCCCAAAAGCCTGAAGTCCACTTTTTTCCAGCATCCAACGCCCGCCCCGCAAGGTCTGCGGGCGTTTTCCATTAGAAAGCCCAGCATGACCACCACCACCGCCCAGATCATTGACGGCGTCGCCCTGTCCCAGAAACTTCGCACAGACATCGCTACCCGCACGGCGGCCCTCAAGGCCCGCGGCGTCACGCCCGGACTGGCCGTCATTCTGGTCGGCGAGGATCCGGCCAGCGCCGTCTATGTGCGCAACAAGGTCAAGGCCTGTGCCGATACCGGCATCCGGTCGGTGTTCGAGAAATATGCGGCAACGCTCACAGAAGCCGATCTGCTGGCGCGTATCACGGCCCTCAATACCGATCCGACCATCCACGGAATTCTGGTGCAAATGCCCCTGCCCAAGCACATCAATCCGCACAAAGTCATTGAAGCCATCTCCACGGCCAAGGACGTGGACGGTTACGCCACGCTGAGCGCAGGTGAATTGATGACCGGCCAGGACGGCTTTCGCCCTTGTACACCGTACGGCTGCATGAAGCTGATTGAGACCACGGGCGTGGATTTGCGCGGCAAGCACGCGGTGGTCATCGGGCGCAGCAACACGGTGGGCAAGCCGATGGCACTCCTGCTGCTGCAGGCCAATGCCACGGTCACCATCTGCCACAGCGCCACCGCCGACATGGGTCACCACACCCGACAGGCCGATGTCGTTGTCGCTGCCGTGGGCAAACGCAATGTGTTGACTGCCGACATGGTCAAGCCAGGCGCCATCGTGATCGACGTCGGCATGAACCGTGACGATGCCGGCAAGCTGTGCGGCGATGTGGACTTTGCCGGCGTCAGCCAGGTGGCAGGCTACATCACGCCAGTGCCCGGCGGTGTCGGCCCCATGACCATCACCATGCTGCTGGTCAACACGCTGGAGGCGGCAGAGCGCCAGGCGGCACGTCTTGAAACCCTGGCCGGTGCACCCAAATAAATGCTGGTTTCTTCCGCTCCCAACCCGATTGCCTCCATGAACCCACTGCTGAGTTCCTCCACACTGCCCCTTTTTGACCAGATTCTTCCCGAGCATGTCGCGAGCGCCATAGAAGCCTTGCTGGCACAGTCCAATGCGGCGCTGGAAGCCGTCACAGCGCCGGGCTTCCCTTCGCAATGGGAGGCCATAGCCCGCGTCCTCGACGTGGCAACCGAAAAACTGGGACTGTCCTGGGGCGCCGTGAGTCACCTCAACAGTGTGGCCGACACCCCGGAACTGCGCGCCGCCTACAACGCGGCACTGCCTGCGGTCACCGAGTTCTGGACCCGGCTGGGAGCCGATGAACGCCTGTACGCCAAGTACAAGGCCATTGACGTCCAATCCCTGAACGCCGAGCAGCGCCAGGCCCACAAGAATGCCATGCGCAACTTTGTGCTGGGCGGCGCCGATCTGGTCGGGGCGCAACGCGAGCGCTTCGCAGAAATCCAGGAGCTGCAAGCGGGGCTGAGCCAGAAGTTCAGCGAGAACACGCTGGATGCCACCGACGCTTTCAGCTACTACGCCACGGCCGCCGAGATGGCAGGCATTCCCGACGATGTACAACAGGCCGCACGGGCCGCAGCCCAGGCTGAAGGCAAAGAGGGTTACCGCCTGACCCTCAAGATGCCGTGCTACCTGCCGGTCATGCAGTTTGCCCACAGCAGCGCGTTGCGCGCCACACTGTACCGGGCCTTTGTCACCCGCGCCTCCGACCAGGCCGACGCCGCCGCACAAAAATATGACAACTCGCAGGGCATACGCGACATCCTGAGCCTGCGCCAGGAAGAAGCGGCCCTGCTGGGCTACCCCCATTACGGAGCCTTGTCTCTGGTACCCAAAATGGCGTCGTCGCCCGACGCGGTCATTACCTTCCTGCGCGATCTGGCACGCAAGGCGCGCCCCTTTGCCGAGAAAGACCTGGCCGACCTGCGCACCTTTGCCGCCACAGAACTTCAGCTGACTGACCCGCAAGCCTGGGATTGGCCGTATGTCGGGGAAAAACTCAAGGAGGCCCGCTACGCCTTCAGCGAGCAGGAAGTCAAACAGTACTTCACGTTCCCCAAGGTGCTGGCCGGTTTGTTCAAGATTGCCGAAACCCTGTTTGACGTCGCCATCACGCGCGACCAGGCCCCGGTCTGGAATGCCAATGTGGAGTTCTACCGCATTGAGCGCACCGGCGCCGATGGCACGCAGTTGATCGGCCAGTTTTACCTGGACCCCACCGCCCGCAGCGGCAAGCGCGGGGGGGCCTGGATGGACGACGTCTGCACCCGTTGGCTGCGCCCCGACACCGCCCAGTTGCAAACCCCGGTGGCACACCTGGTGTGCAATTTTGCCGATGGCGTGGAGATGGATGGCATCAAGCAGCCCGCCCTGCTCTCGCACGACGACGTGACCACGCTGTTCCACGAATTTGGCCACGGCCTGCACCACATGCTCACGCAGGTCAACGAGCATGATGTGTCGGGCATCAGCGGCGTCGAATGGGATGCGGTGGAGTTACCCAGCCAGTTCATGGAAAACTTCTGCTGGGAGTGGAACGTGCTGCGCCACATGACCGCCCACGTGGAGACCGGCGAGCCGCTGCCGCGCGCCCTGTTCGACAAAATGCTGGCCGCACGCAACTTCCAGAGCGGCCTGCAGACCCTGCGCCAGATCGAGTTTTCGCTGTTCGACATGCTGCTGCATACCGCCCACGACCCGCAGCAGGATTTCATGCCGCTGCTGAACCAGGTGCGCAATGAGGTGGCCGTGATGCTCCCTCCGCCGTGGAGCCGCACCGCCCACACCTTCAGCCATATCTTTGCCGGCGGCTACGCAGCGGGCTACTACAGTTACAAATGGGCCGAGGTGCTCAGCGCCGATGCCTACGCAGCCTTTGAAGAAACCGCTGGACCCGACGGTTTGCCAAATCTGGAAACCGGTAGAAAATACCGGCAAGCCATTCTGGAAGCGGGCGGTAGCCGCCCGGCCATGGAGTCGTTCAAGGCCTTTCGCGGCCGCGAACCCACGCTGGACGCGCTCTTGCGCCACCAAGGTATGGCACCATAAGGTGCATGGGCGTGGCAACCATCACACCAGCTTACCGAACCGGAGGACGCATATGAACAAAAACACCCTCGCCTGCCTGCTGGGCAGCGCCCTATTGCTTGGTGCAATAACCGGCGTGCAGGCCCAGACGATTTACCGCATTGTGGGCGCCGACGGCAAGGTCACGTTCTCCGACAAGCCCCCCGTCAACGCCGAACAGGGCAAGGTTGCCACCACCGGAGTCGGCGCCGCTGCGAGCAATCCCAATACTGGCCTGCCATTCGAATTGCGACAGGTCGTCGCAAAATACCCGGTGGTCTTGTACAGCGGCCCCAAATGTCCGCCTTGTGACACTGGCCGAACGCTCCTGACGGGGCGCGGCATACCGTTCAATGAGCGAACCATCACCACGCCCGAAGACCGGGACTACCTGCAACGCCTGACCGGAGACAACTCGCTGCCCTACCTGACCATTGGTGGCCAGCGGATCAGGGGCTTGTCCGATCAGGAGTGGACGCAGTACCTGGACGCGGCCGGTTATCCAAAAACTTCCGTCCTGCCCGCCACCTACAAAAATGCACCGCCGACCCCGTTGGTCGAGGTGCAAAAAGCCCCCACGGCAGGCGCAAAAGCGGAAGAAAAATCAGAACCGCCTCCAGCCCCCGCCGAGCCCGCCTACCAACCGCCCGCAAAAAATCCAGCCAACCCGACCGGCATTATTTTCTAGGGATCAGGCGCTTAGAACGTCAGCGTCTTGACGCCGCTGGCCGTGCCCAACAGGCAGACCTGGGCGCGCTGAAAGGCAAACACGCCCACGGTCACCACACCAGGCCACTGGCTAACCTCGGCTTCAAACGCCAGCGGGTCGGTGATTTGCAGACCGGTGACATCCACGATGTACTGACCGTTGTCGGTCACCAGAGGCTGGCCATCCTTCAACCGGATTTTGGCACTGCCGCCCTTGGCGGCGAACTGCGCCATGACACGCTGCGTGGCCATGGGAATGACCTCGACCGGCAACGGATACGCGCCCAGGGTCTGCACCAGTTTGGATTCATCGGCAATGCACACAAAGCGGTCCGACTGCGCCGCCACAATCTTCTCGCGCGTCAACGCCGCGCCGCCGCCCTTGACCATGTTGCCATGGCCATCAATCTCGTCGGCACCGTCGATATAGACCGACAACCGGGGGACATCGTTGGAATCAAACACGGGAATCCCCAAGGCCAGCAGGCGCTCGGTGCTGGCCACCGAACTGGACACCGCGCCCTTGATCTGGTGCTTCATGGTTGCCAGCGCATCAATGAATTTGTTCACCGTGGAGCCGGTCCCCACGCCCACAATCTCGCCGGGCACGACATACTGCAGGGCCGCCTGCCCCACCAGGGTTTTGAGCTGGTCTTGCGTTAGAGCGGGTGCGGCGGCGGTATTGGAGGTGTTGGAGCTGGTCATCGGTGAAAATTGGGGTAGTTTTGAAATAATGCAGGAATTATCCAATGTCTCTTGTTCCCTACGGTCTGGCCCGTCGCGTTTTGTTCAGCCTGGACCCGGAAGCTGCCCACGAACTCACAATGGCCAGCCTCGCCCGCCTGCAAGGTACGCCTCTGCAATGGGCCTATTGCGCGGCCCGCGTGGATGATCCGATTGATCTGGCCGGCCTGCACTTTCCCAACCGCGTCGGCCTGGCCGCCGGGCTGGACAAAAACGCCCGCTGCATCGACGGCCTGGGCGCCATGGGCTTTGGATTTGTCGAAGTCGGCACGGTCACGCCCAAGGCGCAGCCCGGCAACCCCAAGCCCCGCATGTTTCGCCTGCCCAAGGCGAAGGCCCTGATCAACCGGCTGGGGTTCAACAATGAGGGGCTGGACGCCTTTCTGGAGAACGTGCAACGCTCGGCCCTGCGCCGCCAGAAGAAGCCGGGCATGCTGTTGGGCCTCAACATTGGCAAGAACGCCGCCACGCCCATCGAGAACGCCACCGACGACTACCTGATCTGCCTGGACGGTGTCTACCCCCACGCAGACTATGTAACGGTCAATATTTCCAGCCCCAACACCAAGAACCTGCGCGCCCTGCAGAGCGATGAGGCATTGGACGCCTTGCTGAGCGCCATTGCCACCCGTCGCAAGGTGCTGCAAAAGAAACATGGCAAGCGCATCCCGATTTTTGTGAAGATTGCGCCGGACCTGGATGAAGCGCAGGTGGCCGTCATTGCCGCCACACTGGTACGCCACGGCATGGACGGCGTGGTGGCCACCAACACCACGTTGAGCCGCGACGCGGTGCAAGGTCTGCCCCACGCCGAGGAAGCCGGTGGGTTGTCCGGTGCGCCGGTACGGGAGGCCAGCAACCGGGTGATTGCGCAGTTGCGTGCTGCCTTGGGGCCACAGTTCCCCATCATCGGAGTGGGCGGCATCCTGAGTGCCGACGACGCCGTGGAAAAAATCCGTGCCGGGGCCGATGTGGTGCAAATCTATACCGGGCTGATTTACCAGGGGCCTCAATTGGTGAAGGATGCGGCGCTGGCGATCAAGGCCCTACAAAAGTAATTCGGCCACCATCTCGCCTATCGCCAGTGCACTGGTCAGGCCCGGCGACTCGATACCAAACAGGTTCACCAGGCCGGCCACGCCGTGGTCCTTGGGGCCCTGGATGCAAAAGTCGCGTGCGGCAACGTTGGGGCCGCTGATCTTGGGGCGGATACCGGCATAGGCGGGAACCAGCGCACCATCAGGCAGCGCGGGCCAGTATTTGCGAACCTCGGCATAGAAGGCATCGCCCCGCTCTGGCTGCACTTCGGTATCTTCGGATGAGTCCACCCATTGCACATCGGGGCCAAAGCGGGTTTGTCCGCCCAGATCCAGCGTCAAGTGCACGCCCAGGCCAGCTGCTTCTGGCACGGGGTAGATCAGGCGCTTGAACGGCGAACGACCGGCCAGCGTGAAGTAGTTGCCCTTGGCAAACCAGGCCTGCGGTACGTGGCGCGCATCCAGGCCGGCAAAGCGTGCGGCCAGGGCTGGCGCCTGCAAACCCGCGGCGTTGACGACCATGCTGGCGGACAGGCGGGTGTCATCCTCTGCTACCAATTCAATAGCTGCTTGCGCACATTCTGCGTGGGCTAGAGGCGAATTCAATGCCAAAACACCACCGGCATTCTCAAGATCGCCCAGCAAGGCGAGCATCAGCCCATGGCTATCGACGATGCCGGTCGATGGCGAATGCAGCGCGCCCACGCACTGCAGCGCGGGCTCGGCCGCGAGGGCTTGGGCGCGGTCCAGCAGCAGCAGGTCGGTTACGCCATTGGCCACCGCACGCGCACGGATGGATTCCAACTGGGTCAACTGATCGGGCGTTGTGGCCACAATGAATTTGCCAACACGCTGGTGGGCGATGCCGCGCGCCGCACAGTAGTCGTACAGCAAGGCTTTGCCGCGCACACACAGTTGGGCTTTAAGGGAGCCGGTCGGGTAATACATGCCGGCATGAATGACTTCGCTGTTGCGCGAACTGGTCTGGGTGCCAATGGCATGGCAGGCCTCCAGCACCAGCACCTCGCGCCCGCCCAATGCCAGTGCGCGGGCCACGGCCAGGCCCACGACGCCGGCGCCAATGACTACGCAATCGACTGGTTCGGCCATGCTAGCGGACTTCACAACGTGTCATTTGAGCTCCAGCCCCCCGGATTCGGCGCGCTCCAGCAACTGCTTGCCGGGCGGCACGGTGAGGTGCGCGCGGGATTCCACCGGTGTCATGCCAAACACCAGACTGGCCAGGCCGGTCGCGGTCTGGCCATAGCCGTAACCGCGGGTCTCGCCAATCAGGGCCATGCGCAAATCGGCAATGGCGCCGTCGTTGCAGCGCAAGTCGATGGTTCCGGCCGTGGTGGCGGTGTAGCGCATGCGCCCAACACAGCTTGTCAACAGCGGCTTGCCAGCGGGCTTGGCTGGAGCATTGGCATCCGCAACGCCGGCGGCCACTGCCGCTTCGCCGCGCAGGGTAATGGTTCCCGTATGGTTGGGAAACAGCACCATTTCGCCCTGCACCAGCTGTTCATCGACCACGGCATAGGCCGGGACTTTGTAGGACAGGGCAGCCAGCCCGGTGTCGTTCAGGTCGGCGCAACCCGCCAGCAACACCACAAGGGCGCTGGCAAGCAACGGATAGCGAATAGTGGGTTGCGGTTTCATGCTGAACTCCTTGATCAGGATCACGCCCGTTCGGGCGCAATGCCGGTGTACCATCTTAGCCAGAATTCCCGCTGCAAAAGCCCGATGAAGCACCCGAAAGCGCCTCCATGAGCACCGATGACACCACCAGCTCCGACGTCAGCAGACTGCCATTGAAGGCACTGGGCTTGCGCACCGGCATGGCCCTGCAAACCCGCCGCCTGGTGGAGGGCGCCAGCAAGAAAGAATCCCAGTTCTATGGCGCCATCGAGGGCAAGGGTGTCATGGTCGGACCGATGGGCCCGGACGGCGTGCAAACCGGGCTGGATGAAGGCGAAGTCTGTGTCGTGCGGGGCTTTACCGGGCAATACGAGTTCTCCTTTTTGAGCAAGGTGTTGCAGACCTTTCAGAAGCCGTTTGCCTATGCCCTGCTGGCCTATCCGGCCCAGGTGGACGCACGTCTGGTGCGCCAGTCCATGCGCACCAGGACCTCGTGGCCCACCACCGTTCACGTTCCAGCCAAGGACGCCCGCCCCGACTCGGGCCCGCTGGAGGCGACGCTGGTGGACATCAGCATGCATGGCGCCATGATCAAGACCGATTCGGCGCTGGCCACCGTCGGAGACATGGTGACGCTGAACATGGTGGTGACCTTTGACGATGCGCCCGCCCCGTTGACCCTTGCCGCCAGCATTTGCCACAACAACCGGTCCGCCAAGGATCCCGCTTTCTACATTGGCCTGGCGTTCAGAAATCTGACGCAGCAGGACAAGCTGCTGCTGAACTTTGCAACGCAGACCCCGCAAAACCTATAGGCCGGGTTGGGCGTAAACCTCCAGCCCCACTACACCAATTTTCAGCAAGCCCTGTCGCTGTGCCGCCGTCAATATGGCGGCTACGGTGTCGTACTTGGACCTCGGGTCCGCATGCACATGAATCTCGGGTTGTAGTGGCTGTTGTGCAGCCGCCTGCAACAGAACTTCCAGTCCAGCGCGGTCGGCCACCGGCTCACCATTCCATTGCATCTGGTTGCTGGCAGATACCTCCAGGCGAACCACAACCGGCACCGGTGCATCGGGCGGCGGCAGACCGGCGGGCAGGTCCATGCGCACCGAATGCAGCTGGATGGGAATGGTGATGATGAGCATCACCAGTAATACCAGCAACACGTCGATCAGCGGCGTGGTGTTCATGCTGGGCGCCACATTGCCCTCATCACCCTCTTCGTCGTTGAAATCAATCGCCATGGGGTGTTTCGCTCAGGGTGAGGAAGGCGGTTCGGTCAAAAAGCCGATGCGGGCAATGCCGGCCGTCTGGCAGGCGTAGACCACCTTGGCCACGGCTGCAAAGTCAGAACGCGCGTCGGCGCGGATATGGACTTCAGGCTGCGGGTTCTGGCTGGCAATTTTTGCAAGGCGTTGCTGCAACAGCGCGGCGCTGTCCAGCCTGGCGTCGAACCAATAGCTGGCACCGCTGGCATCCACCGAGACGATGACCGTCTCCGGGAAGGCCTGGCGCAGCTGGTTGCTCTCCCGGGGCAGCTTGACCGCAACCGCTGCATTCACCACCGGAATCGTGATCAGGAAAATGATCAGCAGAACCAGCATCACATCGACCAGCGGCGTGGTGTTGATGTCCGACAGCATGTCATCGTCGCTGTCCGGCCCGGTCAGGCCGGTATTCACCGAGTCAAAGTCAATGGCCATGGCTCAAACAGGCGTGACCGTCGGGATGCTGGGGCGCTGGCTTTTCTCGATTTCAATCAGCAACAGCGTATGCAGATCGGAACCAAAGCCTTTGACGCTGTGCAGGGCCAGTCGATTGCGTCGTACCAGCCAGTTGTAGCCCAGCACTGCCGGCACGGCCACGGCCAGGCCCAGCGCCGTCATGATGAGCGCCTCACCCACGGGGCCGGCCACTTTGTCGATGGAGGCCTGGCCTGTCGATCCAATGGTGACCAGCGCGTTGTAAATGCCCCAGACGGTTCCGAACAGACCGACAAAGGGAGCGGTCGAGCCGACCGTAGCCAGGATGGCCAAACCGGATTGCATACGCATCTGCAAGGTGCCGACATTGCGCACAATGTCCTGGCTTAGCCAGGTTCCCACTTCGACCTGACCCGCCAGGCTTTCGTATTTGCGCAGTGCGTCCATCGCGGAATCCACCAGGAAGCGGAAAGGACTGTCTTTGCCCAAGGCTGTCGCCCCTTTTTGCAGCGAGTCGGCCGTGGCAAAAGCGGCCCGTGCCGATTGCGCCTGGACCGCCTGGCGGCGTTGCTCCAGCAGCTTGGACAGGATGATGTACCAGCTCAACAGCGACATCACTGCCAGCAGGATCAGGGTCGTGCGCGCCACCACGTCGCCCTGCGCCCACACCACGCGCAAGCCATAGGGATTGGAGGCGCTACCAACACCAGTCGCGCCGGGAGTGGCAGCCGGTTGTACGGCGCTGTCCACTGCTGCCTGCGGACCCGACGCGGCAAACGCCACGGCACTCGCGGTCGCAGCCGGCGCTTGCGCCAGGCCAGGCGGGCAGAACACACAGGCCAACGCCAAGGCACTGGCCGAGACCAGCGCCCTCCAGCGGGGTGCTGAGTGCAGTGCGGTGGTATGGGGAATTCTTGTATTCATTGCCAGTGTTCCTGTGAAATGTTTATTTGCATTTGCCGGTGGCGGCCTTGAAAGCAATCAGTGGTGCAGCCAGCAGACCACCCGCCTGGTTGGCGGCCAGGCAATCCGGCCTCTCTGCGGCGTCTATTGAATCGGCAAACTTGTCTCGGCGCCCACCCGGGTTCAGTTGCTCGTTGGCCAGTTCGGCAAAGCTCTTTTGGCGCGGCTGCATTTTCATGTAGTTCGGGTAAATCAGCCCGGAGCCGCCGGTCGCACCGCCAGCCGGTGCCGGTGGAACAGGTACACCGCCCGCCGCCGCACCCGAGGGAGCCGCTGCAGCGACCGGTTTTTCCACCGGCGTAATGGCAGCAGCGCGTGCTGGCGCTGGTGCTGGTGCTGGCGCTGGCGCTGGCGCTGGTGCTGGCGCTGGCGCTGGCGCTGGTGCTGGTGCTGGCGCTGTTGCTGTTGCTGTTGCTGTTGCTGTTGCTGGTGCTGGTGCTGGCGCTGGTGCTGGTGCTGGCGCTGGTGCTGGTGCAGGTATGGGCTCAGGCACGGGCACGGGCACCGGAACAGGCACCGGCTCGGGCGGTGCAGGAGCAGGTAGGGACGGTACGGGGGGTGGCGGAGGAGCGACGGGCAGGGGTTCCTGCGGAGCATTCACGGGCGGGGCCACAGGAATCACTTCAGCGATCTTCGGTTGCGTCTTTTCGACAGGCTGCTCAACCACCGGCCGCACCTGGATCGACTTGACCGTGGAAACAGGGCCACGCACCGCACGGGTTTCGACCGGAGCGCGCACCGCAACGCTGGGCGCCGGTTCTGCAAGGCGCGTAATGGGCGAGAAAAATTGGTACACCACATGGCGCGTCGCTTGCAGGCTGGGTGTGGCCTGCAGAACAGCCCACAACAAAGCCAGGTGAATGACACCCACCGTCACGAGCGCAGGCAGGGACAGGCGTTCCTGCTGCAGCACGGCTTTCGACAGTGGATCAATCATCGTTGGAGGTTTCCCCGAAAACAAGCCCATGGCCTGCTGCCTGACAAGGGCCTGAGTTTAATCGGGATGGCATCACGGATGCATTGGCACACCCTGCTATTGCGGCGCCCCGAAGTAGTAACCCTGACCACCGTCCACTCCAGCGCTTATCAACGCCGTGACCTGATCTGCCGTTTCAATCTGCTGCGCAATCACGGTCACGTCCAGCGAATGCGCCAAGGTCACAAACGAAGCCAGCACCGCCTTGCCATTGGGCTGCTCCACCAGTTCCTGCGATAGCGCCCCGCTCAGCTTGACATAGTCGGGCACGGCTTCGCGCAGCATCTGCACGGCCTGTGGGTCCAGTCCAAAATGATCAATTCCAAACGCGACCCCCTGCTGGCGAGCCATATCCCGCAAACGCCGTAACGCCGGTCCGTTGCGCAGCGCACCAAATTCAGAGACTTCCAGCGCAACACGCCCAGCCGCGCCAGCCAGGGACGCCAGACGTTCGGTCAGCCAGGCGACAAATTCAACATCACCAATACTTTGAGGGGACAAATTGATCGCCAGCAGATTCTGTGCGTCGCCGGCCTCCCGCACATGCTCCAGAGCCAGAGTCACCATGGCGCGGTCCACATCAGTCATCAAGCGATGGCGTGCCGCCATTGGCATAAAGCGCGATGCCGGAACCAGTTCTCCGTCGGTGTCAACCAGGCGCGCCATACATTCCGAATGGATCCGCTCGCCCGGGGCAAGCAGACGAACAACAGGCTGGCGTACCAGGCGCCAACGACTCTCCACCAGGGCCGATTGAATCAGGTTTCGCCATCCGAAGGAACCGAGCGTCGCATTCTCATCATGCGTATCCGGCAGCACGACAAAGCCATTGCGATCAGACTGCCTTGCGGATTCCACTGCCAGGTCGGCCCGCGCAAAAACGTCCGAACGATTGTCACCAAGGCGAAAGAAGGCAAGCCCCATGTTGATGCCGGCCATTCTGGCTGGCGCAAAATCTGCCAATTGCGCCATGGTGCGGCGGCGCAATTCAGTAGCCATCTCGATGGCTTGCGCGTGGGTCAGGTCAGCCAACACAAAACTGAAACTGAACTCATTGCTACGCGCCAATATGGCAACACCAACGTCTGAAAACACGTCTCGTGCCCCACCGGCCACCACTTTCATGATGTGTTCGCCCGCGGCAAAACCATGTTCCCGGTTGAGCAGTCTCATATCATCGATTTCCACCGCGATGACCGCACCCAGCGAAAACTGGTGCTCTCCCTGCAACAACTCCACCAGCCGCAGCTCGAAGCCGCGGCGATTTGCCAAGCCGGTCATGTCGTCGTCGTAGGCCTGCTTGCGCAAACTTTCTGCCTTGGCCACTTCCGCATCCAGCATCTCACCGACCCGGCGCGACATCTGGTTCATGGCCACCACTACGCTGGCGAGCTCAGGCGCTCGCGGGCGCAAGGCGATTTGCCTGAACCGCTTGGCTTGTACATCGTGCGCCGTTTTCTCGATGGCTTTGAGCGGCAGCAAAATGAAATGCAACAACATTCCCATAAACCCCAACGAAGCCAGGTAGAACGCCAGCAGCCAGAGCAATTGATCGATCGAGGTCGTCCACAGATGCTGGTACGCAAACGTGGGCTGGCTGTCCACCAGCACCTTGCCCATTTGCTTCCAGCCCGAGCCCACAAAGGCTTCTCCCGTTGCAATCTCGATAGGCAGCATGCGCACAAACCAGACTGGCACACCCTCAATCTTTTCGGGTAGTTCACGGCTGACCAGTGGCTTTCGGTCCGAACCCAGCACCGCAATCCGCTTGAAATAGCCCCGATCGAATACGCTCAGCACCTGCGCTTCTGCCAGGACCGTATCACCGCGTCCCAGCGACTGCCCCAAGGTCACCGACATCGCCGTGGCTGCGTCTTGCGCGTGCGACGCCAGTTGCTGCTCAAGATACTGTCGGGTACTCGACACCGATACGATTAAAACCGCCGACAGCACGGCAAAAAACAGTGCGGACAAAACCAGAAAAATCTGACGCCGTACCGTCATGCACTGCCTCCTGGCACTGCGCCTGCCTTGCGGCGCGCCTTGGAGGGCAGCTCACGGGTCACCCAACCCAGCGCCAGAATCACCACCATGGTCAACGCATTGGCCGGAATCTGTAAATTGAAGTCAACCGTACTGTGCAGCAGCAAGCCGACGATGGCCATGGCCACGCCAAATGCCACCCCCCAGGGCAAAACCGACCGACGCCGCGCCATAACCCGCAGCACGGCGCCCAAGGTCAACGCAACCAGCGCCCCCAAAATGCCCAGGCCCAGCAAACCATAGTCGCACGCAATTTCCACGTAGTCGTTGTGCGTGTGGTCGACAAAGGTGTACCCGTATTGCGGTGTGCGATAGCCCAGGAATACGTTGTAAAAACTGCCACCGCCACTGCCCACCAGAGGAAAATCTTTCACCAATGCCATGGCTGTGCGCGCCGCCTCGGTGCGGGCCTCCAGAGACTCGGACTTTCCGCCCGCCGCATCGGTCAGCTCCGTGTCCTGAATGCGCTCCACCACCTTCTCCAGCCCCACACCGGTGCCCACGATCAGCACGTCAATCACGATCAGGCTCAGGATGAGTGCAATGGTTTGCGGTGCGGTCTTGCGCGCCAACACCACTCCAATCAGCCCCATCACCAGCATCGCGACAAAAAATGCCGTATTGCCCATGCGCGACCGGGTCAGGACCAACGCAATCACCATGATCACCAGCAGCAAGCGCAAACGCATCTTGGGGCTCAGTACAAATTCAATCGCAGCCCGCAACCTGGCCTGCCAGGTGGGTGCCGTACGTGGGCTTTCACCCAAGCGCGCAAGCATCAGGCCCACGCCTACCGAGAGGCACATGCACAGGTAACCCGCCAGGCTATTGTGGTACACGTAGCTGCCAATCATGCGGGTGTGGGACACGTCCACAAAGAAGATGCGGTACTCCGCCTGGACCGAAAACAGCACGGCGCCCAGCACGGCCTGAAGCACACCACTCCACACCAGCACCTGGGCCAGAGTGTCCAGACGACTGGCGGTACGCACGCACAGCGCGGCCACCAGAAATACGGACAAATACGCAAAGGACAGACCCGCCATGACCTGCGACTGGAACACGTCCAGTGACAGGGTCATCAGGTCGGCGTTGCCCTGCGCCAGGGCAGCCGCAGGTGATACGGCCTTGACCCACACGGCGGGCAACGCAATGGTTTGCATCCAGGCCAGAAGCACCATGGCCGCCAACAAAGCTGCGGGATAACGAAAGCCTGACAAGCGCTGTTGAGCCAACTGGCTGTGGCCACGCCAGGCCCACACGGCCATGCCCAGCAGCGACACGGCCAACAACAGCAGGATGCCGATAGCCCACACGCGGTTACTACCCAGTGGCAGGGGCGCCCACAGAATCAGCAACAGCAGACCCGCAAACACCCAGCGGTCTTTCACCTGGCTTGCAGGCTCATCGTCTTGATGCGCAATCAGGGGCCGCATTGGACTCATCACTCCTGGAGAAAAACAGGCTGGAAGCGCGTTCACCAACAAAAATGGCAGCCTGACGCTGCCATAGTTGGAAAACCCGCAAGCTGGGTATTAGCTTGGGCTCAGGCCGCTGCGGCCGTTACCGCCAACGGTAGAGGCACGGGATTGGCCGAAGCTGCTGTTGCCAACACCACCAAAGCCACCGCCTGCATTGTTGCCAGCGTTTCCGCCGGCTGCATTGCCGTTACCCGAATTGCCACCGGCTGCGGTAGAAGCCAACAGCTTGGTAGGGTCAGCGCCTGCCCCAATCGCTACGGTATTCATGGTGGCGCGGTCACTGCCAGCGTTCACAGCAGCACTGATGACGTCTGCCGCATCAAACTTTGCAGCCACCATGGCAGCCACAACGTCATCATTCGACTTATTCGCCTGGGTCAGCGCGGCAAACACCACGCTCAAGGGCACATTGGCAGCTTTGCCAGCCTTGGCGATTGCCTCAGCACTTTCGCCCTTTGCCAGGCGTTGGCGGACTTCGCTGCCCACCTCACCAGGGGTCATGCGTGGCTGAAAAGCCAGCGCCGATGCGGATGCAACCAGAACGGCTGCGAGTACAAGGTATTTTTTCATTTATTTATCACTCCCTTTTACTAACCATAGTAATGCGGCCCAGTGTACCAGTGCCAGCGGCAATGACCTAGCACACAAACCACAGAAACACCCATATCCACTGAAAACGCCACACTTTTGCGGCGCTTCTGGCTCAATCACGCCTCAAGCCCGGGCATCACTCCAGCGAAGCAGGCAATTGTCGTCCCCGCGGTACACCGTTTCACCCTTGTTGTACACGCAGTACTCCGGTGAAACAATCATTTCGGAAAACACCATGCCCTCGCCAATGCGGGTGTAGTTGAACAGCACGCTGCGCGTCACCGTAGCACCTGCGCGGACGTGACTGCCATGGCCAATCCAGGTGGGCCCAATCACACGGGCACCGGCCTCGATCTGGACACTGGAGCCAATATAAACCGGCCCTTCGATGACCACGTGGTCCCAATCGATTCGGGTATTCAGTCCAACCCACACACCGGGACGCACCTCGTGTCCGGGCATGTTCATGTGGGCCACCTCCCCACGCAGTACCCGCTGCAGCACCGACCAGTAATCGCTGACCCGACCAATATCGATCCAGTTGAAGAAACGGTTCTGCACAAAAAATGGCAACTGGCGCTCCACCAGCATGGGAAACAGTTGCGATCCGATATCAAAATTGCAGCCCGGCGGAATCAGGTCGATCACACTGGGCTCAAACAGGTAGATGCCGGTGCTGACCAGCGTCGACCGGGCTTCTTCGGGCGTGGGCTTCTCCTGGAACGACTGCACGCGTCCGGTCTTGTCGGCCACCACCACGCCATAGTATTGAACCTGGTCACGCGGAACGTCCAGCGACACCACGCTGGCAACGGCCCCCTTGGCCTTGTGTTCGCGCACGGCGGCACCGATATCCAGGTCAATCAGCGCATCGCCGCACAGAACCAGTGTGGTCTCGTCAAAGAACCCCGAGAAATCCTGGATGTGGCGTATGCCCCCCGCAGAACCTTTTGGCCGGGGAATAATGTCCCCATGGTCGAGCACGCCCTCGTACGAGTAGCCAATTTCCACGCCCCATCGGCTGCCGTCGCCAAAATAGTTCTCGATCGTGCGGTGGTGGTAGGCCACGTTGATCATGATCTCGCGCACCCCATGGCGGGCCATGTGCTCGATCAGGTACTCCATCACCGGCTTGCCCAGAATAGGCACCATCGGTTTGGGCAAGTCCTTGGTCAACGGACGTACGCGGGTGCCCTGCCCGGCGGCCAGAATCATGCCTTTGGTCATGATTTCGCTACCCGTCCGTACGTGTCTTCCAGCCGCACGATATCGTCCTCACCCAAATACGAGCCGGACTGCACCTCAATGATTTCCAGCGGCACCTTGCCGGGGTTGGCCAGTCGGTGGACCTGCCCCAGAGGAATGTAAGTACTCTGGTTTTCGCTGAGCAGGATCACCTTGTCACCATTGGTCACCTCGGCCGTGCCGCTGACCACCACCCAGTGTTCGGCGCGGTGGTGGTGCATTTGCAGGCTGAGCGTGGCACCGGGCTTGACCACAATGCGCTTGACCTGAAAGCGCTCACCCGCATCCACGCTGTCGTACGTACCCCAGGGGCGTGCAACGTGGCGGTGGTGCAGCGCCTGTGGCACGCCCTGGGCCTCCAACTGGGCCACCACCGTCTTGACCTGCTCGGCATGGGCGGCATCGGCCACCAGCACGGCGTCCACCGTGTCGATGATGAGCAGGTTTTGCGTGCCCAACGCCACCACGGGGCGGTGCGGTGCATGAATAAACGTATTGGTGGCGTCCAGCGCGTGGCCCTTGCCATGGATGCGGTTGCCACTGGCGTCTGGCGCACTCAACTCGGCCACGGCGTTCCAGCTGCCCACATCGCTCCATGCCGCAGCAAAGGGCACCACCACCACGTTGGCCGCTTTTTCCATGACCGCGTAATCAATGCTGTCGGAGCGGCAGCCGGAAAAGGCTTCGGCGCCCAGACGGCGAAAGTCGCCATCGGCCGTTTGGGCGGCCACGGCTTGCTGGCAGGACGCCAGGATGTCACCCGCATGCACCTTGAGCGCCGCCAGCAGCGTACTGGCCTGAATCAGGAAGATGCCCGCGTTCCAGAAATGGCCACCGGCCAGCAACAGCTCCTGTGCGCGGGTGGCATCGGGCTTTTCGATAAAACGCTGCACGGCGTGGGCTGCACCCTGCCCTGCCAGCGCGGCACCTTGCTGGATGTAGCCATAGGCCGTGCTGGGGAAACTGGGTTGCACGCCAAAGGTCACGATGGAGCCAGCCCGCGCAGCGGGCACGCCAGCACGAATGGTGGTCGCAAAGGCGGCGGCGTCCGGAATATGGTGGTCGGCGGGCAGAAACAACAGCAAAGCGTCTGGCGGTGCATTCAAAGCTGCAGCAGCCATGGCAGCAGCCGTGTTGCGGGCCACCGGCTCCAGCAGGATGGCGCTGTGCACACCAGCTGCAGCGGCGCACTCTTGCACCAGAAAGCGGTGATCTTCTGCTGCCACGATGATCTGCCGGGGGTTGAGCAAGGCGGCACGCTCCAGCGTGAGCTGCAGCAGACTCTTGCCCGCTATCAGTGGCACAAACTGCTTGGGCAGCGCCTTGCGGGAGAGCGGCCACAGCCGGGTTCCGCTGCCGCCACACATGATGACGGGAATGATGTTGTCTGGCGCTGAGCGCTCTGTTGGATTCATATCGCTACTCCCAAAGGTAAACGGCGCAAAGGGTATCACAGGGCATGCGCTTCATGGTGCACCGCACGGTAAGATGCCCGCTGAAGTTCAAAGCAAGGCAGGCATGGTTTTTGGTGGGCGGTTTGGCAGTCGATGGATATGGTGCACGGTGGCGGCAGGCCTGCTGTGGGCTGCGGCATGGCCGGGGCGCGCCGGCCTGGTGGACTTTTCCGACAAATTCCTCGCCTATGTGGAGAAGAAATGGGGGCGCGAAGCCCCGCCGCGCCTGAACGTGTGGCAGCGCCTGGTGCGCGACAACAAGGCGGCCGGTGCCACCAGCGCACGGGTGGAATCGGTAAGCCTGAAACAGGTGAACGGTTTCTTCAACCAGGTGCCCTATTTCAGCGATTTGCAGCATTGGGGCGTAGAAGACTACTGGGCCACCCCCACCGAGATGCTGGGCAGCTTTGGCGGGGACTGTGAGGACTACTCCATCGCCAAGTACCTCTCGCTCAAGGAGATCGGGATTCCGATCGAGAAGTTGCGCATCACCTACGTGCGCGCACTCAAGCTCGGCGAGTCGCACATGGTTCTGGCCTACTACCCCACACCCGACGCCGACCCGCTGATTCTGGACAACCTGAACGGCACCATACTGCCCGCCAGCCAGCGCCCCGACCTGGAGCCGGTCTATGGCTTCAACGATGACGATTTGTGGGTGCAAGGGGGGGCCAGCCGCAGGGGCGGTGCCAGCAACGTGCGGCTATGGCGCGACCTGCTGGAAAAGCTGGCCAAAGAGCACAGCATGTAAAGCCACCGGCGCAGCTAAACAGGCAACTGGACGCCGGCGTGCTGCGCCATTTCCCGCAGCGTAGTGCGAGACGTTTCCTTGGCCGTGGCAACCATGGTGGCAATGGCTTGCTGACGTTGTGCGCCCAGTTTGGGCCACAGGGCAAATGCCATTTCTGCGATGGCGCCCTGCAAGGCCGCTTCACTGCGCCCGTACTGCATTGCATGGTCGTAAGCCGACCAAAACTCGTCATCATGCTGGCCGCGGTAGTGCTTGGACAGTGCCAGATACGCCCACGTGTACGGAAACGTGGGCCGTAAGGCACACGCCGCCCGGTAATGTGCAATGGCCTCGTCCATCAGGGATTGCTGCAAGCGATGGTCGGCACTGCCAATGCGCACGTTGCCCAGGCCTTCCGAGCGCGCAGCGTGCAAAAAGCCCAGGTCGTCGTGCAGTTGCGCATTGCCCGGCGTGCTGTCCAGCGCCGACTGCAACTGCGCGCGGGTGCGCTCCCACAGCTCGGGCGTAATGGCCGGTCCGCTGCCATCGCGCCACTCATTGACGGTGGCGCGGGCGCCCAGGGTGCTGGCATCGGCCCATGCGGCCTGCAACACAAACCACAGACTCACAGCGGCGACCACGGCCAGCCCCAACAAGCCCACCAGCAGCGTTGCGCGGCTCAGACCGGAGCGGGATTGCGCTTGCGCGTTCAAGCGGTCTGCAACCCAAAAATCTTGCCGGGACGCTCCAACACCATGCTGTGCGCCACGGCGTCGCCATACCGGCTGCGCAGGGTCTCGCGGCCCTCGCTGAGCAGGGGTGGGCGGCTGTGCAGGTTGTGCGCATCGGTGGCGGCAATGCAGTGCAATCCGTCTTCAATGAGCCCAAACGCCACGCGCTGGGCGTTCTCGCCAAAACGGCCCGCCAGCGAACCGGCCGTGAGTTGCAACCAGCATCCGGCGTCGGTAAATTCCTGAATCCTGTCGGGATGGGCCATGACCGCCTTGTTGCGCTCGGGATGGGCAATCAAGGGGCGTATCTTGAGCTTCTGCAGGCTGTAAATAAAGCGACTGCTCCCTACCGGAATCATCTGGTGCGGAAACTCCAACAGCAGAATGCGCCAGCCATCGACCTCGCCCAAAAAGGGAACCTGGTCTTGGGCAATCAGGTCTATCAGTTCCGGACACAGCCGGGCTTCACCGCCCACGCGCACCTGCAAGGCAATGCCCGCAGCCGCAAGCGCCTGGCTGAAATCGGCATGGGCTATTTCCAGATTGCTGCGCTGGTTGACGTAGCGTTCAGGGTCCACATGCGATGTGAGCACCGAGTGGGTAATGCCATCGGCCACCGCCGCGCGGGCCAGGTCCAGCGCCTCGTCCAGCGTGTCAGGCCCGTCATCGATGCCGGGCAGAAAATGGCAATGCAGATCAATCATGGCCAGGCAACACTGGCACTCACTAAACCTTGGTGGCGACCAGTGGAGCGACTACAGCGGCTACCACGGGCACCACGACGCTGCTCACCACCGGAACACCCACCTTGGCCGGGTTCGGCGTCTTGCCATAGCTACGCCCATAGGTGCCACCATAGGTAGACTTGTAGTTGCCGTAGCCATGCTTGCCGTAGCCCGAGTATTCGCCGTAGTATTTTTCTGCCGTGTTGAAATCCAGCGCGTTCAACACAACACCAATGATGTGGCCCTCGGCGCGGCGCAGGCGCTGGAGCGACTTGCGGGCCAATGGATACGGCGTGCTCTGCGCCTTGGTCACAAAGATGACGCCGCTGGCGCGTGCCGCAATCACTGCCGCATCGCTGACCAGCTCCACCGGTGGCGAGTCGATGATGACAATCTCAAAATGCTTGGCCAGCGCTTCCAGAGTTTGACCAAAGCGATCCGAGTGCAGCAACTCCAGCGGATTGGGTGGAATCACCCCCGAGGTCATGACCATCAGCTTGGAGCCTTCAATCTGGTGCAGGCAGTCACCTAATTTGGCGGTGCCTGCAACCAGTTCCGACAGGCCCGATGCATTGGGGTCAAGCCCATAGCACTTGGCCACGCTGGGGCGGCGCATGTCTGCGTCCACCAACAGGGTTTTCTTGGTCATGGCGTGGGCCATGGCCAGGTTACTGGAGAACGTGGTCTTGCCTTCACCGGGCACGCTGGAGGTCACCACAATGGTCCGTGACGGCACGTCCACGGACGACAGCAGCACACCGGTGCGCGCCGTGCGAATGGCTTCGGAATACAGTGAATTGGGGGAATCCAACACCAGGCGACCGCTGATCTTGCGCTCAGACTCCTTCTTGTCCAGCATGGGCATGATGGTCAACAAGGGTTGCTTCAGGCGCGTCTCCACGTCTTCGGTGGTCTTGAGCGTGTTGTCCAGCAACTCCAGCAACAGTGCCAGCATCACGCCCACCAGCAGGCCCATGACCAGAGCGACCGCAACAATGAGGGCCTTCTTGGGCTTGATGGGCTCCGACGGCACAGCGGCGGCGTCAACAATGCGGGCCACGGTGGTCTGCAGGTCGCCGCCCACATTGGTTTCCTTGGCGCGCTTGATGAACATGTCGTACATCTGCTTGTTGGAGTCCACCTCGCGCTCGTACACACCCAGCTCAAACTCCTTGCGGTTGATGTTTTGCACGGTGCCGCGCGCGGCCGCCAGAGAGTTCTCCAGCATTTTTTCGGTGCTGCGGGCGCGCTCGTATTCGTTGTTGATGCCACCCACCACCAGCTCAACCTGGCGCTGCAGGTTTTCAGAGGCGGCCCTGGCCTCCGACTCGGCCTGCATGTATTTGGGGTGTTCTTTGCCGTAGCGCTGCGACACGTCGGCCAGCTTTCGGGCGGCCTCCGTGGTCTGGCGTTTGGCGTCAGCAACCTGCGCACTGTTGAGCACGGCCGGCTGCGAAGCCAGGTCGCCGGCGTTGGACGCATCCTTGACGATCTTGTAGGTGGCTTCCACTTCGGCCCGGCGTGTGCGTGCCTCGATCAAGCGGGTCTGCAGCTGCTCCATCTGCTGGCCGGTGCCGCTTTGGGAATTGTCTTTGACGCTGACCAGGCCCTGCTTCTCACGGTAGCCCTGCAACACCTGCTCGGACTGGTTGAGTTTGTCTTTCAGACCGGAGAGCCGCTCCTGCAGCCAGACGGACGCCGTGCGCGTCATCTGAAAGCGCGCATCGAGGTCGTTTTCGATGTAGGTTTCGGCAATGGTGTTGGTCACCCGCGCGGCCAGCGCCGGGTCTGACGATTCAAAACGGATGATGACCAATTGACTCAAGCGGATGGGTTCGATAGACAGCTTGTTGACAAGCCCTGGCAAGACCGCTTCCGACAGCGTCTTCTCGTTCCACTCCCTGGGTGCCTTCTCCGCAGCAAAACCCAATTGCTCCTTCAAGGCCGCAATGCCCTTCTTGGGGGCCCGGGGATCAAAGGCCGGGTGGTCAAACAGCTTGAGCTTGGCAATGGCCTTAAGCGCTACTTCGCGCGACTTGATGATTTCGACCTGCGTCTGGAAATACTCACGGCTGGCACCCATGCCGGAATAGACGTCCTCGATGCTGACAACCTTTTGCTTGCTGGTTTCGATCAGCACCGTGGTCTTGGCCTCGTAGATGGGTGTCGTAACAAAGGCCACCACCGCTGCCACCAGCGTTACGACCAGTGCAAAGGCCAGGATGGCCCACTTGTGCTTGCGCAGCGTGCGCCAGTATTCGACAAAGTCGAGGCTGGGCTCCTGACCATCAGGGTCATGCAGGAAGATATTTTGCGCAGGACGCTGCGCGACGGATTTTTGTTCTGACATGTTGGGGCCTGCTTGGCTCAGAAAAACGACTCTTCGATGAACACGGTGTCACCCGGGTTGACCTGACTGTTGATTTCGGCCTTCTGCGGCCGGCCCGTGGGATCACCCTCGCGAATGATGGATATCTTGGAGAACGACGCACGCTCCTTGAAGCCACCGGCCAGCGAGCTCGCCTTGAGTACCGTCAGGCCGGGCTGGAACGGGTAGCCACCCGGGCGCTCGACCATGCCGTTGATGTAGAACGGACGGTATTCTTCAATGGTGATGGAGACGCGCGGATTCACCAGATAGCGGCCATTCAGACCGGCGGTGATGCTTTTCTCGATTTCGCCAATCGTCAAGCCGCGCGCACGAACCTCACCCAACACGGGATACGGAATGGTGCCCGCGTCCGACAGGCGAATTTTTTCGCGACTCAGGTCGTCTTCACCAAAAACACGGATGGTGATGACATCCCCCGCAGCCAGCTTGTAGGTGGACAGCAGGGACGCCACGTCTTTTGGCAACGGTGCCTGCGCCTGTGCGGGCATGGCACACACAAAGACCAGCGCAAGAGCGATAGCAAAAAACGAAAAAATGCCGCTAAGGCATTTTTCGGACATCTGATAAAGATTCAATCGGATCATGGTCCACCTTCCACATTCCGGGGAACCAGGTCCCCGGAAAATATCTATCAACGCATCACAGTGATGCGTTGAGGGTCAGCATGGTGACATTGCGCTTGAAGGCAGCGGATGCCACATTGGAGGTGTTGTCGGTGCCAGCCCAGTCAATGCCAATCTTGAGCCAGCGCAGCACTGCGTAGTCCATGGTCAGCGCATAGTTGGTGGCCTTGTCCGAACGGGTGGTGCCACCAAAATCGGTATTCAGCAGGCCGACCGCTGCACGCGTGGTGAGCGACTGGGTCCACTTGTGGTTCCAGATCACGTTGGTGCCGGTGTTGAGGCTGTACAGACCAAAGCCGGATGCATCCGCTGTGGAGCGGCTGGTTTGAAGGTCAAATGCGCTGTAAGTCAGGGGCATCCAGCGGATGGAAGCTTCCCAGCTGTCGCCGCTAAAACCGGGGCGGCCGGCGGCGTCAAAGTCTTTGGTCATGCGACCCAGCTTGACAATGCCCGTGGTAGCGGCCGTTACATCCCAGGTCAGACCCACGTAGTAGCGCTGCTCGGTGTTGCTGTCGTTGGACAGTGCCGATGCGTAGTTGGCCTTGGCATTGCGGTACTCGCCCAGCGCCAGAGAGCGTGTTCCCAAGCGGTAAAACAGGCGTGCCGCATACGAGCCAACGGTCACATCGGCCACGGCCGTGTTGACGCGGTTGTTGTCGTAAGTCTTGTTCTGGTTGCCTGCATCCAGCTCTACACGGCCCTGCGCTTCAGGAGCGCCATAGATGAAGCGGCCTTCAACGTTGTTGGAAGTCCAGCGGTCAGGCTCGGCAGAAATGGGGCGGTTGTTGGCGCCACGGGGGTCGGTGCTGCGAACCTGGCCCAATGACCAGGCAGCCCGTGCGCGGGACGTGAAATAGTTGTCACCGGCGACCTTGAGCTCGGAGTTGGTGGAATTGTCCGCCGAGCTGCTGGCGTAGTTCACGTTGTTGACCGAAGCCAGGGCGGTGTAACGATCGCCCTTGTGCTTGACCTCGGCAATCAGTTGCGGCGCAACGTTGACCAGGCTGGAGCTGATCAGGTTGGTGTCTGTGGTTTGCAGGTTGTCGTTGTAGCCCATGCCGACAAACAGCGAGGGATACAGATAGAGACCGCTCTCGGTTTTGTAGGCCGCCGCGTTGCCAACCGGTGCCGTCAAGATATTGGCCGTGGTTGCAGGGGCGCCCGAAATGCTGGTGCCGCTGAGCTCGTAGCCCGTGCCGCTAATCTGGGAGGCCGGTGCCGTAGGCACCTTGAGTGTGTAAGTGTTGTCCTCAACCGGCTGAATGGCCGATTGGGTTTGCGCGGAGACCGATGACATAGCCAATGGCACGGCCATAGCCATGCACAGCATGGCGTAATTTTTTTTCATGTTTATTCCCTGGTAACCAAAACCCAAGCTTGACGAAACGCCAAACCTTTGTGACAGGCCGCCATTGTCGCAGCAAAAAGACAAGCGTTAAACCAGATTGCATATCGTCTGTTGCGTGCCCGTTACAATTCGCTCGCGTCTACAACTTGACCAAAGAGTCAGTGAGGCGCTTTTGACAAAGCGAATCTAGGTGAGGCCTTGAGATGATGCTGTTTCTTTCTGCGTGCGCGCCCGGCGTGCCACAACGCCGTTGTCCGGCGGTATTCCATTTTGTGACTGCCGCGCCATGAGCAATCTGGCCATCCGAAAATCCGCGTCGGTCACCGACCTGCTGGTCCAGGCATTGGACTTTGCGGCCATTTGTGCCGGCGGCTGGGCAGCCCACGTGCTGCGCTTTGGGCTCGATGACCACCTGACCGACATGCGCTCGGGCGACCGCCTGCTCATCGTCGGTGTCGCATTTTTTGCCGCCCTGCTCTTTGGCAAGGTGTATCGCATGTGGCCTGGCGGGTCGCTGGCGGCCATGGTGGGGCGCGTATCGATAGGCTGGGTTGCGGCCTGGACGCTGCTGGTCGTCCTGATGGCGCTGACCAAAAGCGCAGAGATGTTTTCACGCATCTGGCTGGTCTCGTGGTTAGGCATTGGCATGGGCTGCCTGTGGATTGCCCGGGCTATCGCCTTCTTTGCCATGGCCAGCATGCGCCGCTCAGGCTACCAGCACAAGTCGGTGCTGTTGTATGGCGACACCAAGATGCTCGACACCGTGCGCTCGCGCATCAAACACTCCGCCTGGAGCGGCTTTGACATCGTGGAGACCGTGGTGCATGGCGACGGCAAAGACCTGGCCATCATCGACGCGCAGTTGCGACCCGACGAGATCTGGATCAGCCTGAACATGGCCGAACAGCCCCATCTGGAGACGGTTCTGCAATCGCTGCACCAGTCGGTAGCCAACATACGCCTGGTGCCAGACCTGCTGATGTACCAGATCCTGAACCACGGCATGAGCGTGCGAATCGGCATCCCGATGGTCGACGTTTCCGTATCCCCCATGTTTGGCAGCCGACGGCTGGCCAAGGCCATGCTGGACTATTCCGTTGCGGCGCTGGCGCTGGCGGTGTTGAGCCCTGTCATGCTACTCATTGCACTGGCCGTCAAGCTCACCTCCAAAGGCCCGGTGCTTTTTCAACAAAGGCGCAATGGCTGGAATGGCGACGAGATCTGGGTCTACAAATTCAGGTCCATGGCCATGCACCAGGAAGCACCAGACACGGTCACCCAGGCCACGCGTGAAGACCCCCGGGTCACACCGGTTGGCCGGTTCCTGCGCAAATCGAGTCTGGACGAATTACCCCAGTTCATCAATGTGCTGCAGGGGCGCATGTCGGTGGTGGGGCCGCGCCCCCATGCGCTGGCGCACAACAACGCCTACGTGCAACAGATTCCGCGCTATGCGCTGCGCCACAAGGTCAAACCCGGCATTACCGGCTGGGCACAGATCTGCGGCTACCGTGGTGAAACCGATACGCTGGACAAGATGGAAGGTCGCATCAAGCATGACCTGCACTACCTGGAGCACTGGTCCATCTGGATGGACATGAAAATCATCTTTCTGACACCACTGGCCACCATCCAGAACAAGAACGTATTTTGATACTGACCGACTATTCGCCCCTGGTCTTTGCCGGCGGGCTGATTGCGGGGCTGGCGTTGCCCGCCATGCTGGGCGCCATCGTGCGTAAACCCTCCACAGTGGCCAGCGACGCCATGTTTCGCTCGCTCACCGATGCAGTTCCGGTTGGAATATTTACCACCGACGCCACGGGCCTGTGCACCTTTGTCAACCCCAGTTACTGTGAACTCTCGGGCCAAAGCCTGTCTGCTGACCACCCCACGGCCCAGGGCCACGGCTGGCGCACGGCCATTCACCCGGAAGACCTGGCCAAGGTGGAAAAAGAGTGGGAGTTGCTACTGACCACCGGTTTGCCCTTCGTACTGCAATACCGCATGCAACGCCCCGACACCGCCGTCAACTGGGTGCAGGCGCAGGCGCATCGGCAGCCTGATTCTGCGTACGAGAGCGGCATGCATGTGTGCTCGCTGATTGACATCTCGGCCCACAAGGCGACCGAGCAGGCATCGCAGCAACTGGCGTTTTATGACACCCTGACCGGCCTGGCCAACCGACGCCTGCTGATGGAACGCATCAAGCAGACGGTGGCGGCCAGTGCGCGCAGCGGCAACCACGGCGCCCTGCTCTACCTGGATCTGGACAACTTCAAGCTGGTCAACGACACCCGCGGCCACGCCGTGGGCGACCTGCTGCTGCAACAGGTTGCCAAGCGTCTCACGGCCAGCGTGCGCGAAGGCGACATGGTGGCGCGCCTGGGGGGCGACGAGTTTCTGCTGGTACTGGAGAACCTGGGCAAGGACGCCAGCTGCGCCGGCGTTCAGCTGGAAAGCATTGCCGACAAAATTCTGCTCACCCTGAACCAGCCCTATCTACTGGCCGGCGTGGAACACCACAACTCACCCAGCATTGGCCTGGCACTGATTGGGCCCGAGCGGCTCAGCGCCGACGAACTGATGAAATGCGCCGACATGGCCATGTACCAGGCCAAAGCCTCGGGGCGCAACACCGTGCGGTTTTATGACCCCGCCATGCAGGCCCTGGTGGTCGCGCGGGCGGCTCTGGAAAACGACTTGCGCCATGCGGTGACCACCCAGGCCTTTGCTCTGCACTACCAGCCGCAGTATGACGCCAACAACGCCATCACCGGCGTAGAAGCCTTTGTGCGCTGGCACAGCGCGGAGCGGGGCTGGGTGTCCCCCGCATCGTTCATACCGCTGGCCGAAGAAACCGGCCTGATCAACCCACTGGGTGCATGGGTCATGCAGACCGCCTGCCAGCAACTGGCCGCCTGGAGCCACCAGCCACTGACCGCCGTCCTGTCGATGTCGGTCAAGGTCAGCGGCCAGCAGTTCAGGCAAGCCAACTTTGTGCAGCAAGTGCTGGACATCGTCGCCCAATCGCACGCGAACCCCTCCCTGCTGAAACTGGACCTCAATGAGAGCCTGCTGCTGGCCGACATTGACGACATTGTGAACAAGACCAATGCCCTGACGGCGCACGGCATCGGCTGCTCGCTGGCTGACCTGGGCACCGGCTATTCATCGCTGTCGCACCTGAAGCGGCTGGCGCTGGAGCAATTGCGCATCGACCAGTCGTTTGTGCAGGGGCTGCTGACCGAGCCCAACGATGCGTCGGTTACGCGCAGCATCTTTGCGCTGGCGCAGAGCCTGGACATCAAGGTCAGCGCCGAAGGCATCGAGACGCGGGAGCAATTTGATGCGCTGGCCGCCTTTGGCTGCCACGCCTTTCAAGGCTACCTGTTTGGCCAACCCCTGCCGGTGGCCGAGTTTGAGAAAGTGCTGCAAAACCAGGTGCAGGATTGGTAGCCTAGTCCCCATACCCCTGCGGATTGGCGTTTTGCCAGCGCAGCAGCTGGTTGGCCAGCGCCGGGTTGGCGTAGCCTGTGCCGGCGATGGCGATTTTCATGGTGTGACAGGTTCCCTGGGATGGCGGCTAGTTCTATGTTGAACTTTGGCCCTTTTTGGAATGGTGGGGTTTAGCTTGGGGGGGTCACGCGCAGTACCGCAGGAATCTGCGTCGTTTACGGTGGGAGGGATGCCAAATGACGCTTGAATTGCATCATCATCGCCAACAATTGCTGCGCGGCATGGGTGGCGGCTTGCAGGCGCTCAAACCGCTCTGCAGCGCTGTCGGGGTAGTCGTGGGCAAACTGGTTGCGCACTTGCCGCATGGCAAGCCATTCGTCTGCGCTGGTTAGCCAGCCGAGTTGCTCCAGGCGGGTAAAGCGGTCAATGGCAGACATGGGGCCAATGTCTTCACCCAGGGCTTTGAGCACTGCCGGCATCAGGCGGGCGCCCATGTCGTCTTGCAGCCTGGTGTAGCGGTAGGCAAACTGGTCAAGCAAACGGCGGTCTTCTTTTGACAGGTGGCCGTAGTCGTCACGCGTGAGCGCACGCAGTTGCATGTCTTGCAGGGCTTCCGCGAGTGTTTCGGCGTGTGTTTGGCACACGGCGTGTATCTGCTGCAGGGCCAGTTGTTCGGGGGTGTGTTTCATTGGATTTGTATGCCGGTGGCATGGGCCACCAACACAATGGGCCGGAGGTCGCCTGGCTGCTCGATGACAAGGTCGATTTTGCGCTCGCCCAGTTGGCGTTCAAGCAGGCTGAGCATTTTGATTTTTTTGGCAAATGGCTGGTCTGCCGCAGTGGCTGGTGGGCACACCAGCAGGTCAATGTCGCCACCTTTTTTGCGGTCGTCCGCGCGCGAGCCAAATAGCCACACCGCAGTGTCCTCGCCAAAAGATGCCGTGGCTGCCTGGCGAATGGCCTGGATTTGATCAGTGCTTAGACGCATGGGGCGATTATTCCACGCAGACGTTGACGTTGTAGACCTGATGCTCGCAGTCTGCCGCATATGACCGCACGGCCGAAATATCTTCAACAGTCAACTCCGGAAAGTCATCCTGAATTTCTTGCTGGCTCATACCGCTCATTTGAGACTCCTTGGTAACTCGCTCGATCAACTATCGTACCTCGCCCGCCCCACCCGCGCCGGGCATCTGCTTCACAGACAAACAGGCCGCCAGGCCCCGTGGAACGTGCGTAAAAAGCTACGTATTTTGTAGCAAACCGTGCAATGCGCTCAGTCCCCATACCCCTGCGGATTGCCGCTTTGCCAGCGCCAGGCGTCGGTGCACATGGTCTCCAGGTTGCGGGTTGCCTGCCAGCGCAGCAGCTGGTTGGCCAGGCCTGGGTTGGCGTAGCACGCGGCTACGTCGCCCGAGCGGCGTGGCTGCACGCGGTACTGCACCGGCCTGCCACTGGCGGCCTCAAAGGCGCGCACCATGTCCAGCACACTGTAGCCCACGCCGGTGCCCAGGTTGATGGCCAGGCACTGCCCCGCGTCTGAGCCGGCCAGCGCCTCCAGCGTGCGCAAGTGGCCCAGCGCCAGGTCCACCACGTGGATGTAGTCGCGCACGCCGGTGCCGTCTGGCGTGTCGTAGTCGTTGCCCCACACGTTCAAAAACTCGCGCCGCCCCACCGCCACCTGGGCCACAAAGGGCAGCAGGTTGTTGGGCACGCCCTGCGGGTCTTCGCCAATCTGGCCGCTGTGGTGTGCGCCCACGGGGTTGAAGTAACGCAGCACCCCAAAGCGCCAGGACGCATCGGCGGCAAACGTGTCGCGCAAAATGTTCTCCACCACCAGCTTGGTACGCCCATACGGGCTCATGGCCGACAGCGGATGGTCTTCGGTCAGCGGCAGGCGCTGTGGGTCGCCATACACCGTGGCCGACGAGCTGAAGACCAGCGTCTTGACGCCGCACTGCTTCATGGCGTCCAGCAGCATCAGCGTGCCCACCACGTTGTTGGCGTAGTAGCGCAAAGGCATCTCCACCGACTCGCCCACCGCCTTAAGCCCGGCAAAGTGGATGACCGCCGTTGCGCCGCTGGCACGCAGCGCAGCCGCCAGCGCGGCGCCATCGCGCACATCACCGTGTATGCGGGTGAGCGTTTTGCCGGTGATGCGCTCCACCCGGTTCAAGGCCTCGGGCTTGCTGTTGCAGTAGTTGTCAAACACGGTCACGTGATAGCCCGCGTTGAGCAGCTCCACACAGGTGTGCGAGCCAATGTAGCCTGCGCCACCGGTAACAAATATGTTGCGATTCATAGTCAAAAAGGCCTCCAGACCCCGTAGAACGTGCGTAAGCAGCTACTCAATTTATAGCAATCCGTTCACCAGCGAGACATCCGCGCCAGCAACAAACCCACCGCCGTGCCCGCCATGTCAATGCCCACGTCGTCCCACGACGGATCGCGGTTGGAGGCAAAGAACTGCAGGCCCTCGGTCAGCAGCGCAAGGGCCAATGCCACCGTGACCACGCGGGCCAGCGACCAGCGCAGCGGCGGCACGCGCGCCAGTGCGGCCATGCCTGCAAACAGCACAAAGTGGGCCACCTTGGTCAACTGCCACGGCAAGTGCGTGACGCGAAAGGTCTCGTCCCGCCAGGCACCGGGCATCTGGGTGCCAAACAGCAGCAACACCAGCAATACAGACAACAGGCCGAGGGCGGATTTTCGAGAGATATTCATAGTAAAACAGGCCGCCAGCCCCCGCAGAACGTGCGTAAGCAGCTATTCATTTGAGAGCGCCGAAGTGTCCAATTCTGGGTACCGCTCCTTCAGCGCGGCCAAACCCAGCAACGCGCGGCTCCTCCAACCTGGCCCCTGACTGATGAGGTCTTGCCACGTCTCGCCCAAAAGATCAGCATCGTTTTTGCCAAGGTAGGAGATGAGCGATGCAGCCTGATCCAGATCCTTGCTCGCCTTTACCCGCATGGCCTGCGGCCTCTCGCCATGGACCAGCAACTTGTGCAGCGCATATTTTTCAGGTGGCGGGGCATTGACCGTTATCGGGCCGCGCTGTGCCAGCAAAGTGACCTGTATCGGCGCCTCCATCGAGAACTCCATAAACTTCAACGGCTGCATCGTGGCATTGAGAGCCTTTATCAAAACCGGCGTGTCTCCGCCCCGGTGCATGCAGGTGACAAAATCGATTTGCAAGTCTTGCTCATCCGACTTCACGTAGGTAGTCAGACTCTTCACGGGCACGAAACCCATTTGCAGCGCCTCAATCTCGGTTCCCATATCCATAGTCACATCCGAGGGGATGGCAACCGACACGTTGCGCCCTGCGTGGGCAAAATCCAGGTCCACCGTTTGCGCGCCAGATTGCCACCGCACACCCAGGTAATTCTGGTACGCCATGTACACATGCGTACCCACCAGTATTCCACCCGCTCTAAAAAATCCCGCGTCTGCCAGGCGCTCAATGATTTTGGCGTGTGACGGGACAATGCCAGGGCACCCGGCCGCAATCGCCTGGCGCGTGAGCTGGCGCAAGTGCAGCTTCTTGCCATCTCCACTGCGGTGCACGTCAATGAGCCGGGTCAACTCGTCAGACGCCACACCCAAAAAAATCTGCATCTGCTTGCCGGTCAGGTCCGGCGTTTGGTAGTACCAGTATTCCTTTCCTTTCACCCGCTTCCTGGAGAAACTACCAGGCAATTCGGCCACTGTGCGAACGTCCTCCAACCGGCTGGCACTGGCCAGCGCGGCGTAGGCCGTTTGTGCTGCGGTAGAAAGTGGTGTGTAGTACATCGGAAAGTTATACTTAGAAAAGTATATCTCAGTATAACCAGTATTTAAGCCGAATGCATGCGGACCCTACCCCCACCCGGCCCATACCGATCAGAGACGCGGCCATGGATAACTTGGCGTCGGGCAGGTTGCCAGATACTTCGGGCAATAGTTTCAAAATAGACCTACAGCTCCCGTAGAACGTGCGCAAGCAGCTACGTATTTTGTAGCAAGCCATTCACCACCGCCCCACCCGCCCCAGCAACAAGCCGGCTGCAGCACCCGCCATGTCAATGCCTACATCGTCCCAGCCGGGGTGGCAGTCTATGGCGAAGAACTGCAGGCCTTCGGTCAGCAGTGCCAGGGCCAACGCCACCAGCAGCAAAGCCAACAGGCGCGCAGCGTTTTTGCGGGTAACGTTCATAGAGACTGCAACACCTCTGCCTTGAACCAGTCCCACACGCCGAACGAGTAGCCGGGTATCAGGTCGATGCCCAACGCCGACTTGACGAGGTACAGCACCAGAATACCCAGCATGCCGGAGAAGATCAGGAACAGGGCCAGCGTGGCCGCCATGGCCAGGCGCTGGATTGATTGCTCGCGGTCCGTCAGCACCCGCCGGTTGCGGCCAGCCAGAAACACAAAGTAATACTGCCAACGCCACCACTTGAGCGTCCAGCGGGCGTCCACCGCGTGGGCGCCCCAGGTGCGCCCGCCCAAGGCGACCTTGAGCGCCAGCAACTGGTCTTCGCTGAAGCTGCCACGCATGTCTGCGGGCACTTTGTCCAGCAGCTTGGTGATGACGGGGTCAGACTGAATCTGGGGGGAATTAGTGGTCAAATCAGGCTCCAGCCCTCGTAGAACGTGCGTAAGCAGCTATGAATTTTGTAGCAAGCACGACTACCTGGCGCCAGACTTGCCAAGCCAATAGCCTGCCAACTGCTTTGCAGCCATCAGTACAAACAGCGTGTTGGTCACCAAGTAGCGCTTCCACAGGCGGCGTGGCTCACTGGCCAGGCGGTGCAGCCACTCCAGCCCATGCTCACGCATCCACAGCGGTGCACGCGACACCGTGCCCGCGTGAAAGTCGAACGCGGCGCCCACGCCCAGCATCACCGCGTTGACGCGACCCCGGTGGGCCAGCATCCAGTACTCTTGCTTGGGGCAACCCAGGCCCACAAACACCAGGCCCGCGCCGCTGGCGTTGATGCGCTCAACGGCTTGCGCGTCTTCCTCTTCCGTCAAGGCGCGAAACGGTGGCGACTCGTAGCCCGCAATATTCAGAGCGGCAAAGGCTGCCGTTGCGCGGTTAACCAGCGCTTGCAGAGTTTCTGGCGTGCTGCCATACAAGTAGACCGGCAAACGCTCTGCCGCACAGCGCTCCAGCAATGCCCACGTCAGGTCAGGTCCACTTACGCGCTGTTGCCCCGTGTGGCCCAGCTTGCGCAGCATCCAGGCCACGGGCGCACCATCGGGCGCGGCCAGATCAGCCGCAGCCACTACGGCGCCAAACGCGGGCTCGCGCGCAGCGGTAACCACCACATGCACATTGGCCAGCACCACGTAGCGACTTTGGCGGGCATGACCCCACCTCAGCACGCGGTCTTGCGCCTGCGTGAAGGTCACGGCATCCACGGGTATGCCAAGCACCTGACAAGTTTGCCTGGTATTCACTCTGAACCCTTTCCAACCAGCGGAATCCGTCCGGGTTTCAACTCAAAATCTCCACGCCGCACCCGCCCACCTGTTGGCACAGGCTTGGCAAACACCTCTTCGCCCTGCTCGGCAATACCACCCAAATCGATGCCTTCCATTGCGTCTTTGGCTACAGCAAAAGGTTTGCCGTTGACCACCACACTGCGCCGTGCCAGGTTGTATTTGGGAGCGCCAATGCTGTCGTCTCGAATGATCGCCAGGTGTGCGTAGCGCGCGGCCCACAACGCATCGCGGTAGGGCACGGCGTCTAGCCGGGTTTGCAGCGTGTCTTTAGCGTCGACCGTAGCCGCACGCTGCCAGTTCAGCCCCCGCGCATCCAGGTGAATGGCTGGAGAGCTTTCATAGAAAACATTGCCCTCCACAACGTTGTCACGCCCACCGCCAATGAACACTGGCTGCTGAACGCGGGCAAAAACGTTATTGCGCACGGTTATGCCGCTGGCCTGGTCATCCAGATACACGCCCTTAACCTCTCGCCCCGGCGTGTCGGCTTGTATGTCATGCAAAAAATTGTTTTCTATCACCGTGCCACGCGCCGTAAAGTCGCGCCCGGTGTAAATGGCCCCGGCGTCGCTCGTTTCTTGAACCACATTGAAAATCTCGTTGCCACCAACCCGGTGATCGTTACCTGTGAACAGAATGGCAGTGTGGGGCGCGTCAGAAATCACATTACCCACCATACGCTGACCCACTCCGTTCATTTCCACTGCAAAGCGGTAGGTTTTGGACAGTCGGCTGAAGTTACGAATCGTGCTGGCCACTACAAAGTGCCCAGCAGGCGCCAGGGATTGACGATTGCCACCGGAGAGCGCTACGCCGCCTTCGCCGTTGTGCTCTATCAAGGCATTGCGAATACCGCTGTTTCGTCCGCCCTCGATCACTAGTGCGCGGTTGCCTGTGTGCCGGATGCTTACTCCGTCCAACACCACGTTGTCACTATTGCGTACCGTGACAGCGTCCCCACGCGTTTTTTCAAACGCGATGTTGCGCACCGTTAAATTCTGCGAGTCTTCAATCTGCAGCAGACTAGCAGCTATCGACAGTTCATACTGCGCAGTCACCACTGCCAAAGGCATCACATGCAAGCGCTTGTTTGCTCGGTCCAGATACCACTCGCCGGGTGCATCTAGTTCTGAAAGCGCATTTTCTACCCGCAAGCGCTGCCCATGCTTGATACCGTATTGCGAACCGGTACCCGCCAATACCAACTGACCGTCTGGCGACACGCTGGCAGCAAATGTTTGAGCCGCCCAGTCGTGAAACCAATAGGCGAACACCCGCAAGTCCGGCTCAGATTGCCAGTCGGCTGCATTGCGCCCCTCTACCGAAAATGTCGTGTGATCACTGGTCGGCAACGCGGCAGCACGTTGCACACGGCTATAGCCCCGGTTGGGCCATCCGGCAATGGGTAACGCAGTGTCGCCCTGGAAGAGCTCTGTCATTACCGGGCGTATAGGCAACCCAAAGCCGCGGGCGGGGGGACTTTCGAACTCAGCGAAGTCTGTGAGGTCGAAGACCACTCTTCCATCTTTGGTAGCTGAAATTGTCTTTAGTAGCAACTTCGCTCCGGAAATGCGAGTTGATAAGTGCGAGGCTGTTGTACCTTGCCCCACAATTTCCAGGCTGACGGCAGATGAGACATTGTTGCCCCATCGCAGAGACAACGGCGAGGCCAGCCGAAACACGCCTTGAGAAAATATAAGTCGCACCAAATCGAAGCGACCAACTAGATGCTGTTGCCATTCCGGTTGCTGAATCAAGGTCACAGCGTCTGTCAGACGCGATTCACACGGTGCAGGCATTGTGGAATGGCATGGTCTACTGATGGCTACCCCATCAGCAACTACAGCCATCTCCAAAGTAGCCGCACTGGCAACCACCCCCCAACCAGCAAACCAAAACGCCATCAAGCGGTTGAGCTTTGGCATCGCGAGCGTGCCTACAGTCGCCAAACTTTGACACCGCTGGCTTCGAATGAAGCGGCATCAAAGCAAGACTTCACATCGACAAAACAACCGCCTTTGATCAACTTTTGCTGAATATCTTCAACCGACAACGACAAAAATTGCCTATGCGAAACGGCCGCCACGATAGCGTCTGCGCGCGGTAAATCTTCCCACGCAAATAGACGAACACCGTACTCGTGCATCGCTTCTTCTGCATCGCCATAGGGGTCGTGTACAAAGACATCGACACCGTAAGCTTTTAGTTCATTAATAACATCGCCGACTTTGGAGTTGCGCAAATCTGCGCAGTTCTCTTTAAAGGTCAAACCTAGTACATTGACCCGTGCGCCCTTGATGTAGCTACCCGCAGCAATCATCTGCTTAATGGTTTGTTCGGCAATGTACTTACCCATGCCGTCGTTGATGCGTCGACCTGCCAAGATCACCTGCGGGTGGTACCCCAGCATTTCAGCCTTGTGCGTCAGGTAGTAGGGGTCAACGCCAATGCAGTGCCCGCCGACCAAGCCGGGGCTAAACTTCAGAAAATTCCATTTGGTCCCGGCTGCTTTAAGCACCTCTGCCGTGTCAATCCCGATCTTGTCGAAGATGATGGCCAATTCATTCATCAACGCGATATTCAAGTCGCGCTGTGTGTTTTCAATCACTTTGCACGCTTCTGCCGCCTTGATGCTCGAACAACGATGCACACCAGGTTTTACGATGCTTTCGTACATCTTGGCCACCGCATCTAATGTCTCGGGCGTGTCGCCGGATACTACTTTGACAATGGTGGTGAGTGTGCGTTCACGGTCGCCTGGATTTATTCGTTCTGGCGAATAGCCGACAAAAAAGTCCTTCTTCCACTTCAAACCAGACTCACGTTCCAACACAGGGATGCAAATTTCTTCAGTCGCCCCCGGATACACCGTGGACTCATACACAACAATTGCACCTCTTTTCAGGTTGGCCCCTGCACTCTTGCTGGCGCCTATCAATGGGGCGAAATCTGGAATATGCGCTGCGTCCACTGGGGTTGGCACAGCGATGATGATGATATCTGCCTCACCCAAGACTTTCGGGTCAGCAGAGTACTCTGCATGCACTGCCGCTCTCATTTCTTCGTCTGGTAATTCGCGAGAGGGATCAATACCACGATTACATGAAACCACCTTTGTCGTAGCAATATCGAAGCCAATGGTGCGAGCCAACTTCCCAAACTCGATAACGAGCGGCAGACCAACATACCCCAAACCAATAACAGCAATCACACTCATCACACCTCCTCCAATTTTATAATTTAGTTGCCAATATCAAGGCTTTTTGGGCATTGAAAGGCACCGCTCAATACCGGCTACAAACTTCTCGACCATATTGGATAAGGTGTATTGAGCAGCACTTCTCATTGCAGCAAGCCGCACTCTCTCAAAATACGCAGTATCTGAAAGTAGCTGGATCACCGCTTGCGCATATTCACTAACACCACCAGTCACGTTCAAACCGTTTACGCCATCCACCAAGTAAACAACCTCGGGGCCGTGCTTTGCATCTGAAGTTGTTGCCATAGGAACGCCTGCCAGAAATGAATCCAACACATGCAGCCCGACCGCACCCGGATTTACAGTCACACTTGCCAGTCTAAAATAGGCGGCCTTCTCTCGCCCCTTTTTTACGCCGACCCAATGTAGCCAAGGGCGGCTTGCAGATGCAGTTTTCACTTCTTCTGCACTTGTGCCATCGCCAATGACCACCATTGAAAAATCTGGTATCGCCGCGCGAATCTGATCCGCAGCTTCCACCATAAAGCTCACTCGCTTGTCAGGGTAGAGGGATCCGCAAAATAGCCCAAGTGGTGCACCAGCCTGCAAATTCAACTGCCAGCGCAAGGCCGCAAGCTCGTCATCCGCTACTGCGGCCAAGTGGGCCTTGAAATTCTCGTTGTCAATGGCGTTGTTCAGGCAAGTAATCTGCTCTGGCGGATACCCCGCATTGGCCACAACATCCACCGTCATCTGCGTGTAGGCAAACCACCAATCCACCTTGGTCAGCAAGAGCTTCTTCCATCGCTCGCGCAAGCCACCTGGCGCTTCACTCTGAAAATTTGCCCCGTGCCCCCAGTAAGCCAACTTGCGCTTAGACCACAAGCCGCTCAGCAAGAAAGGGTAATTTGAAAGCAAACGACTCTCTTGCATTACCACCACCAAATCCGCATCGCGCAGATGCGCCGGGAACGGTTGCCATAACCAATCGCGCTCGCCCACTTCCCACACACTGTTCGACACTACGTCTGCCCACACAATGCTGCCCACGTCCTTTTTGGCCAACTCTCGCCGCGTGGGCTGGCCATGCACCAAATGGAGATCGATGCCTCTACCTAGACATTGTTGGTGCAATTTCTCAAATAACTCAACCCTGTAATGCAATAAACGATGCTGAAGAATGGCGACTTGTCTCACGGCATAGCCTTATTGGAGCCAGGCTCGATCACACAGTGATCGAAGCCTTGCTCGGAAAATTGAAAGCGACCATTTCGAATACCTGCTTCATGCCGGGCAATCGTGTCCTGATCAGCAAATCGTTGGCCAATGACCTTGGTCGGCACACCCGCCGCGATGGAATACGGAGGAATATCCCGCGTAATCACACTTCCTGCTGCAACAACGCTGCCACGCCCCACGGTCACCCCAGTTAAAACAACTGTGCCGTAACCCAGCCATACGTCATCCTCAATCACCGCTTCCTCATCGGCATGTGGACTTGGAAAACGCTTGCTGCCCACCCAAGGGGCAAGCCGCACCGGGCACCCCACCGCGGAAAAATCATGGTCATTCCGCCCCACAATTGCCACACGATTGGCAATCAAACAATAGTTGCCGATGCGGCAATTGGCTTCAATGTGAACTTGCTTGCCGATATATACACAATCCCCTATGGTCAATCGCTTTGGAGCCCACAAACGGCTGCCCCTCCCAACATGAAGATCTTGACCATACGACAGAAATGCGGACTTTCCAGCGACGCTAAGCAATGTCTGTAACCGGCGAAGTAGTGCAAAAAACTTCATCTCGCCAAAATCCCATTGCCTATAACTTTGAGATAGGGCCATACAAAATACAAGGGCCATAGAATGCCCCCATGCCGCTTAGTAAATACATACCACGGCCCTGCAGGAAGGCCTTTCACATCCAATATTTTTCGAAATCTTGTTTTCAGAGACAATGATTTGTCCTGATATGTGTTGGTCTTTGCGTTGTGTCCACACGTTCCGATATATCCCGGCGCCACCCACAACTGAATGTTCGCAGCAGTGGCACGCAGTCCATAGTCTGTATCACCCATCGCATGACTGAACCCCGATTCTAGATTTCCCAATCTCTCGGCGGCGGCCGATGGTACCAACACAAAATTTCCGTTCATGGTGTCGCACGGCAACGGGTTATTACCCGGTTGTACATGCCCTAAGGCAAGAGGCTTCCAACTGCTGACATGCACCTCGCCACCATAAGTAAGCTGGCCGGTGATGGCGTCGCGCGTCGAACCCACCACAATGCTATCGAGTTGACCGTTCTTGGAAACGCTTGCGTGGGTATCCAGCATGTTTTGAATGGCATCGGCACAGGGAAAAGTATCGTCATTCAGCCAAAGATAAAAATCAAAACCTTTGGCCATTGCGGCTGCAAACGCCATACGCATGCCACCGTTCCAATACAAGTTGCCATCACCCGCTATCAGGTGGACTTCGGGATAATGCATACTGACCGTGCTGCTGGTACCGTCGATGCTACCGTCGTCGACCAGAAAGACTTCAAGCGCTGTGTCAGGCACCGCATCGCATTTGAACAGTGACGCAAGACACGCCAACGATTTGTCACGCCGGTTATGGCAGGTCATCAAGACAGCTATGGTTTGCATGGTCTATATTTTTCTACAAATTACTGATGCCACAGGAGCGCGCCCACAACTCCAAGTTGATAAAGCGCCAGAATGGAAAATTAGGATATTTATTAGCATGCGCAAAGCGTTTCTTGATCTCGGTGCCCTGCCAAATGTTACGTGCTTGGAACGAGCTGCTACCCACCACGTCTTGAAAATAGCTATTCAAGGCCGGGCTTGCCATCCACGTATGGAACGGGGTAGCAAAACCAATCTTGTGGTGGTTATCCACTATGGATTTGGGCAAGCGGTTGGCAAATGCTTCGCGCTGAATGCGCTTAGTAATGCCTTGATCAAACTTGAGCCGGTCGGGCAGGCCAAAGGCAAACTCCATCAAACGGTAGTCCACAAATGGCGAACGCATCTCGATAGAACTCATCATGGCCGAATGGTCTTCGTAATGAAGTATCTGATTGAATCCATAATGCTCGACTTGGGCACGCAAATGGCGGTCCAAGTTGCGCGGGCACAGCGTCATGCCGGTGTCTGGCAGGTAAGCATCAAACTGCTGGCAAAAGTCATGGCCCAGTACCTGGGTGGTACCCTCTACCCGGGCAGCACGCCACTTGCTGGCGGCACGCCGGCCAAGCATGGCCTTGGCCGTTTGTGCTATTAGTTTAGTAGCTGGGTACGCAAGCCGTGTCTGCATCGCACGGGCTTGGGCCCATGTCTCCAGCGGGTTGGACAGTAGCGTGTCCAGCAAGCGGTAGCCAACAATGTACGAAGCATAGCCCGCAAGCGCCTCGTCAGCCCCTTGGCCGTTGATGATGACTTTGATGCCGCGCGCATGCACTGCCTGCATGATCTGCCAGTGCACAAAGCTGGTGGTGCTGCCGACCGGCTCGCCCATGCCAGACACAAACTTGGGCAGGTCGGCCAGCATGTCGTTCGCGGTGGGGCTCAGCTCTACCAGTTGCACATGTTTGCACGTACCAATCAACTCGCGCACGCGCGCCTGTTCGTCGTGCTCAAACCCTGGGAATACCGCAGTAAACGCAGTAACCGACTTGCACTCTAGTCGGCCCGTTTCGATGTCGTCATCCACCACCCGGCAAATGGCCGACGAGTCCAGTCCGCCGCTCTGCAACAAGGCCACCGGAACATCACTGCGAAAGCGTAGGCGCACGGCGTCTTCCAGCAGGGCGGTGAAGCGGTCGCGCAGCACGGTGTCTGACTCTTGACTAGTGTTGCACTGCGGCAGTTGCCAATAGCGGCTCACGGTCAACTCGCAGTTCTCCAACACCAGATTGTGGCCTGGGCGCAGCTCTTGCACGTCGGCAAAAAAGGTGCTGCCGTCGCTGGTGCGGTAGCCGTAGCGCAAATAGTCGTGCACCTTGGCCAAGTTGGCCCGGTGCAAGGGCTGCACGGTGGCAATGGCCTTGATCTCGCTGGAAAAAATGAACTTGTTGTCGTCCTTAAAGTAATAAAACGGCTTAACCCCCAAACGATCGCGCGAGGCAAACAGGCGTTTGCGCTGCACATCCCAAATGGCAAAGGCCCACATGCCGTTAAAACGTTGGACGCAGTCTGGACCCCAAGCCTCATAGGCATGCAAGAGCACTTCAGAATCGGAATGCGAACTGAACTGGTGCCCCAACGCCTGCAACTCGGGCACCAACTCTAGGTAGTTATAAATCTCGCCGTTGAACACCAGCACCAGATTACGTGCCTCGTTAAACATGGGCTGTTTGCCCGCGTCGCTGAGATCGATGATTGCGAGGCGGCGGTGGCCCAGGGCGATGCCCTCAGCCAAGTATTCACCTCCACCGTCAGGGCCGCGGTGGGCCAGGGTGTCGTTCATGGCTGTGATTTCCGGGCACAGGGCTGCATTCTGCAAAACCGCGCGACTGCTAAACGCAAGGATGCCGTTTATACCGCACATTAAGTATTTTCCATTATCTTGGTATGTACATAAATCAACTTGTCCCGCGTTCCAGCCTATGTCTATCCAATGAACATAAATACATGATTATGAAACTATTAACAAAAAAAGTATTACCTACAAATGAATCTATTCGCATAACTGGTTCACTCAATGAAAATATAACCATCAACACCACCAAGGAAATGGACAGTGAATTGCTGCCAACTGTGTTATGGAAACCGATCGCGATAAGTGAAAACACATAAATGAGCAATGCCAGAAGACCCAAAACACCACCATCAACCAGTGCTTGAAGAAAAATATTATGTGCGTGCGCAAATCCGATCTCGTTTACATTTGAAAAATAAGCAGGACCAACCCCAAATATGGGATTTTGCAACCACATTTCTATCAAATAGGCCCACAACCCAGTTCTGCCAGTTAACGTAGCGTAGTCGTTAATATCAGAACCGCTCAAATATCCAGAATATATCAAGTAAACGAATGTCAATGTTAAAGTTGTAATTGTAAGCAAGGTTTTAAATACACCACCACGTCCTGCACTCCATAGCCCGAAAATGACTGCCAACACCAGACCTGTTTTTGAAGTCGACATGACTAAGCCAATTACACTAATTGACAAAATAACCCAATGACGCCACCCCTCAAAACCCATTTTTAATTCGACTGCAAATAATAATAGAGCATAAATTCCAAGGAGACTGGGATGACTAAAAAAACCAATGAGACGTCGCTCCCCAAAATCGGAAGATGATAAAATATCAGCACCCATATAAGAGAAATCAGGGAAAATAATACCAACGCCTATAGATCCTAAAACCATACCTACTGCAATGTACTTAAATAATAGTAAAAGTCCAAGTGGATTTACACTGGGCGTAACGACAAGAAGCATAAGTGCAAACTGACTTAAAACTAAATATATACTAGGGGGACCAGGTTGATCACCAAGCACCGCACCAATGCCGTAGTTAAACAGCGTAAATACAAATATACCAAGAGCAACATTTCTAGTATGAAATGTCAAATCACTCCTGCGGACCATTGCGTTTTTTGCAATGAGCAAGAGAATCACACCAATAACACCATTCAGTAAACGACTGATCATCGTAAATTCAGGTGAAATTTCTGCTTCGTTGAGAGCCATTCGGAGACTCTCATCAATATATTCTCTACTGGATACCAAAGCCAAAGGGAGCGATGCAAGGCCACACACACATAGGAGCAAATAGACGTATTTACTACCAGAATTCACCTTGATCTCAGTAAATATATTACTTAGTCCAAAATTACCCAGCGTATTTCTATTCATATACTTATCAGATATTTTTGATGTTCACACTAGCAGAGTGATTGGCATGTACACCCAACCAAACCACATCACTCGGAATGTTTCCACGAATTACAGAGTGAGCCCCCACCACGCTGTTCTCACCAATAGTCACCCCCTTAAGCACCAAAGAACCTGTGCCAATAAAGACGTTATTACCAATGTCTATTTTGGAGGTTTTTATGTCGCAATCATTGTTATTGGATCTACGGTTTTTTGACTTAATTGCGTGAAAATCAGTATCCGCTATGGTTACATTCGCACCAATCAAACAATCTTTCCCCAGAATGACACTTACTGCGGCACATATCCCCCCTCCGCTAATGCCAGTATTTTCTCCAAGCACAATTTGTGCTCCAGTACGCAAAGTCCGCAAAACCACAGGGTGGTTTACTCCTAATGCCGTAAATCGACTATCCGAACACAGGACCACTCCGTCACAGATACTGATACGTGAGCCCTTTACCATACTGACAATGGGCATGCCGTAAAAAACCACCGATTCTCCCAAAGTGACTCCTATTGCACGCAAACGTATCGGCACGATAAACTGCCACCAAATACGAAGTAGCTTTAACCAAATTCTCTGAAACAGCATCATGTGTTTTTTTCCCCGTTGAGGATAGTTGAATATTTTGCCTCGTATTTCGAGGTAATATATTCTGATCGAAATTCATCAACACGGTGATGCGCAGCACGAGAATAAGATTTTCGAAGGCTTCCATCTGTTACTATCTTCAAAACAGCATTCGCAATTTCCATAGGATTATTTATATTGACTAATATGCCACCATCACCAATCATCCAGGGTACACCGCCACTTTCTTGACCGCCGACAACTGGCACCCCCAATGCCATGGCTTCAGCAATCCCCATTGGGCAACTCTCCGACCGCGATGGATGAATCATCAGCGTTGCATCCTCCAAAGCAGGTATTAATGCTTCATGGGGAACCTTGCCATGAAAAACAACGCCTGTATCCAATTTGTTTTTCGTCGCCCATAATTGTGCGGGCCCGCCGACCTGAAAATCAACACCGTACAGATGGTAGGTAGCATCATCAATCTGTTTGCGAACGTGCGCAAATGCCAACAAGGCATTTTCAGCGTTTTTCAAATACCCCCAGCCATTGATCACGCTGACAATCTTGGGCATGTCATTTTCTGTTGGATGATATTCCGTAAATTCAAAATTACTAAATTTCGCATTTAGTGGATTCGAAATTACTTCAACGGCAGACTTCGTGTACGGTTGCAGTCGACGTTTAAGGTCCGGCGAAACAGCCGAAACTGCAGTCGCCCTGCGCAGTACGTGCCTTGCCATGAAGTAACGCCCAAGACGATAAGCATTTTTATATAATTTTAAAACCTCACGCGGATCGTCGTGCGCTGTAACTAGATATGGTTTACCACTTGCCATTGCTGCCAAAGCGAATTCATAGGCCCAATGTGCATGAACCATATCCGGGTTATCCATTCGAATGGCCTGCTCAAGGTAACGGCGCTCCAGACCAAAGAAATCAACAATACGGCCCCAGTAGCGGCCGTTCATGCGTAGAGAATATTGCCGCTGCGGGCAGTAATAGATTTTGAACCGCTCACCCTGAGCCACGACAGCATGCTCTAAATCCAGAGATAAGTCACCCGAAGTGGTATAAGCGGAAACTTGATGCCCGCGGAAAAGTAGCTCACCAATTAGGGTACCCAGCAGGGGCGCGCCACCATAGCCCACGGGCAACACCGCCACATCAGCCTTCGCATTCAGAAAGCGAGCGATGCTTTCAGTGGCGATTGGGCCTGCGATGCCAATGTGCATTAAGTACACCTCCACAAGATGCTCGTCACCCAGATGTGGGCGAGTTTGGACTCGATAATCAGGCGTACGCTCATTTGGCAACAATCCGGTACCGCAGCCACTTTGCAACTGGGCCTTTTATCATTTGGCGCGACTGCATGACAAACCCAAGCGGCCCGGTTAAAAGGCTTGAGCCCAATAACCGGGTTGTTATCAGCAGTGACAGACCCGACGCTGCAATCAAGAGACTCAATTGAATTAACGGGGTTGTTGTAGGCATTAGCAATTTGCTGCACCACACGGTTGTAGCCACGATTATTGCCAACATCATCGGATACTTCAGAGCATTAAATAGCGCGCCCACCCCGATATGGAGTACCACTGCTATACCTGTTAGCAGCAACACCCATCGCACTACATAAATGCCCAATATGGTCCAAGCGACTACTAACACTGAAATCTGGGCCGCAACAAAAAGTGCCGGCAGCATGACTATTACGGTGACTATCTGCGCCTTGATCTCAATTTCGGTTTTGTCAATCGCCATCAAAATCGGACCAACGAGGGCAAGTAAGGCATGGACAGGCATTGCCAATGCAAGGGGTACCAATAAAGGTGTTGCGTCACGCCATTTTTCGCCATAGACACCCAAAACAACTACATCGGGGATAACTGCAATAACCAGAAAGATGGGGAAACAAACATATGCCATTAGCTCGGTTGCAGCCAGAAAAACCTGTGTCACTTGTTTCGAATCCAGCTGCATTTTGGATGCTGCAGAGAAAAGTACCGCTTGCAGGCTGGTCGTGACTGCGTTCATGGGTGTGGATACTAGTGTCATCGACCTGTTGTAAAGCCCCAGGGCAGGGACACCGAAGTAACGACCAATAAGCAGACTGTCAAAGTTACCTATGCCCCAACTGCATAGATTTGCGCCCATCACCTTGCCGCCAAATTTGAATAAACCCGGTCGTGATGGCTGCATCGCCGGCTTTATGGACACGCCCGCCTGAAACATTACCAATACCGTATAGGTAACAGCCTGGACCATTTGGGCTGCAACCAGACTCCACACTCCATAACCCATATAAGCAGCAGGTATGCCCACCAATACGTAGCCGATCAAGTAGGTCAAAATATTAACCATCTGGGTAAACTTAAAGCGTAACTCTCGGTTCAATGCCGATGTTGTAGTTTGACCGATGGCTTGAATCAGAAATAGCCAAGACATGACTTTAATAATAGGGGCCACGTCAGGGCGATTAAAGAAAATTCCAATTTGGCCGGCTAACAAATAGCAAGCCACTGAAAGCGCAGCCCCCAATGCAACCTGTATCGTAAAGATGAAGCCGATGTCACGTTCAGTTAGATCTGGTCGTTGAACCAGCGCTGCGCTGAATCCGAAATCAGCAAACAATTTACCGATGCCGATCATTATCCAGGCTATTGCCACAAGTCCGAACGCTTCCGGGCCCAACAAACGTGCAAGCATCACACCAATTGCGAATTGCAGCAGGACACGCGCACCGTTGCCCAGGTAATTCCACTTGGCGGCATTAATGCTACGAGAAAGAAGCTTCGAATTCTCAGACATCAGCTTTATGGGTCACGACATTTGCACCAAGTAATTGAAAAAATGATCGACCATGAGCTAAGTAAATCTCCTCAAGCTCGAACATCGAGGACTCGCGGATGCCCTTTTATGGATGCCAAGTTCGAGCTGAAAGTCATCCGGCAAGCCCGTGCAAGTCCGCCGTGTTCCTTCATTGCCTTAACTTGGCCGCTGTTTATTGACGCTCAGGAAGACCGAGCAAGTTGTTTGGTTGTTCACCGTCGTTTTTGTCTTGATGTATTTGTGACCCTTTGCACCTTTTTGAAACAATTACATCTATGGGGCTCCTTCCGACGCTGACAAAGAAGCTGCACTTCCTAGACTCGTTATCTGCAATTGCCTGAAGCAGGGAAGATTTCCAGCGTTCACCGCCAGGATTCACGTTGGACAGACCGACGTAGCCTGTACCGGCGATGGCGATTTTCATCATGGTGCGCGCCCGGTCTATTCGACGCAGACGTTGACGTGGTAGCCGTTCTTCTGCAGCAGGGCGTGCTGTTTGGCCTGGGACAGGTCGTGGGCCACCATCTCAAAGCACATGTCCTGGGCCGTGATTTCGGGAATCCAGCCCAGGTCTTTCTTGGCTTTGCTGGGGTCGCCCAGCAGGGTTTCGACCTCGGTGGGGCGAAAGTAGCGCGGGTCTACCCGCACCACCACGTCGCCCACCTTCAGGCCGGGGGCGTTGTTGCCGGCTATTGCCGACACCACGGCGCATTCGTCCACGCCCTGCCCTTCAAAGCGCAGGCTGATGCCCAGTGCGGTGGCGCTCCAGGTGATGAACTCGCGCACGCTGTATTGCACGCCGGTGGCAATCACAAAGTCTTGCGGCTTGTCTTGCTGCAGCATCATCCACTGCATGCGCACGTAGTCTTTGGCGTGGCCCCAGTCGCGCAGGGCGTCCATATTGCCCATGTACAGGCATTGCTCCAGGCCCTGGGCAATGTTAGCCAGGCCACGGGTGATTTTGCGGGTAACAAAGGTTTCGCCACGGCGCGGGCTCTCGTGGTTGAACAAGATGCCGTTGCAGGCATACATGCCATAGGCTTCGCGGTAGTTGACCGTAATCCAGTACGCATAGAGCTTGGCCACGGCGTAGGGGGACCGTGGGTAGAAAGGCGTGGTTTCCTTTTGCGGAATTTCTTGCACCAGGCCATACAGCTCGCTGGTGGATGCCTGGTAAAAGCGGGTTTTTTTCTCCAGCCCCAGGATGCGAATGGCTTCCAGAATGCGTAGGGTGCCCATGCCGTCGACGTCGGCCGTGTACTCGGGGGACTCGAACGATACGGCCACGTGGCTTTGCGCGCCCAGGTTGTAAATCTCGTCCGGCTGCACCTGCTGGATGATGCGGGTCAGGTTGCTGCTGTCGCTCAGGTCACCGTAGTGCAGCTTGAAGCGGGCGTTGTCGATGTGCGGGTCTTGGTAGATGTGGTCTACGCGCTGGGTGTTGAACGAGCTGGCGCGGCGCTTGATGCCGTGCACCACGTAGCCTTTGTCCAGCAACAGCTCGGCCAGGTAGGAGCCGTCCTGGCCGGTAACGCCGGTAATCAACGCGACTTTGGGAACGACTTGGGGAGGAGATTGGGTCATGGCAATGGGGCTCTTTAAGCGCTTCTACGCTCGGGCATCGGGAGGGCGTGCGACGGTGTGTCGGTGAAGCGGCTGTTTAGGCGCACCGCATTGCAGTCAACGGGTTCTTTTGAAAAGTCGGCGTAAGCCAGCGCAAGGCCTTGCGCCAGGGGCACATGGGCGTGCCAGCCCAGGGCGTTGAGGCGGGAGCTGTCCATCCACTTGCGGGGGGCGCCGTCGGGCCTGGTAGCGTCAAACGTAATCCGGCCCTGGTAGCCCACGGCCTGGCTGATGGCGTGGGCCACTTCAGCAATGGTCACATCGCTGCCAAAGCCAACGTTGATGTGGCTGCACAGGGGGGGGGTGTTGGCCTGGTAGGTGGCGCTGTCCAGGTTCATGACAAACACGCTGGCGGCAGCCATGTCGTCCACGTACAAAAACTCGCGTTTGGGGGTGCCGGTGCCCCAGATGGCCACTTCGGGCGCGTTGCTGACCTTGGCTTCATGAAAACGGCGAATCAGCGCGGGGATGACGTGGCTGTTTTCGGGGTGGTAGTTGTCGCCCGGGCCATAGAGGTTGGTGGGCATGACGCTGCGGTAGTCGCGGCCAAACTGGCGGTTGTAGCTTTCGCACAGCTTGATGCCGGCAATTTTGGCAATGGCATAGGGCTCGTTGGTGGGCTCCAGCGCTCCGGTGAGCAGGACCGACTCGTTCATGGGCTGCGGTGCCATGCGGGGGTAAATGCAGCTACTGCCCAAGAACAGCAGCTTTTGCACGCCGTGCGTGTGCGCGGCGTGGATGATGTTGGCCTGCATCATCAGGTTGTCATAAATGAAGTCTGCGGGGAAGGTGTTGTTGGCATGAATGCCACCTACCTTGGCCGCGGCCAGGTACACCTGGGTGGGCTGTTCTTCGTCGAAAAAGGCGTTGACGGCGGCCTGGTTGGTTAAATCAAGCTGGGCGTGGGTGCGGGCGACAATGCTGCTGGGCAACACGCCCTGGGCCAGCAGTGTGCGCACAATGGCGCTACCCACCATGCCCCGGTGACCGGCGACATAGATCTTGGAGCTAACAGGCGTAGCTGATGCTGCGGAATGCAAAACGGTAATCCTCCCTTGGATTGGCAGGACCAGTTCTTATATTTTGAGTGAACTTTAGCCCCGCGTAGCGGCGGAGTTTACCCCAGCCCGGTTCTGCAACATCTTTGAACCCTCCATTTTCTGAGTTTGAACGGATTGTCAAAAATCAATGGGCCCACTGCGCTCGGTGCTAGTGTTCCAACAGCTTGCCGAATGACTGCAACTCCTGCCGGGGCAAATTTGCTTCAAGGAGTATTTACGACGTGTTGCCCACAAAATGAGATACGCCTCCCGCTACTTGCTAATGGGTGTTGGCATCGCCACCGCGCTGCACTGGTGGATTGACCCGCCGTTGGGCGTGCTGCTGATCGCTATGTACGTGGGCTTTGCGTTTGGGGTTGTGGTATCGCTGGCCTCTGAGCTATTCGAAAAAATTGACAGTGAACGTGAGGGACCATGACGCGGTGTATTGACTTGCTAATGGCTTCCTGTTCGGGAAATTTCGCGCCACCGGGTTTGCATCAAAGGGTTGGGCTTGGGGCAATATCCTGAAACGAACTCGCCTGCGCCAGCGCATCCATGTAGGTCTTGCGCTGCGACATAGGAACGATTGTCCACACATAGCCCCCGGTGACCAGCATCGCGTTCATCAGGAATCTGGCCAGCCGGCCGTTGCCGTCCATGTATGGATGGATGTAGACGAAGACAAAGTGCCCGAGCACCGCCCGCACGGCGGGATGGGTCTCCTGGGCCAGCAGTTCGAACAGCACTGGCATGCACTCACGTACCGCTTCTTTGGACAAAGGCACATGGAGCGCACCACGGATGAACACCTGGTCGTTTCGCCATCCGGCAAGGTCCGATGGCTTGAGCAGGCCTGCCTGCACGCTGGGGCTGAACAGCGCCCGGTACCACGCGCTCAGCGCATCTCGCACCTGAAAACTGGGTTGGGACTGCGGCAAGGTCGCGGCCACAAACTCGATCACGAGCTTGTGGGCGTCAAAGTAGCCCTTGGCGGCCATGGCGTCGCGGGCCTCTTTGTCAGCCCCATCGGGATCCCAAGTGCCATTGCGAATGCGCTCGATAAGCTCGGTAGTGACGCGATAGCCCTCAATAGAGAGTGAATTCCAGGCATCGGCCACATAGCGTTCCTGCACATCGACGATGGTGCGCTCCACATCTGTAGGCACCGGGTCCGGCTTCGGGAAGGCATCGATTACCTTCTGGCGCATGTCCACCCAGGTCAGGCGCATGCGCTGGACGTAGGGTGATTCTGGGCGGGCGGCCATGGTTTGCTGCGTAAAGAAGCCGGGGCTGATCGCAACCAACGCGGGTGCGATCTGGGCCAAGCGCAAGCCGGCTGCGTCTTCAAATGGCTGTGCCGGGAGGAGCCTGGGGGCGCGGTACAAAAAGAGTGAGCATCCGTGAGGCAGTGCCAGGCCCTGGTTGCTTCCGGCCGGCGCCCAAATCTGAACCTGCAGCGGCAAGGTGCGCTCCCCCGTTCGCAGCAGCAGCGACTGCTCCGGGGCCACATGCCAGTCCTGTTCTCCCTCTACTATTGTGAATCACGTAACGACTACTATTGTGCATTACTTAATCCATAGTTTTGCGCTTCACACTATGCCTGCTAATTTGTATCAGAACCACGAAGCAGAGCGTGATGCCTATCGCCCAGGCACTGATATGAAAAAAGCCTGCAGTCGCAAGGACTTACAGGCTTTTTAAGGATGTACCAATAAATTGGTGGGCAGTACAAGTTTCGAACTTGTGACCCCTGCAGTGTGAATGCAGTGCTCTACCCCTGAGCTAACCGCCCTGAATTGAATTCAGAAGAGCCTCAAATTATATAACAAGATTTACGCTACTTTGCGCCACAGCGTTTTACCGCCGCTGGATTTGTCAATTTGGGTCATGAGGTCTTCGTGCGCGGCCAGTTCTTGCGCATTGGCGGCCACCACGGGCAGCACGAATCCGCGCAGGTCGATCTGCACGGCGGCTACGCCATGTTCGTCGGGCGAGCCGCTGTCGATCAGCAGGGCGTCCTGGCCGCGGGTGAGGTTGATGTAGACGTCGGCCAGCAGCTCGGCATCGAGCAGGGCGCCGTGCAGGGTGCGGCCGGAGTTGTCTACGCCCAGGCGGTCGCACAGGGCGTCCAGGCCATTGCGCTTGCCGGGGAACATTTCCTTGGCCATGACCAGCGTGTCGACCACACCGGCCACATGCTGGCGAAACGGCGGGCGGTTGACCAGTTCCAGCTCTTTGTTCAAGAAGGTGACGTCAAACGCGGCGTTGTGGATGATGACTTCGGCGTCTTGCAGGTAGGCCAGCAGCTCGTCCACCACGGCGTCAAACTTGGGTTTGTCGCGCAAAAACTCGGTGGTGATGCCGTGCACCTTCAGCGCCTCTTCGTGGCTGTCGCGCCCGGGGTTGAGGTAGAAATGCAGGTTGTTGCCGGTGAGCTTGCGGTTGACCAGCTCGACGCAGCCGATCTCGATCACGCGGTCGCCGGTGTCGGCGGACAGGCCGGTGGTCTCGGTGTCCAGGAAAATTTGACGCATCAGTGATTCTCTTTGGCGTGGTTGATGGAGTACTTGGGTATTTCCACCACCACGTCTTTCTGGGCCAGAAACGCCTGGCAACTCAGGCGGGAGTTGGCTCCAGGCCCCAGGCGGCGGTCCAGCAGGTCTTCTTCGTTTTCGTCCAGCGGGTTGAGCGATGCAAAGCCTTCACGCACGATGACGTGGCAGGTGGTGCAGGCGCAGCTCATGTCGCAGGCGTGCTCAATGTTGATGTGATTCTCCAGCAGCGCTTCGCAGATGGACGTGCCCGGTGTGGCGGTGATCTGGGCGCCTTGGGGGCAGTATTCGGGGTGCGGCAGGATTTTGATGATTGGCATATTTTGATCAGTTGGGGTCAGATCGATTCAATATTCTTGCCTGCCAGCGCGTGGGCAATGCCCCGGTTCATGCGCTTGGCGGCGAAGGATTCGGTGGCCTGGGCCAGCAGCTTGCTCAGCGCCTCGATCTCGGCTGCATCGGCGCTGGCGCGGCCGGTGGCAAGGGCTCGCATGGCGGCATCAATGTCGGCACGTTCCTGCGCGTCCAGCAGGTCGGCATCGGCGTCGAGCGCGCTCTGGATGGCCAGCAGCAGGCGGTCGGCATCGACCTGGGCTTCAACGATGGCACGGGTGCGGATGTCTTGCTCGGCAGTGGCAAAGCTGTCTTGCAGCATCTTGGCAATCTGGTCATCGCCCAGGCCGTAGGAGGGCTTGACGTTGATATCGGCCTGCACGCCGCTGACCTGCTCGTGGGCAGACACGTTCAGCAGGCCATCGGCATCCACGGTAAAGGTGACGCGAATGCGTGCCGCACCGGCGGCCATGGGCGGTATGCCGCGCAGCTCAAAACGGGCCAGGCTGCGGCAGTCGGCCACCAGGTCGCGCTCGCCCTGCACCACGTGCAAGGCCAGTGCGGTCTGGCCGTCTTTGTAGGTGGTGAAGTCTTGCGCCATGGCGGTGGGAATGGTCTGGTTGCGCGGCACGATGCGCTCCACCAGGCCGCCCATGGTCTCGACGCCCAGCGACAGCGGAATGACGTCGAGCAGCAGCAAATCGCCCGCCGTGTTGTTGCCCGCCAGCTGGTTGGCTTGGATGGCGGCACCCAGGGCCACCACTTCGTCGGGGTTGAGGTTGTTCAGCGGGGCCTTGCCAAAGAAGTCGGCCACGGCGGCCTGCACCTGCGGCATGCGGGTGGAGCCGCCCACCATGACCACGCCTTGCACGTCTTGCACCGACAGGCGCGCATCCCGCAGGGCTTTGCGCACGGCGGTGATGGTGCGGGCGGTCAAATGGGCCGTGGCGTTGAAAAATTGGCTTTGTTCAACATCAAAATCGATGCTAGCCCCCGTCAGATGTGCGTGATAAGCTACAGTTTTTGTAGCAGACAGGGCTTCCTTGCAGGCCCGCGCGGCCACCTTGAGCGTGGCCTTGTCAGAGGCGCTAGTGACCTGCGCGCCGGTTTGTGCCAGCACCCAGTCGGCCAGTGCGTGGTCGTAGTCGTCGCCGCCCAGGGCCGAGTCGCCACCGGTGGCAACCACTTCAAACACGCCCTGGGTGAGCCGCAGGATGGAGATGTCAAAGGTGCCACCGCCCAGGTCGTAGATGGCGTAGACGCCCTCGCTGGCGTTGTCCAGCCCATAGGCAATGGCCGCTGCCGTCGGTTCGTTGATCAGGCGCAGCACGTTGATGCCGGCCAGCTGTGCGGCATCTTTGGTGGCCTGGCGCTGGGCATCATCAAAATACGCCGGCACGGTGATGACGGCGCCATAGAGGTCGTCATTGAAGGTGTCTTCGGCCCGGTAACGCAGCGTGGCCAGAATGTCGGCGCTGACCTCTACCGGCGATTTTTCGCCGGCCACCGTCAGCAGGCCCAGCATGCCCGCATGGTCGGCAAATTGGTAGGGCAGCTTGTCGGCACCCACCACATCGGCCAGGCTGCGGCCCATGAAGCGTTTGACGGAGGCTACTGTGTTGTGCGGGTCGGTGGTCAGGGCCTCTTGGGCCGGGTAACCAATGTGGCGGCCACCGCCCTCCAGATAACGCACCACGGACGGCAGGATGACGCGGCCCTGGTCATCGGGCAGGCATTCGGCCACGCCATGGCGCACTGCGGCGACCAGCGAGTGGGTGGTGCCCAGGTCAATGCCCACGGCGATGCGCCGCTGGTGGGGGTTGGGCGCCTGGCCGGGTTCGGAAATTTGTAAAAGCGCCATTCTTCTTCGGGTTCAGGTTTCCAGCTTGTCAAAGGCCAGGTCGAGATCGTGGGTGAACTTGTCGATGAACATCAGCGCGCGCACGGCCTTGACGGCCTCCGGGTAATCGCGCTGCACATCAAGGTGCTGGGCACATTCTGCCAACAGCTCGCGCTGTACCGCATCGACATTTTCGCGCAAGGCGTTCAGTGCCTCGTCGCTGTGGGCATCGTCCAGCTCCTCGCGCCACTGCATTTGCTGCATCAGGAACGCCGCAGGCATGGCCGTGTTGCTGTGGGCGTTGATGGGCGAGCCCGCCAACTCGCACAGGTAGGCGGCCCGTTTGAGGGGGTCCTTGAGGCGCTGGTAGGCCTCGTTGATGCGCACCGACCACTGCATGGCCACGCGCTGCGCGGCTGCGCCCTGCGCGGCGAATTTGTCGGGGTGGGCTTCGCGCTGGAGCTCTTTCCAGCGCGCATCCAGGGCCGCACGGTCCTGGGAAAATTGTTGCGTGAGCCCAAAGAGCTCAAAATCGTTGGACTGCAGGTTCACACGCGGAACGACTCACCGCAGCCGCATTTGTCGCGCTCCCGCGGGTTGTTGAAGCGAAAGCCTTCGTTCAGCCCCTCGCGCACAAAATCCAGTTCGGTACCGTCGATGTAGGCCAGGCTTTTGGGGTCGACCAGCACCTTGACGCCGTGGCCTTCGAAGACCAGGTCTTCGGGGGCCAGCTCGTCCACGTACTCCAGCTGGTAGGCCAGACCGGAGCAGCCCGTGGTCTTGACGCCCAGGCGAACGCCAACGCCTTTGCCACGCTTGGTCAGGTAGCGCGTCACATGGCGCGCGGCAGCTTCAGTCAGTGTTACAGCCATGGTGTGTCAGTGTGCGTGCTTCTTCTTGTAGTCGTCCACGGCGGCCTTGATGGCGTCTTCGGCCAGGATGGAGCAATGGATCTTGACCGGCGGCAGCGCCAGTTCTTCGGCAATCTGGCTGTTCTTCAACGCAGCCGCTTCGTCCAGCGTCTTGCCCTTGACCCACTCGGTCACCAGCGAGCTGGACGCAATGGCCGAGCCACAGCCGTAGGTCTTGAAGCGCGCGTCTTCAATCACGCCGGTCACGGGGTTGACCTTGATCTGCAGCTTCATGACGTCGCCGCAGGCGGGAGCGCCCACCATGCCGGTGCCTACGCTGTCATCGCCTTTTTCAAAGCTGCCGACGTTGCGGGGGTTTTCGTAGTGATCTACGACTTTTTCTGAATAGGCCATTTTTTTCTCCTTAGTGGGCAGCCCACTGGATGGTGCTGATATCTATGCCGTCCTGGTACATCTCCCACAGGGGGCTGAGCTCGCGCAGTTTGGCGACGCTCTTCTTGATGGTGTCGATGGCGTAGTCGATCTCGGCTTCGGTGGTCCAGCGGCCAATCGTCATGCGCAGGCTGCTGTGGGCCAGCTCGTCGCTGCGACCCAGGGCACGCAGCACGTAGCTGGGCTCCAGCGAGGCCGAGGTGCAGGCAGAGCCACTGCTCACGGCCAGGCCCTTGATGCCCATGATGAGGGACTCGCCCTCCACGTAGTTGAAGCTCATGTTCAGGTTGTGGGGCACGCGCTGGGTTTCGTGGCCATTGATGAAGACCTGCTCAATGCCCTTGAGGCCGGCCAGCATGCGGTCGTGCAGGGCCTGGATGCGCACGTTTTCAGCGGCCATTTCTTCTTTGGCAATGCGGTAGGCCTCGCCCATGCCGACGATCTGGTGCGTGGGCAAGGTGCCGCTGCGCATGCCGCGCTCGTGGCCGCCACCGTGCATCTGGGCTTCCAGGCGCACGCGGGGCTTGCGGCGCACAAACAGGGCGCCAATGCCCTTGGGTCCGTAGGTCTTGTGGGCCGTCAGGCTCATCAAATCCACGGGCAGTTGGGACAAATCGAACGCAACACGGCCGGTGGCCTGTGCCGCATCGACGTGGAAGATGACGCCTTTTTCACGGCACACCGCACCAATGGCGGCGATGTCCTGAATGACACCAATCTCGTTGTTCACATACATGACGCTGGCCAGGATGGTGTCCGGCCGAATGGCGGCCTTGAACACATCAAGATTCAGCAGACCGTCTTCCTGCACATCGAGGTAGGTGACTTCAAATCCCTGGCGCTCCAGTTCACGGCAGGTGTCCAGCACGGCCTTGTGCTCGGTCTTGACGGTGATGAGGTGCTTGCCCTTGGACTGGTAGAAGTGCGCCGCGCCCTTGAGGGCCAGGTTGTTGGATTCGGTGGCGCCAGAGGTCCAGACGATCTCGCGGGGGTCGGCACCAATAAGGGCCGCTACCTGAGCACGTGCATTCTCGACTGCCGCTTCGGCCTCCCAGCCCCAGGCGTGGCTACGCGATGCGGGGTTGCCAAAGTGGGTGCGCAGCCAGGGCACCATGGCGTCCACCACCCGCTCGTCGCAGGGGTTGGTGGCGCTGTAGTCCATGTAAATGGGGAAATGGGGTGTGGTGTCCATGGGTAAGTCGTTCCAGGCTAAACAATCAGTTCTTGGAGAAGGCGTTGCCCAATGCAAACACCGAATTGGGCGCATTGATGCGAATGGGCTTGCTCAGTGGCATGGCGGAAATGGCCCGCTTGACGCTGGGCTTGTCTTCAACCTGCAGGCCTTTGGCCAGTTGCTCGTCCACCAGTTTTTGCAGGGTGACGGAGTCCAGAAACTCGACCATGCGGACATTGAGCGAGGTCCAGAGGTCATGCGTCATGCAGCGGGCGCCCTCGCCGTGGCAGTTTTCTTTGCCACCGCAATGCGTCGCATCAATCGGTTCGTCGACCGAGACGATAATGTCGGCTACGGTAATATCAGCAGCCTTGCGTGCCAGTGTGTAGCCGCCGCCCGGACCGCGGGTAGACTCCACCAGTTCATGGCGGCGCAGTTTGCCAAACAGTTGCTCCAGGTACGACAGCGAAATCTGCTGACGCTGGCTGATGGCTGCCAAGGTGACCGGCCCACTGCTTTGGCGTAGACCCAGGTCGATCATCGCGGTGACCGCAAAGCGGCCTTTGGTAGTGAGACGCATGAAAAGCTCCTTCAGTCGTACTTGGTTGACTAGCGGACTCAAGTATAGCAATAAACCAAGTGTTTTGCTCGGGTAATTAGACTGGCCAGTCACATTTCCACTATTTGCCGCCCAGGGGGATGGGCACGATGTTGTCGCTACCCGGTGCACCAAAGGCCTGCTGCTTCAAACTATGCAGTTGATCCCGCACGTTGGCGGCCTTTTCGAACTCCAGGTTGCGGGCGTGCTCCATCATCAGCTTTTCCAGGCGCTTGATTTCGCGGGAAATGTCTTTCTCGCTCATGTCCTCCACCTGCGCCCGCTGCAAGGCGTCGCGCTCCAGTCGCTCGGCTTCCTTGCCGGCTTTTTCGCTGTAGACCCCGTCGATCAGGTCACGCACCTGTTTGACGATGCTGCGCGGCGTGATGCCGTGGGCCAGGTTGTGGGCAATCTGCTTCTTGCGACGGCGCTCGGTCTCGCCGATGGCGCGCTCCATGGAGTTGGTCATCTTGTCGGCGTACAAAATGGCCCGGCCATGGAGGTTGCGGGCGGCACGGCCAATGGTCTGGATCAATGAGCGCTCGGAGCGCAAAAAACCCTCCTTGTCGGCGTCCAGAATGGCCACCAGAGACACCTCGGGAATGTCCAACCCCTCGCGCAGCAGGTTGATGCCCACCAGCACGTCAAACGCACCCAGACGCAGGTCGCGCAGGATCTCGACCCGCTCCACGGTGTCCACGTCGCTGTGCAGGTAGCGCACTTTCACGCCGTTGTCGCTCAGGTAGTCGGTGAGCTGCTCGGCCATGCGTTTGGTCAGCGTGGTGATCAGCACCCGTTCATTCTTCTCCACGCGGATGCGGATCTCCTGCAGCACATCGTCCACCTGGTGGGTGGCGGGGCGCACCTCCACTTCGGGGTCCACCAGCCCGGTGGGGCGCACCAGTTGCTCCACCACCTTGCCGGCATGCTCCTGCTCCCATTGGGCGGGTGTAGCCGATACAAAGATGGCCTGGCGCATCTTGGTCTCGAACTCCTCAAACTTGAGCGGCCGGTTGTCCAGCGCGCTGGGCAGGCGAAAACCGTATTCCACCAAGGTGGTCTTGCGGGACCGGTCGCCGTTGTACATGCCACCAAACTGGCCAATCAGCACGTGGGACTCGTCCAGAAACATGATGGAGTCTTTGGGCAGGTAGTCGGTCAGCGTAGCGGGCGGCTCGCCCGGCGCGGAGCCGCTCAAATGGCGCGAATAGTTTTCGATGCCCTTGCAATGCCCTACTTCGCTGAGCATTTCCAGATCGAAGCGCGTGCGCTGCTCCAGGCGCTGGGCCTCCACCAGCTTGCCCTGGCTGACAAATTCCTTCAGGCGATCGGCCAGTTCCACCTTGATGGTCTCCACGGCGGCCAGCACCTGTTCGCGTGGCGTGACGTAGTGGCTGCTGGGGTAAACGGTAAAACGCGGAATTTTCTGGCGGATACGGCCGGTCAGCGGGTCAAACAGCTGCAAGGACTCGATCTCGTCATCGAACAGCTCGATACGGATGGCCATTTCGCTGTGCTCGGCGGGAAAGATGTCGATGGTGTCGCCGCGAACCCGGAAGGTGCCGCGCGAAAAATCCATGTCGTTGCGCTGGTACTGCATGCGCACCAGTTGCGCAATCAGGTCGCGCTGGCCGGGCTTGTCGCCAACGCGCAGCGTCATGATCATCTTGTGGTACGCCTCGGGCTGGCCAATACCGTAGATGGCGGACACGGTGGCCACGATCACCACATCGCGGCGCTCCAGAATGCTTTTGGTGCACGACAGGCGCATCTGCTCGATGTGCTCGTTGATGGCCGAATCTTTTTCAATGAACAGGTCGCGCTGGGGGACATAGGCCTCGGGCTGGTAGTAGTCGTAGTAGCTGACGAAATACTCCACCGCGTTCTTGGGAAAGAACTCGCGGAACTCGCTGTACAACTGGGCCGCCAGGGTCTTGTTGGGGGCAAACACAATGGCCGGGCGCCCCAGGCGCGCAATCACGTTGGCCATGGTGAAGGTCTTGCCCGAACCCGTCACCCCCAGCAGGGTCTGGAACACTTCGCCGTCATGGATGCCTTCGACCAGCTGGTTGATGGCTTCTGGCTGGTCCCCCGCCGGAGGATAGGGCTGGTACAACTCGAACGGAGAATCCGGAAAACGCAGGAACACACCGGCTGGCGCGTTCGCAGCTGGCGGGGTCGCAGCTGGGGTTACGGCGGGTGTGGCGTTAGGGACGGGTGAAGACATGGGCGAGCGATTCCAGTAGCGGGGCTAAATGCGATAGACAACCGGACATGGTACCCAATACCGCGAAGATTTGCCAAATTCGTCGGTTACCACACCTTGGCCAATGCCCTGGCGCAAACCGGTTATGGCGGCGTGGTGGGGAAGATCGGGGCCTGAGTCCGTCCAGTCGGGCGCCAGAGGCATCGGATTTGTCACCCCTTGGTGCGAGTCCTGTCAGGCAAAAAGAACTGGTAATTGCCACGCCCACTGTCCTTGGCGTGGTACATCGCCGCATCGGCATGGCGAATCAGGTCATCCGCCGTGTCCCCATCTTGCGGAAATACGCTGATGCCGATGGACGGGGACACCGACACTTGATGCCCATCGATGGCAACTGCAGAATGGATGGTTTCAATCAAATTGGTAGCCACTATCGCCGCATTGTGGGGGCTCGCGATCTCGGTGAGCACGATCAGAAACTCATCGCCGCCCAAGCGCGACACCACATCGGCTTCTCGCACCGCCGCCTTGAGTCGACGGGCAATTTCGCACAATAAGACGTCGCCAGCATGATGGCCCAGCGAATCGTTGACCGCCTTGAAGTTATCCAGATCGATGAACAGGATGGCGACCAATCCCTGGCGGCGTCGGGCCAACGCCAAAATGCTATCCAGACGCTCCCGCAAATAGAACCGGTTGGGTAATTGTGTGAGTGTGTCGTGAAGCGCCATGAACTCGATACGCTGCTGCGCTTCCTTGCGCGCGCTAATGTCGCGCACCACCGCCAGGCGATAGAACCCACCCGCGAACGGCATGGTCTTGCCGACTATTTCGACCGGAATCTCGTGACCGTCCTTGTGGATCACCGCCGTTTCATACGGGTCTTCACGGCAGGTCTTGACGTAGTCGCTCACAGTCTGCCGCCACACCTCGGGAATGAATTCAAGCAATTGACGTCCCACCACTTCGTCGAGCGAATAACCCAGTAGTCGTTGCAACGCTTCGTTGGTATCACTGATCACGCCATTGCTGTGGAACATGATCCCTTCATTGGTTGCTTCGGCCATTTTGCGCATTCTCTCCGCGCTGTCGCGAATCGCCTGCTCGGCCCGCCATTGGTCGGTGATGTCATTGATCAAGACGAAGGCGCCTATTTGGATCTGGGCATCGTCAAAGTGCGGGATCAGATTCACCTCGATCATCCGCTGCTCGCCACTCGGAAGTATCTGTTCTCGCACGTACTTGACGGTCTTGCCATCAACTACTGCATCAACGTGCGGGCCAATCACCTTCCAGGCTGATTCGCCAATCGCTTCCCGCACCGTCTTTCCGAGAATGGTCTCGGGGGTCCAGCCGTTGTATTCCGCGTAACGGCGGTTGGCGAACAGACACTGGAGCGTAGAGACTTCGAAATAGGCGATCAAGGCCGGCACCGAGTCTGCAACCAGCCGCAGCAGGGGGTCACGCGAACTGCCAATTGTCAAAGCTTGATGTTCAGAATCGGTCATAAAAGAGGCAGTCTTTGTAGAGGTCAATGGTATAGCAGAATACAGAAATCTTGTCCCGAAACGTCTGCGAGGTGGGGCCATCCCTCGGCCCGCTTGCGTCTGCAACAATGGCGGGCATGAGCGCCACCCCCTCCACCCCCCTCAACAATGTGTTCTGCTGGCCCGTGCGCGTGTACTGGGAAGACACCGATGCGGGCGGCATTGTTTTTTACGCCAACTACCTGAAATACTTTGAGCGGGCTCGCACGGAATGGCTGCGCGCGCTGGGCATCGAACAGCGCAACCTGCAGCAAACCCTGGGCGGCATCTTTGTGGTGAGCGATGTCCAGCTCAAGTACCTGCGCCCTGCCCGCCTGGACGACCAGTTGCTGGTGACCGCCCAACTCAGCGAAATGGGCCGCTCGTCTTTCACGCTGCAGCAAGAGGCGCGGCTGGTGGGCACGCAGCCAGCGGGCACCGCACCTGCGGTTCTGTGCCATGGCACGGTGCGCATTGGCTGGGTGGATGGGCAGACCCTGAAGCCCGCGCGCATCCCGCCAGGGGTGCAACAGGCGCTGCACAGCTGACAGTCTGCCCCCCGTGGGCCGGTAGAATGAGCCCTGACGCGCGCGTAGCGCTGCCACTCACCCCCGAATTTTTCTCACAGGACTCTGCTATGTCTCTCTTTTCCTCCGTCGAAATGGCCCCTCGCGACCCGATTCTGGGTTTGAACGAGCAATACAACGCCGACACCAACCCTGCAAAAGTGAACCTGGGCGTGGGTGTGTACTACGACGACAACGGCAAGCTGCCCCTGCTGCAGTGCGTGCAGGCGGCCGAAAAGACCATGATGGAAAAGCCAACGGCACGTGGCTATTTGCCCATTGACGGCATCGCGGCCTATGACGCTGGCGTCAAGGCCCTGGTGTTTGGCGCTGACAGCGAGCCCGTGAAGTCCGGCCGCGTGGCGACCGTCCAAGCCATTGGCGGCACCGGTGGCCTGAAGATTGGCGCCGACTTTTTGAAGCGACTCAACCCCGCAGCCAAGGTACTGATCTCGGACCCGAGCTGGGAAAACCACCGCGCCCTGTTCACCAACGCCGGCTTCACGGTGGAAAACTACCGCTACTACGACGCTGCCAAACGCGGCGTCGACTTTGACGGCATGCTGGCCGACCTGAATGCTGCAGCACCCGGCACCGTGGCGGTGCTGCACGCCTGCTGCCACAACCCGACCGGCTACGACATCACCCCCGCGCAGTGGGACCAGATAGTGGCCGTGGTCAAGGCCAAGGGCATCGTGCCCTTCCTGGACATGGCCTACCAGGGCTTTGGCTATGGTTTGAAGGAAGACGGCGCCGTGATCGGCCAGTTTGTGGCTGCCGGACTGACCTTCTTTGTCTCCACCTCCTTCTCCAAGAGCTTCAGCCTGTATGGCGAGCGCGTGGGCGCCCTGTCCGTGCTGTGCGAAAGCAAGGAAGAAGCGGACCGCGTTTTGAGCCAGCTCAAGATCGTCATTCGCACCAACTACTCCAACCCACCCACCCACGGTGGCGCGGTGGTGGCGGCCGTGCTGTCGAACCCCGAGCTGCGTGCCCTGTGGGAAAAAGAGCTGGGCGAGATGCGCGTGCGCATCAAGGCCATGCGCCAGAAGCTGGTCGACGGCCTGAAGGCCGCCGGTGTGAAACAAGACATGAGCTTCATCACGAGCCAGATCGGCATGTTCAGCTACTCGGGCCTGACCAAGGACCAGATGGTGCGCCTGCGCAACGAATTTGGCGTCTACGGAACCGACACGGGCCGCATGTGCGTGGCCGCGCTCAACAGCAAGAACATTGACTACGTTTGCGCATCCATTGCCAAGGTTGTTTGATCATTTTTTTGGTGAAATCGCCTTCCAGGCCGCGCAGGATGTGTGGAAGGCGCTCCTGATTGCATAGCAATTGACGGGGCTATCTGACGTCAACCTGACGACCCATGTGTCGCCGGGGTGACGCTGGTGCATGAACGGGCACGCAAAATGCAAGTTGCGGGCGACCCAGTTTTTTTTGGACGCAAACACCAACTCCTGAATCGCCCAAAAATGTTATATTGCACTGCAACATTTTTTTGCGCGACACGTTTTCGAAAGCGAGCTTCCCATGCTGTATCAGTTCTACGAAACCCAACGGTCTTTGATGGAGCCTTTTTCAGACCTGGCCCAAACCGCATCCAAAGTGTTCGGGAACCCCATGACTGTGGCTGGTCAGAACCCGTTCGCACAACGCATTTCCGCGGGTTACGACCTGATGCACCGCCTGGGCAAGGATTACGAGAAGCCGGAATTCGGCCTGCGCACCATCGATGTCGATGGCGTGGAAGTCGCCATTCATGAGCGAATTGAAATCAACAAACCATTTTGTGAATTGCGCCGCTTCAAGCGCTTCACCGACGATCAGGCAACGCTTGAAAAGATCAAGGACCAGCCGGCCGTGTTGATCGTGGCCCCCCTGTCCGGGCACTACGCCACGCTGTTGCGCGACACCGTCAAAACCATGCTGAAAGACCACAAGGTCTACATCACGGACTGGAAAAATGCCCGCCTGATCCCCTTGTCGGAAGGCGAATTCCACCTGGACGATTACGTCAACTATGTGCAGGAGTTCATCCGCCACGTCCAGGGCAAATATGGCAATTGCCACGTCATGAGCGTGTGCCAGCCAACCGTTCCGGTGCTGGCTGCCGTGGCCTTGATGGCCGGCCGTGGCGAGACCACGCCGCTGTCCATGACCATGATGGGTGGCCCCATTGACGCGCGCAAGTCGCCCACAGCCGTCAACAACCTGGCCATGAACAAGAGCCACAGCTGGTTCGAAAACAATGTGATCTACCGGGTTCCCGCTAACTTCCCCGGAGCGGGTCGGCGCGTCTACCCGGGCTTTTTGCAGCACACGGGCTTCGTGGCCATGAACCCGAGCAACCATGCCAAGAGCCACTACGACTACTTCAAGGACCTGATCAAGGGCGACGACGCCAGCACCGAGGCCCATCGCAAGTTTTATGATGAATACAACGCCGTGCTGGACATGGATGCCGACTACTACCTGGAAACCATCCGGGTGGTTTTCCAGGACTACAGCCTGGTCAATGGCAATTGGGACATCAAGGGTGTGAACGGCAAGGTCGAACGCGTTCGACCCTCCGAGATCAAAACCACCGCCCTGTTTTCGGTGGAAGGCGAGCTCGACGATATCTCCGGCTCAGGCCAGACACAAGCGGTGCACGACATTTGCAGCGGCGTGCCACGCTCCAGGCAAAAGCACTTTGAAGCCAAAGGCGCAGGCCATTACGGCATCTTCTCTGGCAAGCGTTGGCGCGAGCACGTGTACCCGCACGTCAAGTCGTTCATCCTGGAACACCACGTTGTCCACACGCCAGTCACTGCCCCCGCCCAAAGCGCCGTGCCAGCAGCAGCGAAACCGGCGGCAAAAGTGGCGGCAAAAAAACAGCTTATTTCGGCCGCAGCTCCCGTCAAGACAGCGCAAGCAGCTACCAAAACAATAGCAACCAAGCGCACGCAAACCAAGAAGTGACCACCCAGGCTGACACGCCCGGGAGGCTTGCCTCCCGCATTCTGGATGCGCTACCCCAAACGCAGTGCACGCGCTGCGGGTACCCAGACTGCGCGGGCTATGCCAATGCCATTGCGGCCGGCGAGGCCGGCATCAACCAATGCCCACCCGGTGGTCACGCGGGGGTTGCCCGGCTGGCTCACATCACCGGCATGCCTGCCAAGCCGCTTGACCCGGCGTTCGGCCTGGAAGGTCCGCGCAGCATTGTCTTCATTGATGAAAGCTGGTGCATAGGCTGCACCCTGTGCATTGATGCCTGCCCCACCGATGCCATCATGGGCAGCAACAAGCGCATGCACACGGTGATTGAGCGGTATTGCACCGGATGCGAATTGTGTCTGCCGGTGTGCCCGGTGGACTGCATCAAGGTGGAAGTTGCAACGGGAGATGCAACCGGTTGGGAGGCATGGTCCCAGCCACTGGCCGACCTTGCCCGGGAACGCTATGCATTCAGGGCCGTTCGCCGCCAGCGCGCGAAGATCGAAAACGACAACAAACTCGCTGCTGAAGCCCAAATGAAACTCGCGAATCTGGCTTTCCACTCGCGCATCGAAGACCCGGAAATTCTGGATCACAAACGGGCCATCATCGAAGCCGCGATGGCGCGAGCCCGCGCAAAGCGCGCTCCGGACCCCGCCAAAGGCTAGCTAACGGACCGGCACGCAGCCGCTACGCCGCCACCAGATTCTTGTAGACGCCACAACCGACATACACGTTGTCGACCTTCTGCACGAAGGACATCTTGGACTGGACCTTGCCGGTCGTGGGATTGGCAATGTCATATTCCACCCACCCGGGCTCGTAGTTGGCCTGGTCAACGATGGAACGCAGCAAGCCATTGCCGTCTATGCCGGGAATATCCTGCACCCGTGTTCCCACCTTGGCCGGGTTGCCACCAAAGGCCACATAGGTTCCGTTTTCATCCAGGATGAAAACATACATGTCGCGGTCGTAGAACCCCTTGGAGGGGTCAGTCACATCCCGCAGAAAGGCGTCTTTGGATGTGCGCTGGCGGTAGGCTACGGCACGTTCCACGAGATCGACAGCCTCCTCGGCAGAACCTTGTTGCAGCTTGAACATGGCCACCGACTCGACCAGCGTGCTGGCACGCCCTTCCATCGCCACGGCCTGCGTCACGGCCTGCTCGACCATCTGGGCATTGCGTTGCGTGATTTCGTCCAACTGGCGCACGGCCGAGGTGATCTCGCTCAGACCGGAGCTCTGCTCGGCGCTGGATGTTGATATCTGCGACATGCTGGACGCCACATCGCGAATGCCGGTGACAACCTGATTGATGGTGGCGCCGGCAGCACGAATTTTCTGTACGCTAGCCTCCACCTGAGTGGACGAAGTCCCGATCAGCCGCCTGATTTCCTTTGACGATTCGGCGGAGCGCTGCGCCAGCGAACGCACCTCACTGGCCACCACGGCGAAGCCCCGACCCGATTCACCGGCACGGGCAGCTTCTACCGCCGCATTGAGAGCCAGGATATTGGTCTGGAAGGCGAGGCCGTCAATGACGCCCACAATTTCATCCATGCGCTTGGCGCTGGCCTGGATGGCTTCAACGGACTCGACGGCCTGTGCCATGATGGCCGCGCCGTTATCGGCAACGTCCCGGACCGAGCCCGCTTGCCCATTGGCCATGCTGGCCGTGTTGGCGTTTTCCTGCACGGTGGACGACAGTTCTTCGACACTAGCCGCCGTCTGCTCCAGATTGGCCGCCTGCTGCTCGGTGCGATCCGACAGTTCCTGGTTGCCTCTTGCCAAACTCTGGCCCGCATGCGATACAAACGCTGCATTGGTGCGCACATTGGCGACCATCGCGGACACGGTTCGCCCCAGTTTGCCGACAACCCCAACCAGGCGACCCAGTTCATCCTGGCTGCGAACGGGCACGGTGTGGCGCAAATCTCCAGCCACCATTTGGTCCAGTGTTCGAACAACCTGTCCGAGATCCTCCGTAACACTGTGGTGGAAGGCCGCCAGGCAATAGAACAGAACCGCGGAATCCAGAACGCACAGGATGACCACGAATTCAAAGGCCGCCCGGGACCCGCTGCCCATAAAAAACTGCCACAACACCACCAATACCGGCATTGCGGAAAAAAAACCGATTAGCGCAAATTTGGCAGAAAAAGGCAGTCGGCGCATCAAGCGCACGCCAAGGCTCAACATTGCTGTTGCTCGCAAAAGATATCCATCACGACGTCTCCTCTTATTTTATTATGTCCCCCGGTCCATCTTTAACTGCTCACCTGACGCTTGGATGACAAGCCTACAGATGACAAGGCCTAGCCTAGCGCGTCATTGACCTGTTCGTGGAACTCCGCAAGACTGACTGCGTTGCTGATTTCACGGGGCAGCGCGTCACGCACCGAGAATACACCCAGTATCTTCGGCCCCGGGCCTACGATGGGAAGATGCCTGAAACCGCGTTCAATCATGATAAGCACCGCATCGGACACCAGTATCTCGGGGGCTACGCAGTAGGGACTCTTGGTCATGATCTCGGTGACGGTGGTCTTCTCCGGATTGAGCGCCTTGGCCAGCACCCGCGTCATCAGGTCACGCTCGGTCACGATGCCCAACAAGGTACCCGGGGTATCCACGATCAGCACACTGCCGCAATTGGCACGTGTCATGACACATGCAGCGTCCCAGACGCTGGCCTGTGGCCCCAAACTGACCACATGCCGTTGGGACATGGATTGGAATACGGTGCGTTCGGACATGATCACCCCCCTTTCGATAAAGAATTGAACTTTACGCCTTAACGCAGCGCCGCATTGATTTTTTCCAGCGCTTTATTCCCTGGACAGAGCTGCTCTGCGCCCAGTGTGTTCAGCGGCCGATGCGTCGTGTTGAGCGCAATATGCAAATCGGTTGCCAGGGGATCCACGTACAGCAGCCCGGTAACCACCTCGCCCCGCGCCTGGTGTTCCTGCATGTAGCTCATCGCCTTGTACCGGTCGGTCGGGTCATATTCCGGGTGCAGCTTGCGCAAGTGCAGCAGGGAGCCATCGTGTTGCTGCACTTCGACCACATCGCCCGGTGCGTATTCGGTCGTGATTTCACTGCGCGGCGAAATGAAGTCGATACGGCTCACCGCCTCATTGTGCTGGCGCACGTAGTCATAACTCTTGGTGCTGCCGCCGTGGTTGTTGAACGTCACACAGGGGCTGATGACGTCGATGAAGGCCGCACCGCCGTGGGCAATCGCGCCCTTGATGAGCGGCACCAGTTGCGCCTTGTCACCCGAAAAACTGCGTGCCACATAGGTGGCTCCCAGTTGCAGGGCCAGTGCCACCAGATCCACCGGGCTGTCGCTGTTGATAACGCCCTTCTTGCTCTTGGAGCCACGGTCTGCGGTGGCAGAAAACTGCCCCTTGGTCAGGCCATAGACCCCGTTGTTCTCCACGATATAGGCCATGTTCACGCCCCGGCGCATGGCGTTGGCAAATTGGCCCAAGCCGATGGAGGCGGAATCGCCATCACCCGAGACGCCCAGGTACAGCAAATCGCGGTTGGCCAGATTGGCACCCGTCAGCACCGAGGGCATGCGTCCGTGCACGGTATTGAAGCCGTGCGATGCGCCCAGGAAGTAGTCCGGCGTCTTGGAACTGCAGCCAATGCCCGAGAGCTTGGCTACGCGGTGCGGCTCAATATCGAGTTCCCAGCAGGCCTGAATCACGGCCGCAGAAATGGAATCATGTCCACAACCCGCACACAGCGTGGAAATGCGGCCCTCGTAATCGCGCCGGGTGTAGCCGACCTTGTTCTTGGTCAGCGTGGGATGGTGCAGATGGGGTTTTGCAATATAGGTCATACGAGTTCCTTGCTGCCGGTAACAGGCGATGGCGCAGCGGCTGCCTCCACACTCTTGCGAATGGCGTTGCCAATAAAGCGCGCGGTAATCGGCGTTCCGTCGTAATGCAGTATCCGCACCAGGCGGGCCGGGTCGACGTCCAGTTCATTGATCAGCATGGAGCGCATTTGCCCGTCACGGTTTTGCTCGGCCACGAACACCTTGTCGTGTTCCGCAATGAACCGGTTGACCGACTCCGGGAACGGAAAGGCCTGCAGCCGCAAGGCATCCACATGAATGCCATCGGCTTCGAGCACATCCAGCGCTTCGCGCATGGCGGGGCTGGTGGAGCCGAAATAGATCACGCCAAACGGTGTCTTCTGCGTTGCATTGCGCAACACGGGTTGCGGCACCAGGTCGGCAGCGGTTTTGAACTTGCGGATCAGCCGCTCCATGTTGTAGATGTAGTCCGGGCCGCGCTCGGAGTACTGCGCATAGGGGTTGCGCGTCGTACCCCGCGTGAAAAAAGCGCCTTTGCTGGGGTGGGTGCCAGGCAGGGTGCGCCAGGGAATACCGTCGCCGTCCACGTCCTTGTAGCGCCCGAAGTCCTTGCCGGCTTCCAGCTCGGCGGCGGTCATCACCTTGCCGATGTCGTAGGCCTTGGCGTCATCCCACACAAAGGGCTTGCACAGGCGCTGGTTCATGCCGATATCGAGGTCGGTCATCACGAAGATAGGGGTCTGCAGGCGATCGGCCAGGTCCAGCGCCGCTGCGGAATGCGTGAAGCATTCGTGCGGGTCTTGCGGAAACAGCAGCACATGCTTGGTGTCGCCATGAGACGCATAGGCACAGGACAGCAGATCTGCCTGCTGCGTGCGCGTGGGCATACCGGTCGAGGGACCACCACGCTGCACATTGATGATGGTGACCGGAATTTCCGCAAAGTAGGCCAGGCCAATGAACTCGGTCATCAACGACACACCGGGCCCCGACGTTGCGGTAAATGCCCGTGCGCCATTCCAGCCCGCTCCCACCACCATGCCAATGGAGGCCAGTTCGTCTTCCGCCTGCACGATGGCGAAGTTGTGCTGACCCGTGGCCTCGTCCACACGGAATTTGTCGCAGTACTTCTGAAACGCCTCGGGAACGGACGACGAAGGGGTAATGGGATACCAGGCTGCCACCGTAGCGCCACCGTACACACAGCCCAGGGCCGCAGCACTGTTGCCATCGGTGAAGATTTGATCCCCAACCTTGTCGGACCGGCGCACGCGCAGGCCCAAGGGCGCTTCGATGTGCTGCTTGACATAGTCACGCCCCAGGTGCAGCGCGCGGATGTTGGAATCCAGCAGCCGCTCCTTGCCCTTGTACTGCTCGGCAAACAGCGTCTCGAAGACAGCCGCTTCCACATCCAGCAGGACCGACAGCGCACCCACATAAATAATGTTCTTGAACAGCTGGCGCTGCCGCGGGTCGGTGTAGGTCGCGTTGGCAATTTCCGTCAGTGGCACGGCAATGGTGTGCACGTCTTCCCGAAACTTGTTGGGCGGCAGGGGGCGTGTGCTGTCGTAAAACAGATAGCCGCCGGGTTCGATCTCGGCAATGTCGGCATCCCAGGTCTGCGGGTTCATGGCAACCATCATGTCCACACCGCCCCGGCGGCCGTGGTAACCCTTTTCGCAGACCCGCGCCTCGTACCAGGTGGGCATGCCCTGGATGTTGCTGGGGAAAATGTTGCGCGGACTCACCGGCACGCCCATGCGCATCACGGCCTTGGCAAACAGTTCGTTGGCCGATGCCGACCCTGAACCGTTGACGTTGGCGAACTTGATGACGAAATCGTTGATGGCTTCCAGGCGCTTCATGCGACCTCCTTGTGTGAAACCCGGCTGTCGCGACAGCCCGGCCCCGCTTGCGTCGTATTCAATAAAAACTTCTGCATGTCCCACGCGCCGGTCGGGCAACGTTCAGCACACAGCCCGCAGTGCAGGCAAACGTCTTCGTCCTTGACCATGATGTGGCCGGTCTTGAGTTCGGCCGACACATACAGGTCTTGCGACGTATGGGTTGCGGGTGCCTTCAGGCGAGCGCGCAAATCGTTTTCCTCACCATTGGTGGTGAAGGTGATGCAGTCCATGGGGCAAATGTCGACACAGGCATCACACTCGATACAGGTATCGCGGTTGAACACCGTTTGCACATCGCAATTCAGACAGCGGCTCGCTTCCTTGAAGGCCGTCGCAGCATCAAAGCCCAGTTCGACCTCGACCCGGATGCTGGCCAGCGCCTTTTCAGCGTCTGCCCATGGCACCTTGAAACGCGTGTCATTGGACACATCGTTGTGGTAGCTCCACTCATGAATGCCCATCTTCTGCGACATCAGCTTGGTCAGTGGCGCGGGGCGTTGCTCCACAGCCTCGGCATGCAGGAACCGGTCAATCGACACCGCCGCCTCGTGCCCGTGGGCCACCGCCGTAATGATGTTCTTGGGACCGAACGCCGCGTCCCCACCAAAAAACACACCGGGTAGCGAAGACTGAAAGGTTTCCTTGCCCAGTACGGGCAAACCCCAGCGGTCAAACTCGATGCCACAGTCGCGCTCGATCCAGGGGAAGGCGTTTTCCTGTCCCACGGCCAGCAGCACCGTGTCGCAGGCAAAAAAAGCATCCGGCTCGCCAGTTGGCACCAGGCTGCGACGCCCTTTTTCGTCATACACCGCGCGGACCACCTCAAAGGTCATCCCGATCAGCTTGCCATTTTCATGGTCAAAACTCTTGGGAACGTGGAAGTTGACGATGGGGATGCCTTCGTGCTGGGCGTCTTCTTTTTCCCAGGGCGAGGCTTTCATTTCCTCGAAGCCGCTGCGCACGATGACCTTGACATCGGAGCCACCCAGGCGCCGTGCCGAGCGGCAGCAGTCCATGGCCGTATTGCCGCCGCCGAGCACAATGATGCGTGGCGCAACACTGGTGATGTGGCCAAACGACACGGATGCCAGCCAGTCGATACCAATGTGGATGTTGGCCGCCGCCTCTTTGCGCCCCGGAATATCGAGCTCGCGACCGCGGGGTGCGCCGCAGCCCACAAACACCGCGTCGTAGCCCTGCCCGAGCAAGCCCTTCATGGACTCCACGCGATGGCCGCTCACAAACTTGACGCCCAGATCGAGCACATAGCCGGTCTCTTCGTCGATCACCGACTCAGGCAGGCGAAAACGCGGGATCTGCGATCGAATGAAGCCGCCCGCCTTGGCCTCGCTGTCAAAAACCGTCACTTCGTAGCCCAGGGGTGCCAGGTCACGCGCCACGGTGAGGGCGGATGGGCCCGCACCCACGCAGGCGATACGCTTGCCGTTGCTGGGTGCCACAGTTGGCATGCGCGACTTGACATCGTCCTTGTGGTCAGCCGCCACGCGCTTGAGCCGACAAATAGCGACCGGCTCGGGCGTCTCGCCGTTGTTTTCCTCCACGCGACCACGCCGGCACGCCGGCTCACAGGGCCTGTCACACGTTCGACCCAAAACGCCAGGAAAAACATTGGACACCCAATTGATCATGTAAGCGTCGCTGTAGCGACCTTGACCGATCAGGCGGATGTATTCAGGAACGGGGGTGTGGGCTGGACAAGCCCATTGGCAATCGACGACTTTATGGAAGTACGCCGGATGGGAAATGTTGACGGGTTGCAAATCTGCCTCCTTGACCCGTGAATGCCCTGAAAATGAGCCGCACAGGTGGAGTGCAGTCTACGGCGATGGGCCCTGTTTTGGGGTCGAAGAACCCCTCAATCGGCACCCCAATTTGGCTTTTCATGATCTTAGTCAAGAAAACCCGGGGCCTGGCATTAACCGCGTTGGGAAAAAAACTTCAGTATCCGCCCCAAAAGATCGCCATGATTGCCCCCGCCCTCACCAGCGCGCGCCAGCAGGACATTGCGTTCCGCGTTGCGTGCCTCGACGATCGCCGTCATGTCCTTGGCAATCTCGGGCCGCTGTTCCAGCACCTGCGCAAAGCCTGCCTTATCCAGGCGGAAACAGTCGACCGCAGTGACTGCAACCACCGTGGCGCTGCGGGGCTCCCCGGTCAACATGCCCATCTCGCCAAAAATCGCTCCATCGCGCAACGTCGCCACCGCGAGACGCCCCTCGGGGCCTTCCACAAACACCTTGGCTTCCCCACGGATGATCAGATACAGCCAATGCGCAACAGCGCCCTGGCGGGTGAGGATGTCCCCGGCGGCAAACGGCGCATGCACCAGGTGGCCGGCGAGCATTTGCTGCTCTTGCGCTGGCAGTTGGGCGAACAGTTCCGTGCGACGAATGGCATCCAGCCGGCGATCGAACTCGCGCTGACCCGCAGCGGCGCGCCAGCTGTCGTTTTCCTTGATCATCAGGTGTTCTTCCTGGGGCACGCCGGGTTGCACGCCCGCACGTGCCAGCGCCGCCAGCGCGTGGACCCGCACCGATGAGTCACCAGGATCGTCATAGCGCGGGTCCCCCAGCCAGTAACGAAGGGTGTAGCGACAGTAGCCCGACGCCACCTCGCTGAGAATGGCGTTGGGCAGTGGATCCGTCAACACGTGGGGAATCTCGGCATCCAGAATGGCTTGTTCCAGCGCATGGATGACGGTCTCGGGATCGGCCCCCGATTCAATATTGAAGTGCACGGCGCGCCGCCAGGCAAACTGCGCATCATCCGCTCCACGCAATACGGTAAAGCGGTTTTTCATGAGCCAGCTGTTGGGCACCATGACCAGTTCACGGTTGCGGGTTTCGATGGCGGTAAATCGCCAGTGCACATCGGTCACGCGACCGCTGACATCGTCCACCCGCACCCAGTCGCCCACGCGCAAGGAGTTGTCGAGCTGCAAGGTCACGCCACCCAGCACGTTGCCCAAAGTGTCCTGCATGGAAAACGCCAGCACGGCCGTGATGACCGCCGACGTGGTGAACAGCTGCGATGGATCGACCCCCCAAAGACGCAGCCACAGAACGCCCCACGCCAGCACCAAGCCGGTGAAGGTCAGGTCGTGTGCAATGCGGGGAACGCTGAACCCCAGAACCGGCAACAGACCACGAAAGACGATGTTGGCCAAGAGATGGATGCAGGCCAGGCCCCACAGCACGACCGCTGCGCCCATGGCCGTGGACGCAAGCATGGGGTGCAACTGCAACTGCGTGACAGCCATCAACGCCACGAGAGAAAATGCCGATATCACCCAGGTGATCCGCAGCGCCCTGCGCTCGCCCGGACGCACCATGCGAAAGACCAGTGCGGTTGCGGCGACACCCAACAAGGCCCACCACAAGTCCTGCTGCCGGGCCAACGCCATGTCAAGAACGGTCATCTCCATACCCCAAGCTGATACGACCTGAGTATCCACCCAAACCACACGGTCAAACCCCCCCCGTCTGGTTTAGCGGCTTTGCCCGGGGTGCGCCAACTGTGAAAACGCCTTGACCACCTCGGGCGGCGCCTGCACGAGTTCGATCAACACGCCTTCACCGGCAATCGGGAACTCGTCGTTGCTTTTGGGATGCAAGAAGCAGATATCAAAACCGGAAGCCCCTTTGCGGATGCCGCCCGGCGCAAAACGCACTCCATGGGCCGTGAGCCATTCCACCGCCGTGGGCAAATCGTCAATCCACAAACCGACATGGTTCAGCGGCGTGGTATGGACTGCCGGCTTCTTGTCCGGATCCAGCGGTTGCATGAGGTCGACCTCCACCTTGAACGGTCCGGCGCCGATGGCGCAGATGTCTTCATCCACGTTCTCGGATTCGCTGCGGTAAGTGCCGGTGACTTCCAGGCCCAGCATCTCGACCCAGAGTTTTTGCAGACGCAACTTGTCCGGTCCACCAATGGCGATTTGCTGGATGCCCAGCACGTGAAAGGGGCGCAACATTTAGACGAACTCCACAATGGGCTGGTCCACCGTCAGGCTCTCGCCCTTGGCGGCCAGCACCTTGCCGACCACACCGTCCGCCGCGGCGAACAGCACGTTTTCCATTTTCATGGCCTCGATGACGGCCACACGTTCACCGGCCTGCACTTTTTGCCCAACCACGACGGCAACCTCCGCCAGCAAACCCGGCATGGGCGACAACACGTAGCGGCTCAAGTCGGGTGGCGCCTTGTGCGGCATCAGCGCGTGCAGTTCTGCCATGCGCGGTGACACCACCAGGGCGTCGATGCGCGTGCCGTTGTGCTGCAAGCGCAGAGCCAGCGGATTTTTCAGCGTTCCGCGCTCGACCTGCGCGGTAAACGGCACACCGTTGACCGTGCCGGTGATGGCAATGTCATTGATGCGTGAGTTGCTACGCAATTCATAGCTGCTGGCGCCAATGCGGACACGGGCAGAACCGGTTTCGCCTACAAATTCGTCCACATGCACCGGCGTATAGGCATGGTTGCCCGCCTGTGCCAGGGTGACCACCACATAGTCTTGCCCAACTTGCACACCGTAACCGGGCAGTTGGCCGCTGATGCCTGCCGCACGCTCGCGCGACTTGCGCCGCACAAAGGCTGCCAGTGCCAGCAGGAAGGACGGATCTTCGTGCGGCACGTCTTCGGCCGAAAAGCCCTTGCCATACTGCTCGGCAATGAAGCCGGTGTTGAAATCGCCCGACACGAAACGCGGATGCGCCAGCAACGCCGCCTGGAACGGAATGTTGCTGCTGATGCCACGAATCACAAAGCCGTTGAGTGCTTCACGCATCTTGGCAATGGCGTCGTTACGGTCTATACCGTGCACGATCAGCTTGGCGATCATCGAGTCATAGAACATGGGGATCTCGCCGCCGTCCTGCACGCCGGTGTCCACGCGCACGCCAAACCAGTCCTGCGTGTTGGACTGGAACATGGTCTGCTCGGGTGGCGCAAAGCGCACCAGTCGTCCGGTAGAAGGCAGGAAGTTGCGGAACGGGTCTTCGGCGTTGATGCGGCACTCGATGGCCCAGCCGTTGCGCTTGACTTCGGCTTGCGTGAGCGGCAGCTTTTCGCCGGCCGCCACACGGATCATCAGCTCCACCAGGTCCAGCCCGGTGATGCACTCGGTGACCGGGTGCTCCACCTGCAAGCGGGTGTTCATCTCCAGAAAGTAAAAGCTCTGGTCCTTGCCGACCACAAACTCCACGGTGCCGGCGCTCTGGTATTTCACCGCCTTGGCCAGTTGCACGGCCTGCTCGCCCATGGCTTTGCGGGTCGCGTCGCTGATGAAAGGGCTGGGCGCCTCTTCAATCACCTTCTGGTGGCGGCGCTGGATGGAGCATTCGCGCTCGTTCAGATAGATCACGTTGCCAAAACTGTCGCCAATCAGCTGGATCTCGATGTGGCGGGGCTCTTCGACAAACTTCTCGATGAAGACGCGGTCGTCGCCAAAGCTGTTGCGCGCCTCATTGCGGCAGCTGGTGAAGCCTTCAAACGCTTCCTTGTCATTGAAGGCCACGCGCAGGCCCTTGCCACCGCCGCCGGCGCTGGCCTTGATCATGACGGGGTAGCCAATACCGTTGGCAATCTCGACGGCGCGCTCGGCCGTTTCAATGGCGTCGTTGACACCGGGGATGCAGTTCACCCCGGCCGCACCGGCCAGCTTTTTGGACTCGATCTTGTCGCCCATGGCGCCAATGGAATAGTGCTTGGGGCCAATAAAGACGATGCCCTCTTCCTCCACGCGCCTGGAGAACTCGGCGTTCTCGCTCAGGAAGCCATAACCGGGGTGCACGGCCTGGGCACCGGTCTGTTTGCAGGCGGCAATGATCTTGTCGGCCAGCAAATAGCTCTCGCGGCTGGGCGCCGGGCCGATGTGCACGGCCTCGTCAGCCATCATCACGTGGCGGGCGTCCTTGTCGGCTTCGGAATACACGGCCACGGTCTTGATGCCCATCTTGCGGGCGGTGGCGATGACGCGGCAGGCAATTTCACCGCGGTTGGCAATCAGGATTTTTGTAAACATGGGTTTCCTAACTTTAAGAAGTCGGCAAGATTGGAATTCAGAACAGAACTAAGCAACTTCGGGATCGGGCTGTCTGGGTGTTCTGCGTAGGTAAAGGAGGAGGCCGCAGGCCGGGGGACACGGAGCAGAGCACCCGGGCAGGCCGATCCAGCGCGATACAACTTCATATAAAACCTCAACGGAAGTTACAGCGGAATGTTCCCGTGCTTGCGCCACGGGTTTTCCAGCTTCTTGTCCTTGAGCATGACTAAGGACCGGCAAATGCGCTTGCGGGTCTCGCTGGGCAAAATCACGTCGTCGATAAAGCCCCGTGCACCGGCCACAAACGGGTTGGCAAAGCGGGCCTTGTACTCCGCCTCCTTGGCCGCCAGCTTGGCGGGGTCGCCCTTGTCTTCGCGGAAGATGATTTCCACCGCGCCCTTGGCACCCATCACTGCGATTTCGGCATTGGGCCAGGCCAGGTTCACGTCGCCGCGCAGGTGCTTGGAGGCCATCACGTCATAGGCGCCGCCGTAGGCCTTGCGGGTGATGACGGTGATCTTGGGCACGGTGCACTCGGCGTAGGCATAGAGCAGCTTGGCGCCATGCTTGATGATGCCGCCGTACTCTTGCGACGTACCGGGCATGAAGCCGGGCACGTCGACAAAGGTCACCACCGGAATGTTGAACGCATCGCAAAAACGCACAAAACGCGCGGCCTTGATGGAGCTCTTGATGTCCAGGCAGCCGGCCAGCACCAGGGGCTGGTTCGCCACAATGCCAATGGTCTGGCCATCCATGCGGGCAAAGCCGATGATGATGTTCTTGGCGTACTCGGGCTGGATCTCGAAGAAGTCGCCATCGTCGACGGTCTTGACGATCAGCTCCTTCATGTCGTAGGCCTTGTTGGCGTTGTCGGGCACCAGGGTGTCCAGGCTCTTTTCCAGGCGGTCCGCCGGGTCACCGCTCTTGCGCACGGGTGCCTTCTCGCGGTTGGAGAGTGGCAGGTAGTTGTACAAACGGCGCAGCATCAGCAGCGCCTCCACGTCATTGTCAAACGCCAGGTCGGCCACACCGCTCTTGGTGGTGTGGGTAATGGCGCCGCCCAGTTCTTCGGCCGTCACTTCTTCGTGCGTCACGGTCTTGACCACTTCGGGGCCGGTCACGAACATGTAGGAGCTGTCTTTCACCATGAAGATGAAGTCGGTCATGGCGGGGCTGTACACCGCGCCGCCGGCGCAAGGCCCCATGATCATGCTGATCTGTGGCACCACGCCGCTGGCCATCACATTGCGCTGGAACACGTCGGCGTAACCGCCGAGCGACGCGACACCTTCCTGGATGCGCGCACCGCCCGAGTCGTTCAGGCCAATCACGGGGGCACCGACCTTCATGGCCTGGTCCATCACCTTGCAGATTTTCTCGGCATGGGCCTCCGACAACGCTCCGCCAAACACCGTGAAGTCCTGGCTGAACACAAACACCAAACGACCGTTGATCATGCCGTAGCCGGTGACCACACCGTCGCCGGGAATCTTCTGGTCCTGCATGCCGAAGTCCACGCAGCGGTGCTCGACAAACATGTCCCATTCTTCAAACGTACCTTCGTCCAGCAGCAGTTCCAGCCGCTCACGGGCCGTGAGCTTGCCCTTCTTGTGCTGTGCGGCAATGCGCTTCTCGCCGCCGCCCTGGCGCGCGAGTTCGCGCTTGGCCTCTAGCTGTTCAAGGATGTCGTGCATGGTGTCCTTCTTTCCGGTCAGTAATAAGGGTTGTATTGATTTGCTATAAATTTAGTAGCTGCTTACGCTGCTCGTTCGAGGGCCGCAAGCAGATTACGTGCTGCAGTGGAGGCAGCAAGCTGCCCCGCCTCCACGGCACGCGTCATCTCCGGCAGGCTGGCACGCACCGCCGGGTTCTGGCGGAACGCCTGCTTCAGCCCGGCGTCTATGCGCTCCCACATCCAGGCCAGTGCCTGGTGCTGGCGCCGCTCGGCCAGCTTGCCATTGGCCTGACCCAGCCGCCTGAATTCGCTCACGGCCGCCCAAAATGCATCCACGCCCGTGCCATGCAAGGCACTGATCTGAATGACCTTGGGGTGCCAAATGGTGGCCAGGTGCGGGTCGTGGTCGGGGCTACCATGCATGCCCAATAGCCGCAGGCTGGAGGAGATCTGGGCGCGCGCACGGGTGGCCGCATCCGGGTCAATGTCGGCCTTGTTGATGACCACCAGGTCGGCCAGCTCCATCACGCCCTTCTTGATGGCCTGCAGGTCGTCGCCCGCGTTGGGCAACTGCAGCAGCACAAACATGTCGGTCATGCCCTGCACCGCCGTCTCGCTCTGGCCCACGCCCACCGTTTCGACGATCACCACGTCATAACCTGCCGCCTCGCAGACCAGCATGGCTTCGCGCGTTTTCTCGGCTACGCCGCCCAGGGTGCCGCTACTCGGGCTGGGGCGGATGTAGGCCTCTTCGCGCATCGAGAGATGTTCCATGCGGGTCTTGTCACCCAGGATGGAGCCGCCGGACACCGTGCTGGACGGGTCGATGGTGAGAACCGCCACGCGGTGGCCCCGCTCAATCAGGTACAGGCCCAGCGTTTCAATAAAGGTGGACTTGCCAACGCCCGGCACGCCGCTGATGCCCAGGCGGAACGACTGGCCGGTGTGTGGCAGCAAGGCCGTGAGCAATTCGTCCGCCTGCGCGCGGTGGTCGGCACGGGTGGATTCGAGCAGGGTGATGGCCTTGGCGATGGCACGTCTCTGCGCCATGGCAGTGCCGCAGACGATGTCCTGCAACAGCGGCATGCCCTTGGGAATGAGAGAAGAGTCAGCCATCATGGAATCTGGGCCCGCGGGTCTTCACTGGGGTCGAAGCGAGTGATACCAGGAAAGGCATCCGAATTGCGCCACGCGGGCGGGGCCGCCACCGTAGCCCAGTATTCGTCAATGCCCGCAATGCGGCCGTCATCGACCCGAAAGAACGAGGTCGCGAAAAAGCGTTGGGGTGGATGGTCCACCCGCGCCAGTGACATGACACGCCCGTCCTGCAAATGCTCCACCTCCAGCAGGTGGATGGTCCAGCCCTCCGGGTAGCGTGCGTTGACCTCTATCAGCGCGTCGGCACTCGAAATTCGCTCGCCACTGGTCCACCATACGGTTTGAACATCGTCATAGAGGCAGGACCGGGCTGCACACCAGTCGCGAGCCTGGAGTGCCGCCCAAAATTGGCGCACAGCCCGCACACTGGGCGTGGCCGGCATGCGCAGGTAGTCGTTATCCCATTCGCCCTCGCCCACCTTGGCAAAGCCCCAATGCAAATAAAAGCGGTTGGCATCACTGCCCTTGAGCGCGCACAACTCGACGGGCAGCAGTTCGGCATCGGCCTGGTCGCAGACCCAGCGCATGACCTTGGCGCCAATGCCGCGGTTCTGCCAGGGCACGTCAATATAAAAGTGGTCCAGGCGCAGCGCATGCGACAGCCGCTTGAGCACGATAAAACCCACACGCTCGCCCTGCACCTCGATATGGTGGGTGCTCTCCGGCGCAAAACCTGCCGCCAGACGTTCACGCGCCCGCGCCTCGTCATACCGCCCCAGTTGCGTGAGGCTGGCGCGCATGGCACGCAACCGAAGCGCCAACAGCGCCTCAAAGTCACTGGCCGTGACGGGCACCAGTGCCCACGCCGGAGAAGCGGTCTGCTTCACCCCAGCGCTTTCTCGATCTGGGTCAGCACGTCCTTGGCAGACACCGGAATCGGCGTGCCGGGACCATAAATGCCCTTGACGCCCGCGGCATACAAAAAGTCGTAGTCCTGGCGCGGAATCACGCCGCCGACAAACACCACAATGTCGTCGGCGCCCTGCTTCTTCAGTTCGGCAATGATGGCGGGCACCAGGGTTTTGTGGCCGGCAGCGAGCGTCGAAACACCCACGGCGTGCACGTCGTTCTCAATGGCCTGGCGGGCGCATTCTTCGGGGGTCTGAAACAGCGGGCCCATGTCCACGTCAAAGCCCAGGTCGGCAAAGGCCGTGGCCACCACCTTGGCTCCGCGGTCGTGCCCGTCCTGACCCAGTTTGCTGATCATGACGCGGGGGCGGCGACCCTGCTTCTCGGCAAAGGCTGCAATGTCTTTCTTGAGCTGCTCCCAGTATTCCATGGTGTCTCCCTGCGCAGAGTCGTAGGCGGCGGCATAGACACCGCTGACCTTTTGTGTGTCCGCACGGTGGCGGCCAAAGGCTTTTTCCATGGCGTCACTCACCTCGCCCACGGTGGCGCGCAGGCGAATGGCCTTGATGGACAGGTCCAACAGGTTGCCAGAGTTGGACTCCGCTGCAGAAGTGATAGCAGCCAACGCAGCATTGACGAGGGCTGCATCACGTTTCGCTCGTATTGCTTTGAGCCGGGTGATCTGGCCGTCGCGCACCGCCACGTTGTCGATGTCGCGCGCCTCGATCACATCTTCGGTCTTGAGCTTGTACTTGTTGACGCCCACGATGACGTCCTGTCCGCTGTCGATGCGGGCCTGCTTGTCGGCAGCCGCCGCCTCAATCTTCAGCTTGGCCCAGCCGCTGTCCACGGCCTTGGTCATGCCGCCCATGGCTTCGACTTCCTCAATGATGGCCCAGGCGGCGTCTGCCATGTCCTGCGTGAGCTTTTCCATCATGTAGCTGCCGGCCCAGGGGTCGATCACATTGGTGATGTGGGTCTCTTCCTGGATGATGAGTTGGGTGTTGCGGGCAATGCGTGAACTGAATTCGGTCGGCAGCGCAATGGCCTCGTCAAAGCTGTTGGTGTGCAGGGACTGCGTGCCGCCAAACACCGCGGCCATGGCCTCGATCGTGGTGCGCACCACGTTGTTGTAGGGGTCCTGCTCGGTCAAACTCCAGCCGCTGGTCTGGCAGTGCGTGCGCAGCATCAGCGATTTGGGGTTCTTGGCATCAAAGCCCTTCATGATGCGGCACCACAGCAGGCGCGCGGCGCGCATCTTGGCCACCTCCAGATAGAAGTTCATGCCAATGGCCCAGAAGAAGGACAGGCGCCCGGCAAATGCGTCCACGTCCATGCCCTTGGCGATGGCGGTCTTCACATACTCCTTGCCATCGGCCAGCGTGAAGGCCAGTTCCAGCGCCTGGTTGGCACCGGCTTCCTGCATGTGGTAGCCCGAAATCGAGATCGAGTTGAACTTCGGCATGTGCTGGGCCGTGTACTCGATGATGTCGCCGATGATGCGCATGCTGGGGGCCGGCGGATAGATGTAGGTGTTGCGCACCATGAACTCTTTCAGAATGTCGTTCTGAATGGTCCCGCTGAGCTTGTCCTGCGACACGCCCTGCTCTTCTGCGGCCACCACGTAGCCCGCCAGCACGGGCAGCACGGCGCCGTTCATGGTCATGGAGACGGACACTTTGTCCAGCGGAATCTGGTCGAACAGGATTTTCATGTCCTCGACCGAGTCAATGGCCACACCGGCCTTGCCGACGTCGCCGGTCACACGGGGATGGTCGGAGTCGTAGCCGCGGTGGGTGGCCAGGTCAAACGCCACCGACACGCCCTGCCCGCCAGCGGCCAACGCCTTGCGGTAGAAGGCATTGGACTCTTCGGCCGTGGAGAAGCCCGCGTACTGGCGGATGGTCCACGGGCGCACCGCGTACATCGTGGCTTGGGGACCGCGCAGGTAGGGTTCGAACCCGGGCAAGGTATTGGTGTGCGCCAGGTGGGCCGTGTCTTCGGCCGTGTACAGCGGCTTGACGGCAATGCCGTCGGGCGTAATCCAGTTCAGCGCTTCCACGTTGCCGCCGGGTGCCGACTTGGCGGCCGCCTTGGCCCAGGCTTCCAGGTTGCTGGCTTTGAATTCAGGGTTCTTTTCAGTCATGGCGAGGTCCGGTTGGCCGTAATGGTGATCGTTTTTGGTCAAACGGTCGAGTGTTGGCGAGTCTTTTAGTTTACATTATTCATAATTATTGATTCAGAATATTCGATTCGGCTTACAAATCGCATCATTCGCTCTATGCCTGCACAAACCTCCGACGCTCGCGCCAGCACATCCCTCTCGCCCAAAGCCCTGTATGTGGAAGTGGCCGAACGGCTGCGCCAGCGCATCTTCAGGCGCGAACTGGAGCCGGGTAGCTGGATTGACGAGTTGCGCATCGCCGAGGAATACGGCATCAGCCGCACGCCACTGCGTGAGGCGCTCAAGGTATTGGCGGCCGAAGGCCTGGTGACCATGAAGGTACGACGCGGCGCCTACGTGACCGAAGTCTCCACCAGCGATCTGGCCGACGTGTACCACCTGCTGAGCCTGCTGGAAAGTGATGCCGCCGGTGTGGTGGCCACCAGAGCCACGGACGCAGAACTGGCCGAGTTGCAGGAGTTGCACGCGGCCCTGGAAGCCGCCGCGCTGCCCGGCACCGCCAACACCGACGCCTTTTTTGCCGTGAATGAGCGCTTCCACATGCGCCTGCTGGAGATCGCCAACAACCGCTGGCGCGACCAGATGGTGGCCGACCTGCGCAAGGTGATGAAGCTCAACCGCCACAACTCGCTGCTCAAGACGGGACGCATGCAAGAGTCACTGGCCGAACACCGCGCCATCATGGCCGCACTCATGGCACGCGATGCTGCAGCCACAGCCCAGCGCATGCGCGAGCACTTTGCCAGCGGACTGGAAGCGGCTGCCTGATGCAGGTTGCTATCTTTTTAATAGCTTCTTACGCAACATTGACGGGGGCTAGGCCCTATTTAAGCACCTAGACGATGGCCCGATCCTGGCGGTGCGCCAGCGCCATGACCTCGGCGGGAGGGCTGGTCTTGAGCCGGTGGTCACTCCACACCTGCCTCCAGTGCCGCGAGCCAGGCATGCCGTGGCGCAGGCCCAGCATGTGGCGGGCTATGTGGCTCCAGGGCGTGCCATGCTCTGCAGCCTCGCGCGCCATGTAGTCCACCATTTGCCGTTCGACCTCTTCCCGAGTCAACTCGGAAGGCACCTCACCGTAAAAGGCGGCATCCCACTCATGCATCAGCCAGGGGTTGTGGTAGGCCTCGCGCCCGACCATCACGCCGTCCACGGCCTGCAGTTGCTCGGCCACCTGTTCATTGCTGGCGATGCCACCGTTGATGGCAATGGTGAGTTGCGGGAACTCGCGTTTGAGCCGGTGTACCAATTCGTAGCGCAGGGGCGGCACCTCACGGTTTTCCTTGGGAGACAGGCCCTTGAGCCAGGCGTTGCGGGCGTGGACGATGAAGACCCGGCAACCGGCCTGGCTGACGGTGCCGACAAAATCGCGCACAAAGTCGTAGCTCTCGGTCTTGTCGATACCGATGCGGTGCTTGACCGTCACCGGCACGTCCACCACGTCGACCATGGCCTTGACGCAATCGGCCACCAGTTGGGGCTCGGCCATCAGACAGGCACCAAAGGAGCCGCGTTGCACCCGCTCACTGGGACAGCCACAGTTGAGGTTGACCTCGTCATAGCCCCACTCGACCGCCAGGCGGGCACAGTGCGCCAGATCCGCCGGATCACTGCCGCCCAGTTGCAGGGCCACGGGATGCTCCTCCAAGTTGAAACGCAAATGGCGCGCCACATCCCCATGGATCAATGCACCGGTGGTCACCATCTCGGTGTAGAGCAAGGCCTTGCGGCTGATCAGACGGTGGAAGTAGCGGCAATGCCGATCAGTCCAGTCGAGCATGGGGGCAACGGATAGCCGATGCATGGCACCGTTTTGATTGACAGACATGGGATTCAACTTGAAATACTCACAAACCTAGGGGCGACCCAAATTGACCGCCGACAGCGCTTCGCCTACATTGTGCGTAGGCTTTTCAACGCAAATTATCGGTCCGCCATCCTCCGGCGGCATTTGGTGCATACGCAGAACACGAAACCATGAGCAAACTGTCACTACTGGACCTGGGCTTTTTTATCGCAGAGTCCGAAGCCAGCCCCAAACACGTCGGCGGTCTGCTGATCTTCAAACGCCCAGCCAGGTCGGCCGCGGCCTTCGTCAAGAACCTGTACCGCGAGTACCTGACCTTTACCGATGTCAAACCGCCGTTCAATCGGGTCATCAACTTTTCACTCAGCGCCATGCCCCACTGGCAGGCAACCACCACGGTGGACCTGAACCAGCATGTGTTCTATCACACACTGCCCAAAAGCAACAATGACCGCAAGGCCTTGTATGACTTTGTCTCCAAGCTGCACACGCCCATGCTGGACCGCAGCCGCCCCCTGTGGGAAGTACACGTCATAGACGGCTTGCCGGAAGGCCTTTTTGCGATTTACCAGAAGATGCACCATGCCTATGCCGATGGCGTCACCATGGCACGCTGGACCGCTGAGGGCCTGACCCCGTCGCCCACCGAAATGGAACTGACACCCGTCTGGACACTCAAGCACAGCGGGCATGGTGGCGGCAAGCGTGAAAAAGCCAACCATGAGCTCTTGCAGATGACCTGGAAAGAGGTGACCGGCAATACCCGGCGATTCCTGGGTATCGGTCGCCTGGCAGCCATGCTGTTCCTGGAGAGCGTCAAGCTGACCAAGAACGCTATCGCCCTGCCCTTTGTCTCCAGTGCCAAGACGCCCCTGACCGGGCAGGTCACGTCGGGACGCCAATTTGCGTCCGCCGGTGTGTCCATGGAGCGTGTCAATGCCATCCGAACCCGCACCCGATCCACGCTCAACCACATTGCGCTCACCTGCCTGGACGGGGCACTGCGCCACTACCTCAAGGACCAGGGTGTCGAACTGCGCCGGCCCATCACGATCCAGATGCCGGTGAACCTGCGCAAAGACGGTGAAAAAACGGCCGGCAACAAGATCGGCATCATCCAGGTGGAACTGTCCCCCCCGACCGATGACCCCTATGTGCGCCTGCGCAACATCGGCTACTCGCTGCGCAACGTGCGCACCATGGTCGACAGCGTGGCACCTGAGGCCATCGAGTCCTACACCATCATCACCGGTCTGGTGGCGCAGATTGCCGAAATGCTCAAGCTCAGCAACCAGATGCCCCCCATGGGCAATACGCTGGTATCCAATGTGCCGGGGCCCAAGGAGCACCTCTACATCAGGGGCGCCCGCATGGAAGAGATGCACCCCATCAGCACCCTGCCCCCCAGCAACCTGCTCAACATCACGCTGTTCAGCTATGCCGGCGACCTGTTCTTTGGCTTGATTGCTACCGACGAATTACCCAACCTGGAGCGGTTGGGCACCTATGTGCAAGAGGCTTTTACCGAACTGGAAAAATCCGTGCGCGATGCGCACGCATGATCAGGGTGTGACGCACCAGGGTGCGGCGTTGTGCGCCAGCGCCATCCACAACGCCCAACCCGAACTGGCAGCTAGGGCGGCCCCCGCCAGGCGCACACCCCATTGACCGCTACCCAAACGGCCCGGCGAGCCACTCAGGCGCAGCCACAGCCAGGGGCCAATGACCATGGTGACACTGGTGCCCACTGCAAACAGCGCCATCACCATCG
>Ga0208125_100078_pt1 | contig 102259 bp, 100 predicted proteins | sample LakWasM128_HOW14_2_FD_183938 | JGI IMG/M metagenome (GOLD analysis project Ga0208125, IMG submission 183938) | Freshwater sediment methanotrophic microbial communities from Lake Washington under simulated oxygen tension - Sediment Metagenome... | ecosystem: Environmental > Aquatic > Freshwater...
AGTACACCTGGTTGCAAAAGCCAACCAGCTGGTAGAAGCTGACATTATGCTGATTGTACTGGGTCTGATTGACGTTGTGATGATCTCGAACCTGCTGATCATGGTCATTGTGGGTGGTTACGAAACTTTCGTTTCGCGCCTCAATCTGGCTGGTCACCCGGATGAACCCGACTGGCTCTCACATGTAAATGCCAATCTGCTCAAGGTAAAACTGGCTACGGCAATCATCGGTATTTCATCCATCCACCTGCTGAAAACTTTTATCAATGCAGAAAACCTGAGCGATAAAGTTTTGATCTGGCAAACCATTATTCACATGACATTCGTGTTGTCAGCCGTAGCAATTGCCTATATCGACAAACTGATGTCACATAACAACGACCAGCACTGAAACCTCATGACTGCACTCTAAATCTGCTGCAGTCTAAAAAGACTGCACTATTGAATCCGGTGCAGCCTCTACATGCTTCACTGAGAATGGATAGACCGCAATGGTCTTTTCATTCTCTGTTTCAACACTCACCCGCCAGTCACCTTCTGCAAGACTACTCTTATAGGTATATCCTCTGAATCCATCATAACGGCCTCCGGAGATGCTGAATCCCGCCCTTGACTGTGTCGTCCACCCTGATTTTTTATTGTAATACTGCCAGCGATGGTACAACTTGGTTTGTAAACCCGGCGGTGCAAAAACAGATGAAAAGCAGTAAACGCGCTGGCCGGGCAGCAGTTCCAGATCATTGCTAGCTTTGCGCCAGAATACCCACCATGATGACGCCTGCTGTTTAAGCAGGTAATTGCCGTTTACTTTATTTAAATCATAAGCCACAGCCACATCGCGCTTCACCAGAGGCACCGGTGGAATCATATCTGCAGTATAAGCAAACATCAGCAGCGCGGCGATAATAGCTACAGGTTTAATGCTGCCGTAGTGCTGCGGCGTTTTCATGTAAAGCCAGCACGCCAGTGCTGCACCCAACAATGTACTCAGATAAAACCATATAGCATGAATGCTGCCCAGCATAAACGGCAAGGCAAAGTTAAAAAGCAACATAGCGCACAAACCGAACATGGCCCAGCTTAGGGTAAATCGTTTGTACTCACTCTCCAGAAACTCGTTGGCAACCAGCAGAACACCAAGCACCAGTGAAGTCAGCCATGCCAGCCAATGACTGGAGCTTTTGAAATACAAAATAAATAAAGCGCTGAACAAACTACCAAATAAAAACTGCAGCAGAAAATAAGGCAATCTGGGCGTATGCAGCATTTTTAACAACGAAATGACCTTGGCCTGCGGTTTTGATGAAGCATCTGCTGCTTCATCAACCGGACGGCCGATCAAATACAGAATAGCTGCGGCGCTGAACAGATATCCACTAAAAATCGCCAGATCTGAAGGCATGACATTGCGGCCGATAGTAATAGCATCCCACACGAATCCAGCGAAAAAGAAAATGACCGGGAAATAATCAGCAAGCTTGCGCACATGCTGCTTTATGATTTGCAGTCGGGGTGTTTGTGTCAATTGTGAACTCATTTATTTAAGGTTCTGCCCATTAAATAAAATGGCCAACTACGTATCCAATCACAATCCCCGTAATCAGTGCAATCGTCACTGCACGGTAAGTCAGCACATCCTTGGAATAACCGCGTTTTATAGCAATATACGAAACAAGATAACCGATTGCATTAAGCAGCCAGATAAAAGACAGACTCAGCACTTTAACGATAATAGGCCCGATAAAAGGCACCATCGCAATCAAACCCAGCAGCCATACCAGCGCATGTGAAGCAGCGGCTAAAAACAACGCCCCAGCGGTTACAGCATTTGCATGCCAGCCAAAATGCCACGCCAGATATACAGCCGCCAACAGCAGGATACTTAAAGGCAGCATGAGTTTCCAGGCACCGCGCTTGGGTGGCTTGGTGACCGTTTCTGGGTCAAAAATTTCTGGTACTTCTGGGAGGTGCAGGGTCATTGTATGCTCACATTACACGCTAAAAAAAGCCAGCCCATATCATAACAATATGGGCTGGCTTCTGCTTGATAGAGAATTAAGCGTGTTCTACGATCGGGATTACTTTTTTACCGTTGCTTAATGTATCCAGCGCAGCTTTGTACTCTGTCATCTGGTTAAAATTCAGATACTTGTAAATTTCAGCAGTATTGGCCAGTTTGTTACCTACTGTTTCCATATACTCGGCATGCGTAGGCATACGGCCTAGCTTGGCACACACAGCGGCCAGTTCTGCAGAGCCCAGATAAACACGGGCATCTTTACCCATGCGGTTATCAAAGTTACGGGTGCTGGTTGAGAACACAGTCGCTTTATCTGCCACACGTGCCTGATTGCCCATACACAATGAACAACCCGGCACCTCGGTACGCGCACCGGCTATGCCAAATACTGAATATACGCCTTCATCACGCAACTGCGCTTCATCCATACGCGTTGGCGGTGCAATCCATAAACGTGTCGGGATAGTCCCAGCCCCTTCCAGCACTTTTGCCGCGGCACGGTAATGGCCGATATTAGTCATGCAGCTGCCGATGAACACTTCATCAATCTTGTCACCTATTACGGCTGTCAATGGCTTGATATCATCCGGGTCATTCGGACATGCCACTAACGGCTCTTTGATTTCGTTAAGGTCTATCTCGATCACATGCGCGTATTCAGCATCAGCATCCGCTTCCAGCAGTTCCGGTTTTGCCAGCCATGCCTGCATGCTGGCGATACGGCGCTGCAAGGTGCGTGCATCTTCATAACCGTTATCAATCATGTTTTGCAGCAATACGATATTAGACGTCAAGAACTCAATGACCGGCTCTTTATTCAGTTTCACGGTACAGCCATTGGCTGAACGCTCGGCTGAAGCATCCGCAAACTCGAACGCCTGTTCCACTTTCAAATCAGGCAAACCTTCAATTTCAAGAATACGGCCGTTGAAAACATTTTTCTTACCCTGCTTGCCTACTGTTAAAGTACCTTCCTGAATCGCAGCGTATGGAATCGCATTCACAAGGTCACGCAGCGTGATACCAGGCTGCATTTCACCTTTAAAGCGTACCAGTACTGATTCCGGCATATCCAGCGGCATCACGCCCATCGCAGCAGCAAACGCTACCAGACCGGAACCGGCCGGGAATGAAATACCGATCGGGAAGCGCGTATGTGAGTCACCGCCGGTACCTACGGTATCAGGTAATACCATGCGGTTGAGCCAGGAGTGAATCACGCCGTCACCCGGGCGCAAGCTTACGCCGCCGCGGCTGCTCATGAACTCTGGCAAGCTATGCTGCAATTTGATATCAACCGGTTTTGGGTAAGCCGCTGTGTGGCAGAAACTTTGCATCACTAAATCTGCGCTAAAACCCAAACAAGCCAGTTCTTTCAACTCATCGCGCGTCATACCGCCGGTGGTGTCCTGCGAACCCACGGTAGTCGCCTTAGGCTCACAATAAGCACCCGGACGCACACCGGTAACGCCACAGGCTTTACCTACCATTTTTTGTGCCAGCGTATAACCCTTGCCGGTGTCTTTAGGTGCGATAGCATGAATGAACATATCTGAAGCCGGCAAACCTAATGCATGACGCGCGTTGGTCGTTAAACCGCGGCCAATAATCAATGGAATACGTCCACCGGCACGCACTTCATCCGGCATCGTGGTCGGCGCCAGTTCGAAGGTGGAAATGACTTCACCCTTATCATTCAATACCTGCCCAGCATAAGGCTTGATGGTGATCACATCACCCATTTGCATTTTTGAAACATCACATTGAATCGGCAAAGCGCCTGAATCTTCTGCTGTGTTAAAGAAAATCGGTGCGATTTTTGTACCCAGAATTACACCACCGGTACGTTTGTTTGGAATGTTAGGAATATCATTACCCATGAACCACTGCACTGAATTAATTGCAGATTTGCGTGATGATCCGGTACCAACCACATCACCCACATAAGCCAATGGCAAACCTTTTTGTTTCAGGGTCTCAATGGTTTTCAGGCCTTCAGGCATTTTGTTCACCAGCATGGCCTTAGCATGCAAAGGAATATCCGGGCGGCTCCAGGCTTCCTGCGCCGGGCTCAGGTCATCAGTATTGGTTTCACCATCGACTTTGAACACCACCACTTTGATTTCATCTGCCAGCACCGGTGCGTTGGTAAACCACTCAGCATTCGCCCATGATTCAATCAGCGTTCTGGCGTGTGCATTACCCGCCTTCATTTTTTCATCAACATCATGGAATGCATCAAACATCAGTGTCGTATGTGACAGTGCTTTAACCGCCGCAGCAGCCATAGGTGTGTCGAGCAATGCCACCAGCGCCTGCACGTTGTAGCCACCCAGCATAGTGCCCAGCAACTGCACAGCTTTTTCTGCACTTAGCAAAGGTGAAGTTGCAGTACCATTTGCAATGTCAGATAAAAACGCCGCTTTAACATAAGCAGCTTGATCAACACCGGCTGGAGTGCGGTTTTCAAGCAAATCCATCAGCGTTTTTTCTTCACCTGCTGGCGGGTTCTTGATTAACTCCACCAGCTGAGCAACCTGCTCGGCAGATAGTGGCAATGGCGGAAGATTTTGGGCTGCACGTTCTGCAACGTGAGAGGCGTAAGTCTTTAACATGGTTGTGTATATCTCTAGGTTAAATAATTTTTTTACATTATACCAAGCCAGCTCAATAAAATTGACTAATAAGCTAGTGATAAAGTGCTGCGTATCTACAATTGCAATATAGCGCCATTAATGCGAACCAAGCGTTTTATTACCATACGAAGCGGGTTTTAATTGGTACGTACAGAAGTTGTCTGATCGCCATACAGGTCTTTGGCAAATGGCGTGCTGCAACTTTTACCGCTGGCAGATGACTCCCATTTATCCAGCAACTCTTTTTCATAGCCCTTGCCGTGCTTTAGCTCTAAAAATGCGCGCACTTCAAATACATCGGCAAAGCCGTTTTTATCCGTATCCATCAGCACTACGTTGTCTTCCAGGCTAGGGCCGCTATATTTACCTGCACTATCGACCAGATAGCCCAGCAAATCTTCTGCGCACGCTACATTCGACATCAACAATAAAGCTGGTAATAAAACAAGGTTGCGTAAACTCTTCATCGCGAACAATCCAAATGTATTCATTAAGTTACACCCTAAAGTAATATGACTTATCTTATACCAAAAGGTGCAACTATGCTGTCTAAATTCATGGTTTAGCTGGCCACGTGTATTGCTTTAACTTACCGCTTGTATTGCTATGGTCTTTCCTTGGGCTATTCTTTGTTTCCACTCATCCGGTCCGCTGGTATGCACAGACTGGCCGTGCGTATCCACCGCCACTGTCACTGGCATATCCTGCACCGTAAATTCATAAATCGCTTCCATGCCAAGATCTGAAAATGCCAGCACCTCGGCCTTTTTGATCGCCTTGCTTACCAGATAAGCCGCACCACCTACTGCTGTTAAATACACAGACTGGTGTTTAGCAATGCCGGCAATGGTTTCTTCACCACGCTCGGCCTTACCTACCATACCCAGCAGGCCTAGTTCGCCCAGCATCATTTCGGTGTAATCATCCATACGCGTTGCAGTCGTTGGGCCTGCGGGGCCTACGGCCTCATCGCGCACGGCATCCACTGGCCCCACGTAGTAAATGAAGCGGTTGGTAAAATCAATCGGCAGTTTTTCGCCCTTTTGCAGCATGGTCGACATGCGCTTATGCGCAGCATCACGCCCGGTGAGCAGTTTTCCGCTCAACAGCAGTGTCTGCCCTGGCTTCCAGCTCTGGATATCCGTTCTGCTGATGGTATCCAGATTCACGCGCAAAGATTCTGCGCTGGGTGTCCAGTTGACATCCGGCCAGTCGCTTAAACTTGGCGCTTCCAATACAGCAGCGCCACTGCCATCCAGCTCAAAATGCACATGGCGTGTTGCCGCGCAGTTAGGGATAATCGCGACTGGCAGGCTTGCCGCATGCGTCGGGTAATCGAGTATTTTTACATCCAGCACTGTCGCCAGACCGCCCAGCCCTTGCGCACCAATGCCGAGGTTATTCACTTTTTCGAATATCTCCAGGCGCAGTTCTTCCAGACGATTCTGCGCGCCACGGGCTTTGAGTTCGTGCATATCAATCGGCGCCATCAGTGACTCTTTTGCCAGCAGCACGGCTTTTTCCGCCGTACCGCCAATGCCGATACCAAGCATGCCCGGCGGACACCAGCCGGCACCCATGGTTGGCACCACGTCCAGTATCCAGTCCACGATGCTTTCATTTGGGTTGAGCATGGCAAGCTTGGCCTTATTCTCACTACCGCCGCCTTTGGCAGCAATGCTGACTTCAACCTTATCACCCTGCACCAGAGAAACATGCACCACTGCCGGTGTGTTGTCTTTGGTATTGAGGCGTTTTCCTGCCGGATCGCTTACGATAGAAGCGCGCAGTTTATTGTCTGGCAGCAGGTAGGCGCGTTTTACCCCTTCGTTCACCATTTGCTCCAGCGTCAGGTCACCTTCAAAACGTACCTGCATACCCACCTTCACAAATGCCACCACAATGCCGGTATCCTGACACAGCGGACGTTTACCCTCTGCGCACATACGCGAGTTGGTGAGTATCTGCGCAATGGCATCCTTGGCGGCAGGCGATTGCTCCAGCCTGTGCGCTTCGGCCAGCGCATGGATAAAATCTGCTGGATGGTAATACGAAATGTATTGCAGGGCATCCGCCACGCTTGCAATAAAATCTTCCTGTTTAATTGTGGTCATCGTGTTGATTTTGCTGTCGCAATGCTCGAGTTAATGTCTTTACGCAGTATTTTACCATTCTTGGTACGTGGAAAATCATGCGCCAGATACACGGTTTTAGGCGCTTTGTAAGCGGCCAGATGCTGCTTACCAAATTGCACCAATTCATCTGCCGTCACTTTTGCATCCGGTTTCAGAATCACATAAGCGACAACCAGCAGCTTGTCTTTTTCAATTTCTTCGCCGACTGATGCACAATCTGCTACATCGGGGTGGCCTTTGTATACGCGCTCGATCTCGTACGGTGATACGCGGTAACCAAAACTCTTGATAATGTCATCCTTGCGGCCCAGGAACCAGATATAGCCGTCGGCGTCATATTTTGCATAGTCACCGGTAAAGAAATAGCCATCGTGTTTATATTTTCTGGTTTCTTCATCCAGATTCCAGTAACGCAGGAACAAGCCAGGATCAGTATCCGGCACGCAGATCATGCCCTCTTCGCCAGTTGCTACCGGCTCCATGGTTTCAGGATTCAGCAGGCGGATATTGTGTCCCGGCTGCGGAAAACCGGCTGAACCCGGACGTATCGGACGGAATATACTTTGCGACAGATAATATGAAAACTCGCTCATGCCCACTGCCTCATAAATATTGAGGCCAAAGCGCTCATGCCATTGCGTGAGCACCTCATCAGACAAATGCTCGCCTGCACTCATGAAGTGGCGCATGCTCGGCAATTCGGCGCCGCTGGTTGTGGTCTTTTGCAGAATCTGGCGGTAAATGGTAGGCACGCCGATAAATATCGTCGCCGCATGTTTCTGAATCAGATCCAGCCATTTCTGCGCATCGTTCTTGCCTTCATGCACAATCACGGTTTTACCCAGATACAACGGATCCATGAGGCCAGTGCCCAGCACATAAGTCCAGTTGAACTTGCCGGAGTGCATGATGCGGTCCTGCACATTGTCACTGTAATTAAACCAGTATTGCGCGGCAGGCTGGCGTCCAACCAGTGCGCGGTGCGCATGCAGCACGCCTTTAGGGTAGCCAGTGGTGCCGGAGGTATATACCAGATAAGCCGGATCATTCGCTTTGGTTTGGTGCGGCGCATCAAACTGCTCGACTGCACTTAAACACATTGAAAGGCTCAGCACATTGAATTTTGCATGTGCTTTAACTTCCACCGCCTGTGACAGCAGGATATGTTTCAAATTTGGCGTGTCAACGAGCGAATCCGCCATGCCGTACCAGGCAGTAGCATCGGTCACCAAAACAACAGCGCCGGAATCTTTTGCCAGATAAGCGACCTCTTCAGCAGTTAGCAGGGTTGAAGTCGGCACCGAAATCGCGCCCATTTTCATCGCCCCCAGAAACGCAATCGGATAATCCAGACTGTTCGGCAGGCGAATCAGCACACGGTCGCCCGGCTTCACCCCAAGATCACGCAGCACCTGTGCAAACTGGTTGGTCTTTTTTGCGAGTTCGGCAAAGGTGATGGTGGCAGTGCCAAGCGTATCATCTTCCACAATCATGGCGATATGGTCCTGCTGTGCAGTGCCTAGATGCTTATCGGTACAAGCTACACCGATATTAAAGTGTTCGGGAACATCCCATTCCCACTGCGGAAAGTCTGTAAACATTATAAAAGCACTCCATAAGGCCAGTTTTGACGAACCACCTGTGCCGGCAAAAGTTGCAGCACATGCAGGGCAAATTCCATATCACTTGGTTTCAGGGCACGCAATGCGTGCGCGCGCAGTAAGGTTTGCAGCGCCTTGCCGAACATCGGCGGGTCAAGCATCTCGCCCTCGAACTTGATCGCTCCGCCCAGCAAAGCATCGGCTTCAATCGCCGCTTTCAGTATGCTGACTTTTTGTGTCACTTCAGTCGGCGATGGCGTGTAAGCAGTTTTACACAAATGGATATGACCGGGATGAATCACCTGCTTGCCGGTCAGACCCATTGCCGCTTCTTTGCAGGCATGCTTATAAACCACACGCGACTCATTGTCGCCGTGCAGATCCAGCCAGCGGCGCACATCATGCGGCTCCAGGAATTTTTCCGGCATGGCACTGCTGCCGATCAGCGTTTCAACGCCGCCAATCACGCCTTTACCGGCGATACGTGCCTCGAACATGAGCTGGTTCATATAGAACTGCAGTTCTTCAATCCAGTTTTCCGGCGTGATATGGATACCCATCGCTTTCGAAAAATCATGAATACCGAACACCACATGTTTCACCGTGTTGTACTGCATCAGCTCCGGCGCGATTTTGAGTGACTTCGGATGCTCGATAATCGGCTGTATTGTGATGTGCGGGTTAACGCTCAGCAGGAAACTCGACAAGTCGCGTACTTCAGCCGCGCCGTAAGCCTCGCCGGCTTTGGCCAGCATCACTACATCGATGTATTCCCCCATATCGCGCACCAGCTCCATATCGAGCTCATATTCATCGGTGCGGAACGAGTTGGCACGAATCGCGATTGTCACGCGCTGATTTACCTTGCGCAGCGCAGGAAGTTCCTGACGGAGCAGATCACGGCTCATCTCCTTCTGCCTGCAGCCATCCTCAAGGTCAAAAATCAGGGTATGGGCATGCGTGTAGTGCGCATGTTTCTGCATGCGCGCCGAAGCCTGTGCCATATCTTCATATATCCCAAGGCTGGGCGCATATTTCACCGGTGGGTAATACAACTGAATGCCAGGCCAGTAATCACCCAGCGCACTTGCGTCTAAAGAGAGCGGCTCTTCACCTATATGCATCATCACGTTATTCACCCTCCTGATTTTGATTGAGCCTGACAGAGCGTAGTTTTTCCAGCATGACATTAGCTACTGTGGTATCTGAAAGCTCAGCTTTTTTAATCTTTTTTGATGAGTTGATCAAATCCCAGAACTCATTATCCGGCAGCGCCAGCAAGTCATCAAACGCCTGCAGTTCATGCATATTGAGTGAATCAAACTGTTTACTCACAAAATCCTGCAGCACGATATCCAGTTCCAGCAAACCTCTTCTGCAACGCCAGGCAAAGCGCCTTTGTTCTGCATCTCGTAAATTTTCAGCATTCAACATGGCTCACCCCTACACGGCTGTAATTGAAATGGTTTTTTTGGCTTTCTTTTCTTTTGCGCGCTCGATTTTCAGATCCTTGATCTTGGCAATCGCCGCATTCGGATTGAGTTTTTTCGGGCACACATCCACACAGTTCATAATATTGTGGCAACGGTATAAACGATATGGATCTTCCAGGTTCTCCAGACGCTCGGCCTCGGCCTGATCGCGCGAATCCACAATGAAGCGATAGGCCGCCATCAAACCGGATGGACCGACGAATTTATCCGGATTCCACCAGAAGCTAGGACAAGCCGTGGTACAGGCGCCACACATGATGCACTCATACAGGCCATCAAGCTTGGCGCGGTCTTCCGGGCTTTGCAGGCGTTCAGTTTCCGGCAGCGGGTCATCGTTAACGAGATATGGCTTCACAGAGTTGTAGTGCTCAAAGAACTGTGTCATATCCACGACCAGATCGCGAATCACTGGCAGACCAGGCATCGGTCTTAACACCACCGGCTGCTCCAGATCCTGCAGTTTGGTGGTGCAGGCCAGGCCATTCTTGCCATTAATGTTCATGGCATCACTGCCGCACACCCCCTCACGGCAGGATTTGCGCAATGACAGCGTATCATCCTGCTGCTTGATGCGAATTAACGCGTCCAGCAGCATCTGGTCGCCTTCCTGCAGTTCAACCTCGTAATCCTGCATATAAGGCTTCTTATCCACATCTGGGTTATAACGATAAATAGATATCTTCATGACCTACCTCAAAAAATCAAAATTCAGGGTAAATTGCGTCGTTGCACGGTGCTCGCAACCTCGCTGTACAACTTGTACTATCTCGGTTCCTGCGCGCCGTGCGCCTAGCACTTCACGCCTAAATTTTGATTTTCTAGAGATAGTCGTAAACATTAGTATGTCCTTGCTTTAGGTACAAACGGCTCTACCGTTAATGGTTTTAAACGTACTGGTTTGTAAACCAGCTTGTGGCCGTCTTTGTAATAGAGCGAGTGCGTGAGCCAGTTTTCATCATCACGGCCACCAAAGTCCTCACGTGCATGTGCACCGCGACTTTCTTTGCGGTTATTGGCTGCGTGCATGGTTGCTACCGCCACCTCGATCAGGTTATCAAGTTCCAGCGCTTCAACGCGAGCGGTATTGAACACTTTGCTCTTGTCACTGATTTCAATGCGTTTGGCACGTGCTGCCACTGCATCGATTGCAGTTACGCCCTGCTCCAGCAGATCAGGGAAGCGGAATACGCCGCAATGCGTCTGCATGGTTTTGCGCATATCGGCACCGACATCAGCCACACGCTCGCCGGATTGCTGGCCTTCCAGCCGCGCAATACGTGCCAGCGTCATGTCGGCTGCATCGGCAGGCAAAGGTTTGTGCACTGCATTTACCTTAATTTCACTGACCATCTTGTCACCAGCGGCCTTGCCGAACACCACCAGATCGAGCAGCGAGTTCGAGCCCAGACGATTGGCACCATGCACGGAAACACAGGCGCACTCGCCCACTGCAAATAAACCTTTAACTTTCTTCTCGGTGCCATCACTGTATTCCACAACCTGTCCATCCAGATTGGTCGGAATGCCGCCCATCATGTAATGCGCCGTAGGTACTACCGGAATCGGCTTCTCAACCGGGTCTACATTGGCAAAGGTTTTTGCAATTTCACGGATACCCGGCAAGCGCTTGCTGATCAGCTCTTCGCCCAGATGATCCAGTTTCAGGTAAACCGCATCCTTATTTTTGCCAACGCCGCGGCCTTCCTTAATTTCAGTGGCAATCGCACGTGACACCACATCACGGCTCGCCAGGTCTTTGGCATTGGGCGCATAGCGTTCCATAAAACGTTCGCCGTTAGCGTTGACCAAGTAACCGCCCTCACCGCGTACGCCTTCAGTCACCAGCACACCGGCATGCAATACACCGGTTGGGTGAAATTGCCAGAACTCCATATCCTGCAACGGTAAGCCTGCGCGTACCGCCATGCCTAAGCCGTCGCCGGTATTGATGAAAGCATTGGTGCTAGCCTGAAAGATACGGCCACCGCCGCCAGTAGCGAGCAAGGTAGATTTTGCTTCAAGAATATGGATATCACCGGTTTCTATCTCGAGTGCAATCACACCCAGCACATCGCCGTCCGCATCGCGGATCAGATCCAGCGCGAACCACTCAACGAAGAACTTGGTATTCGCCCGGATATTGCGCTGATACAAGGTATGCAGCATGGCATGGCCAGTTCTGTCAGCCACCGCACAGGTGCGAGAAATCGGTTTTTCGCCATAATTCTGCGTCATGCCGCCGAACGGACGCTGAAATATCTTGCCGTTTTCAAGGCGGTCAAATGGCATGCCGAAATGCTCAAGCTCAATAATAGCTTTGGCAGCGTTTTTGCACATGAATTCAATTGCATCCTGATCGCCCAGATAATCCGAGCCTTTAATGGTGTCGTACATATGCCACAGCCAGTTATCACCTGCCACGTTACCCAGCGCAGCAGCAATGCCGCCCTGCGCTGCCACGGTATGGGATCGTGTAGGAAAAACCTTGGACAGCACGGCAACCTTGACGCCAGCTTCTGCCAGCTGCAATGAAGCACGCAGACCGGCACCGCCGCCGCCTACAATCACCGCATCAAATTGATGTTTTTGTATACTCATGAAAATTGGATGCCCCATAAAATAACACCGCTCCAGCACAGGTAAACGATCAACAGCACATCCACCAGAATCTGCATCACAGCGCGCAACTTAATATTAAATATGTAATCCTTGAACACATCGCGTACACCAAGCCATGCATGCATGACCAGGCTGGTAAAAAACAGTAGCGTGAACAAGCGCCACCACCATGGTGACATTAATTCCAGCCAGCCTTCATAGCCTACAGGCTGCTTCACAAGCAGCAGCAATGCAAATATGACCAGATAAACCGCCAACACCACAGCAGATAAGCGTTGTGCCAGCCACAAGCGCATGCCAGGATATTTTTTTGTAAGTAGTTCTATCAACATGTTATATACGCACCCTTACCAGACCACAAATGCAAGCGCGGTTACCGACAGCACATCCAGACACAGCACCAGACGGCTGGAAATACGGGCTTTCTGCAAACTGGTCATCCAGTGCACATCCATTGCCAGATGGCGCAAACCTGCATAAAAGTGATGAAAAAACGCGCATGACAATCCAATGACAAATAACTTCGCCAGCCAATGCTGCAACATGCCAGCCAGTGCCGTATAACTGACTTCGCTTTGCACAGACTGGCTCAACGCCCACAGCAGTGCTGGCAACACCAGAAACAGCGCCATGCCGCTCATGCGGTGCAAGATGGATATGATTGCATTCACCGGCAGCCGAATCGTGAACAGATTCAGGTTTTTAGGGCGTTTGCGTTGCTGCATATCTGACATGATCAAGCCGCCCCAGCCACAGCTTTTGACACACGAGCCAGCAGGCGCGGGTCAAATGGTTTAGGAATAATGTACTCTCGACCGAACTTGAGTTCTTTCAGGCTATAGGCTTCTAGCACTTCTTGTGGCACCGGCTCACGCGCCAACGCACTCAGCGCATGGGCTGCGGCAATTTTCATTTTGTCGGTAATCTGCCTGGCTTTAGCATCCAGCGCACCACGAAATAAATATGGAAAGCACAGTGCATTATTGACCTGATTCGGAAAATCACTGCGGCCGGTTGCCATCAGAATGTCATCACGGATCGCATGCGCTACACTAGGCAGCACTTCAGGATCTGGGTTGGCCAGCGCAAAAATCACCGGATTCTTTGCCATGCCTTTAATCAGACTCGCATCGAGCGCGTTTTTCGCTGAAACACCGATAAACACATCTGCACCCAGCATAGCCTCAGCCAACGTTGTTACACCACCGGGCGCAATTGCCAGCTCCCGATTGTTGTCATGTAGATCGGCTCTATCAGTATCCAGCACACCGGTTCTATCTACCATGGTGACATTGGTCGCACCCATCAGTTTCAATAGTTTTGCGCATGAACAGCCAGCCGCACCTGCGCCTAAAAATACGATTTTTGCCGTAGGTAAAGTTTTGCCTTGCAGTTCCAGTGCATTCAGTAATGACGCAGCCACAATCACAGCCGTGCCGTGCTGGTCGTCATGAAACACCGGGATATCCAGACGCCTTTTCAGTTCGTTTTCGATATAAAAACAGTGCGGCGCGGCAATGTCTTCCAGATTAATGCCGCCGAAAGTCGGTGATATATTGACTACGGTTTCAATAAACTCATCCGGCGTTTTGGCATTGATCTCGATATCAAACACATCGATACCGGCAAAACGCTTGAATAAAACTGCTTTGCCTTCCATCACCGGCTTGCTGGCAAGCGCACCCATATTACCTAGTCCCAGAACCGCAGTACCGTCAGTAATCACTGCCACCAGATTGCCCTTATTAGTGTATTTATAAGCATTGGCAGGGTCTGCATGAATCTCACGCACCGGCTCCGCCACACCTGGTGTGTATGCCAGCGAAAGATCATCCTGCGTTGTACATGGCTTGGATGATTCCACACTCAGCTTACCTGGAACCGGAAACTGGTGATAATCAAGTGCGCGTTTTTTTAAATCATCCATCGGCTATCTTTCTGTACTTGCTTAAAGTCGTTATCAAAAAGTATTACTCGAACTTGCCTTTACTCAAGCTCGCTTAGGTAATGATGGTCATCCGTCAGGCACAGACCTAAACGCCATTCCATAGGTTTGTCACCATAAGTAAATGAAACACGCTCAATACTCAACAGTGGGTAGCCTTCTTGCAGACCTAGTGCAATTGCAACTTCTGAAGTAGCACCCACGGCTTTTAAACGTTCTTCCGCACGAATCATGCGTACTCCGAACTGCGATTCATACATGCTGTACATCGAGCCATTACACTCTTCAACCTTGGCACCATTCAAGCCTTTAAATGGTACTGCCGGTACAATAATGTGGTCATAAATCAATGGACGACCTGAAAATGTCAGCAATCGCTTCACTTCAATCGTTGCTGCGCCGGCCTTGATGCCCAATATTTTGGAAATATAGGCATCTGCCTTGGTTTTTACGCAGGATATAGACTCATTCTGCAGCAGCTCTTTGTTGCCGCTGATTGAAGTCAGGCGCAAAAACCGTAGCTTGATCACATCAGCATTATGTGTCGCGACAAAAGTACCCTTGCCCTGACGGCGTATCAGAATATTCTCTGCCGACAGGCTATCAATCGCCTTGCGCACAGTGCCCTGACTCACCTTATAGCGCGCAGCCAGCTCTATTTCACTAGGGATTATCTCTCCAGGACGCCATTCGCCGCCTATGAGGCTCTGCGTAATCAGTACCTTGATCTGTTCATATAAAGGTCGATAGTTTGGTGAAATCAGCTGCTTATCCATTTTTATCCATACCCATTCAATTAACTCTATTTGCTCGATCAGCAATATTTACTGCCATTCGAATTTGACTTTACGAATTTATATCACGACCAAAAAAAATAGTCTAGTGTTTTATATCTTATATAAGACATAAGATATATGTTGACACGAAAATAATTTAATCTATATAATCGATTCAACATCACTACTGAAGTCATACTGATATGGAACAACTCATACGTCCAAGACGCTCCATGCTTTATGTGCCGGGCTGCAACCCACACTATCTGGATCGCGCACGCACCTTGGCAGCAGACTCTGTCATCCTTGACCTGGGCGACCCGATTCTGGTCGACGCCAAAGAGGAATCCCGAGCCAACGTTGTGGAAGCCATTAAACAAGGTGGTTATGGCAACCGTGAGGTTGTGGTACGCGTCAACAATCTGGATTCAGTCTGGGGACAGGATGACATTAAAGCGGTTGCCAATATCGGCGCCGATGCAATTCTGTTTCCTAATATAGAATCGCGTGAAGACGTACTTAAAGCGCAAGCCTGCCTGGATGAAGCCGGCGGTGCGCATATGCCGATCATGGTAATGATAGAAAGTCCGCTCGCGGTGCTCAACGCCAAAGAGATTGCTGCCGCATCAGATCGCATCATCTGTATCGTCATGGCAACATCCGACCTGATTTCGCAGCTGCATGCACATGTCACACATGAGCGCTCAGCGATCCTGACTTCTCTGTCTCTGGTGATTCTGGCAGCACGTGCTTACGGCCGCAGCGTGATTGACGGCATTACCAGCGATTTCAAAAATATGCACTCCTTTGAATACGCCTGCCGGCTTGGACGCGACATGGGGCTGGATGGAAAATCACTGGTACACCCGGCGCAGATCGCCTATTGCAACGATGCTTACACCCCAAAAGCCACTGAGGTTGCCAACGCAAGGCTAATTATCAAAGCCCTGAAAGAAGCGAATGAAACTGGCCACGGCACTGTAGTCGTTAACGATAAACTGGTCGAGCATCACCATATTAAAGCGGCGCAGCGCCTCATCAAACTGCATGAAGCCATTGCCGAACTTGAAGAAGAATTCATCTAAATGCCAAATACAAATAAAACAGCTGATAACAAAATTAACGCTGGCCGTTTTTTTGAAAATTTCACGCTGAATGAAGTGATTCAGCACGCCACGCCACGCACCATTACCGCCGGTGATGCCGCGCTGTATATCGCACTCACCGGCGCGCGTAATCCTGTACATTGTAGCGAGCCATTTGCGCAATCGTTAGGCTACGCAACCGCGCCGATTGATGACTTGCTGGCTTTTCATATCGCTTTCGGGAAAACTGTACCGGATATTTCCGTCAACGCAGTGGCTAATCTGGGCTATGCCGATGTGCGCTTTTTGCAGCCGGTTTTTGTCGGTGATACTTTAAGCACCTCCAGCACCGTCATCGGCCTCAAACAGAATTCCAGTGGTAAAAACGGCGTGGTTTACGTACGCTCAACCTCGGTTAACCAGCACAACCAGCCGGTACTGAGCTGGGTGCGCTGGGTCATGGTACACAAAAAAGATCTCAACGCCACTGCGCCACAAACCGTAATTCCGGAATTGCCAGCCTTTGTGCATGCCGAAAACCTGAATATCGTGCAGGACTTCTCTGCCAGACAGTTTAATGCAGCAGCAACAGGCGGATGCTATTTCTGGGAAGACTACCAACAAGGCGAGCGTATCGATCACCCTGCAGGTATGACCATCAACGACAGCGACCACTCGCTGGCAACGCGGCTCTACCAGAACAATGCACGTCTGCACTTTGATGCACACATGATGCAGTCATCCTCATTCGGCAAACGTCTGGTGTATGGCGGTATCGTGATTTCGGTTTGCCGCACCCTGAGTTATGAAGGTCTGGAAAATGCACTGGGCATACTGGCAATTAACGCCGGCACCCATGCCAATCCATGCTTTGCCGGCGACACTATTTACAGCTATACCGAAGTGCTGGATCGCTGGGAATTATCAAACAGAGATGACGTGGGCGCATTGCGTTTGCGTATGGTGGGTATCAAAAACGCCACACCAGATGAAGTCAGCGCAATGAAATCGCAGGACAGTTACCACCCGAATGTTGTACTAGACCTTGATTACACCGTATTAATGCCACGTAAAGGAAACGTATAAATGGCAGTGCACCCAAACGAAGCCCTCTTTGGAGGCGAAAAACCATTCCCGCTGATCCCGGCCTGCGAACACTTTGCAGGTAGCGAAAAGCTGATTTTAAAAGCACTGTCTTTGCAGGACAGCATAGGTCCGGTATTTGACATCACCTGCGACTGCGAGGATGGCGCCGCATCAGGCCAGGAGCGTGACCACGCCGAAATGATTGTACGTGTACTGAATTCCGAAGCCAACAAGCACCGCATGGCCGGTGCGCGCATTCACGATTACACGCATCCGTCATGGAAGCAGGATGTGGATATCCTGGTCGGTGGCGCAGGCAAGGTGTTGAGCTATATCACTATTCCAAAATGTACCGACATCAGCCAGGCTAAAGAAATGATTGCCTATATCCAGAAAATGGCGGTGTTTCATGGCATAGAGCGCGAGATTCCGGTGCATATTTTGATTGAAACCCACGGCGCACTAAAACAGGTGCACGAGATTGCCGCCCTGCCTTGGCTGCAGGTGCTGGACTTTGGTCTCATGGACTTTGTAAGTGCGCATAACGGCGCGATTCCGGCCAGCGCCATGCGCAGCCCAGGCCAGTTTGAACACAGACTATTAGCCCGCGCCAAGGCAGAAGTCGCAGCTGCGGCATTGGCTAACGGCGTAGTGCCAGCGCATAACGTGACACTGGACCTTAAAAACGTAGAAACCACATTCAGCGATGCCAGCCGTGCGCGCAATGAATTTGGCTTCTTGCGCATGTGGAGCATCTACCCGACACAGATTCAGGCCATTGTTGATGCAATGAAACCAAATTTTGATGAAGTAGCCGACGCAGCCAACATTCTGCTCGCTGCCCAAGCCGCTGACTGGGGCCCGATTCAATACGCAGGCGAGCTGCACGACCGCGCGACGTATCGTTATTTTTGGGAAATATTGCAGAAAGCCAAGGTCACCGGCGTTGCAATTTCCGAACAAGCCAATTCATCATTTTTCAGCTAACTATTTTGACTAAACCCATATGACTAAACTGACCTCCGCAGGCGCACGTTTCCGTGCCGCAGTAAGTGCTGAAAAGCCGCTGCAAATCATCGGCGCCATCAACGCTTACCATGCGCTGCTGGCAACACAAACCGGTTACAAAGCCCTATATCTGTCTGGCGGCGGCGTTGCTGCCGGCTCGCTGGGCATGCCGGATCTTGGCATTTCCACACTGGAAGATGTGCTGATTGATGTGCGCAGGATTACTGACGTGACCGACACTCCGCTGCTGGTAGATATCGATACCGGTTTCGGCGGCGCTTTCAATATCGCGCGCAGTGTCAGAAGCATTATCAAGGCTGGCGCTGCGGCCGTGCATATTGAAGACCAGGTGCAGGCTAAACGCTGCGGCCACCGCCCGAACAAAGCGATTGTGAGCCAGGCCGAAATGGTAGACCGCGTGAAAGCAGCCGTCGATGCTAAAACCGACCCGGATTTTGTGATCATGGCGCGTACCGATGCATTGGCGGTTGAAGGCCTGCAATCTGCGATTGACCGTGCCTGTGCCTGTGTTGAAGCCGGCGCTGACATGATATTCCCGGAAGCGATCACTGAGCTCGGTATGTATAAGCAATTTGCCGCCGCAGTCAAAGTGCCGGTGCTAGCCAACATCACCGAATTTGGTTCAACGCCATTATTCACGGTGGATGAATTGCGCGGCGCCGATGTAGGCATGGTGCTTTACCCGTTATCGGCTTTCCGTGCCATGAACCAGGCCGCGCTTAAAGTGTACGAGGCAGTGCGCCAGGATGGCACGCAAGCCAATGTGGTCAACCTGATGCAGACACGTGCAGAACTTTACGAGCACCTGAATTACCACAGCTACGAACAAAAACTGGACGCACTATTTAAAGGAGAGAAATAGCATGTCAGCAACCACGCCACCATCTCATACAGATGCGCCGAAAAAGAAAAAAGGTGTAGCACTAGCGGGCGTTGCCGCCGGCACGACTGCCATCTGTACCGTAGGCCACACTGGTAATGACCTGCATTACCGCGGCTATGACATTATTGAACTAGCAAAACACGCTACGTTTGAAGAAGTCGCCTACTTGCTCATTCACGGTGAATTACCTACACAGGCACAACTCACGGCTTATCACCAGAAGCTCAAAAAACTGCGCGGCATTCCGGAAGCTTTGAAAAAAGTACTGGAACAGATTCCTGCCAACGCCCACCCGATGGATATCATGCGCACCGGCTGTTCCATGCTGGGCACTTTGGAACCGGAAGCGGCTGACCGCAACATTGAATCCGCAAAGGATTTGGGCGACAGGCTGATTTCATGCTTCAGTTCAATTCTGCTGTACTGGTATCACTTCAGCCACAATGGCAAACGCATTGATGTAGAAAGTGACGAAGACTCCATCGCCGCACATTTCCTGTATCTGCTGCATGGCAAAAAACCATCTGACCTGCACATTAGCGCCATGAATACCTCACTGGTGCTATATGCCGAGCATGAGTTCAATGCGTCAACCTTTACCGCACGCGTGGTAGCAGGCACATTATCTGACATGTACTCCTGTATCACCGGTGCCATTGGCGCGCTACGCGGCCCTAAACACGGCGGCGCAAATGAAGCTGCCATGGAAATTATCGAACGCTACAAAAATGCAGACGAAGCTGAGACCGACATCATGCAGCGCATGGCGCGCAAGGAAATCATTATCGGCTTCGGCCACCCGGTTTACACGATTGCCGACCCGAGAAACGAATCCATCAAAGCCGTGAGCCGCAAGCTGTGTGAAGACAACGGCAACATGACTTTGTTTGAGGTTTCTGATCGCATTGAAACCACGATGTGGCGTGAGAAAAAAATGTTCCCGAATCTAGACTGGTACAGCGCATCGAGCTACCACATGATGGGCATTCCTACCGGCATGTTCACGCCGATTTTCGTAATTTCGCGCACTACCGGCTGGGTGGCACATGTGATCGAACAACGCATTGATAACAAGATCATTCGCCCGAACGCAGAATATACGGGGCCGGAAAACCGCCCTTATGTGCCGTTGAACCAGCGTTAAAACCATACTGCTAATTTAAAATTTTTTACATTTAAGAGCCAAACCATGTCCTCACATATCTCTAACGTTCGTCCTGCTCCCGATCAAGTCCTCGTCGATATCGCCAATTATGTCGCCGATTATGAAATCAAAAGTGATGAAGCTTTTGATACCGCCCGCAACTGCCTGATGGATACACTGGGCTGCGGCTTTGAAGCACTGGATTACCCTGCTTGCACCAAGCTGCTAGGCCCTGTAATTGCCGGAACAGTCGTACCAAATGGCGCAAAAGTGCCAGGCACTTCGTACCAGCTCGACCCGATTCTGGCGGCATTCAACATTGGCGCCATGATCCGCTGGCTGGACTTTAACGATACCTGGCTAGCTGCGGAATGGGGTCACCCTTCTGACAATCTGGGCGGCATCCTCGCCGTAGCTGATTACATATCACGCAAGAACGTGGCCGAAGGCAAAGCACCGCTGACCGTAAAAGATGTACTGACCGCCATGATCAAGGCACATGAAATTCAAGGTGTGCTGGCGCTGGAAAACAGCTTTAACCGCGTAGGCCTTGACCATGTGATTCTGGTTAAAATCGCATCAACTGCAGTCGTTACCAGGCTATTGGGCGGCAACAAGGAAGACATCATCAACGCGGTTTCCAACGCGTTTGTGGATGGCCAAAGCCTGCGTACCTATCGCCACAGCCCGAATACCGGTTCACGCAAATCATGGGCGGCGGGCGACGCGACTTCGCGCGCAGTACGCCTAGCGTGGATGACGATGCAAGGCGAAATGGGCTACCCATCAGCGCTTACAGCAAAAACCTGGGGCTTTTACGACGTGCTGTTCAAAGGCAATGCGTTCAAGTTCCAGCGCGCTTATGGTTCGTATGTGATGGAACAGGTGCTGTTCAAGATTTCATTCCCGGCCGAATTTCATGCGCAAACCGCGGTGGAATGTGCACTGCAGCTTAACAAGCAAATCGGTAACCGTTTGCAGACCATAGAACAGATTGCAGCGATTGATAAAATCGTGATTACCACCCATGAGTCCGCAATCCGCATCATCGACAAAACCGGCCCGCTCGACAATCCGGCAGACCGTGACCACTGCATTCAGTACATGTCAGCCATTGGCCTGTTAAAAGGTAATCTGACCGCGCAGGATTATGAAGATGAAGCCGCCGCTGACCCGCGCATTGATGCCATCCGCGCCAAAATGGTGTGTGTAGAAAAAGCGGAATATACACGTGACTATCTGGATCCGGAAAAACGCTCGATTGCCAATGCGATTCAGATGTTCTTCAAAGACGGTACCAGCTCTGAAAACATCGCTGTGGAATACCCGATCGGTCATAGACGTCGCCGCGGCGAAGGCATTCCTGAGCTCGTGAAAAAATTCAAAGTTAACCTCGCACGCCGTTTCGATGCAAAAAAACAAGCCGACATTCTGGCTTTATGTTTAGAGCAAAAAACGCTGGAAGCTATGCCAGTGAATGCATTTGTGGATATGCTGGCAGTCTAGAAAGATGCTGATTTAATCGTCATTGCGAGCGAAGCGCGGCAATCCAGTGTTTTATTTTAAAGAAATTCTGGATTGTCGCGCTTCGCTCGCAATGACAGCTTATGAATTAATAAATGTTTTTATTGGCTTTTGCTATCTAATCAAAAGCACGGAGTAAGCGACTAAAATTTAAGGTAAAATAGCGGATTATTTATTGCTGTTTGAAAGACCTCGTTATGTCGCTTACTACGCTCAACGCGCTATCTCCACTAGATGGCCGCTACCAATCAAAACTGGACGCTCTGCGCCCTTATTTCAGTGAATATGCACTGATTAAACATCGTGCATGGGTGGAAGTTGAGTGGCTGAAAGCACTTTCCAGCGCTTTGGAACTGACCGAAATTGCCCCGTTTAGCGCAGAAACTATCCATGAACTGGATGCGGCGATCGTCAACTTCAGTGAACAAGATGCATCACAGGTTAAAGCGATTGAAGCGCGCACCAACCATGATGTTAAAGCGCTTGAATACTGGCTCAAAGAAAAATTCGACGGCAACCCGGAAATTAAAAAAGCCAGTGAATTCATTCACTTTGCCTGTACAAGCGAAGATATCAACAACCTGTCACACGGCTTGATGCTGAAAACCGCGCGCGATGCCGTGATGCTGCCATTTTTAAACAACCTGATCGCACGTCTGACTGAACTGGCTAATCAACTGGCTGACCAACCTATGCTGTCACGCACTCACGGCCAGACAGCATCGCCAACTACCATGGGTAAAGAGCTTGCCAATGTGGTGTACCGTTTGCAGCGCCAGCAAAAACAGCTTGCCGGCAATGAAATCCTTGGCAAAATCAATGGCGCGGTAGGTAACTTCAACGCGCACCTTTCTGCTTACCCACATTTTGACTGGGAAAGCTTCGCTAAGAAATTTGTAAAATCATTAGGCCTGACTTACAACCCGATGACGATCCAGATCGAGCCGCACGATTATATGGCCGAGCTTTACGACACACTGGCACGCATCAACACGATTCTGATCGATATCAACCGCGACATCTGGGGTTATATCTCAGTTGGCTACTTCAAGCAGAAAGTAAAAGCCGGCGAAATCGGTTCATCCACTATGCCGCACAAAGTCAACCCGATCGACTTCGAGAATTCTGAAGGCAACCTGGGCCTGGCCAATGCTGTATTGCGCCACATGGCTGAAAAGCTGCCGATCTCACGCTGGCAGCGCGACCTGACCGACTCAACCGTGTTACGCAATATGGGTGTGGCTTTCGGTTACACATTGCTGGGCTACGACTCATGCCTGCGCGGCCTGAACAAGCTCGAAGTAAATCCTGCTCGCCTAGCAGAAGACTTGGATAACAGCTGGGAAGTACTGGCGGAACCGATTCAGACCGTGATGCGCCGCTACGGCATTGAAAACCCATACGAGCAACTCAAAGAACTCACGCGCGGTAAAGGTGGCATTAACAAAGCCTCGCTACACACTTTCATCAGCGGCTTGAACATCCCTGACGATGCAAAACAATATCTGCTCGCATTGTCACCGGCGACTTATATCGGTAAAGCGACAGAGCTTGTGAACAGAATTTGAATACCATCACAATGAACGAAATACTGGTACTTTACTACTCTCAAGGCGGCGCCGTACGCAGCATGGCACAGCTCATTGCACGCGGCGTTGAAAGTGTAGCAGGTGCTAAAGCACGCATTCGCACAGTGCCTAAAGTTTCCGCAAACTGCGAAGCAACAGAATCAGACATCCCCAGCAGCGGCGACCCTTACGTTGAACTGCTAGATCTTGAAGAGTGCATCGGTATTGCGCTCGGCAGCCCTACCCGTTTCGGCAATATGGCGGCACCGATGAAATACTTTCTGGATGGCACCACTGCACTCTGGCTCAAAGGCGCGCTGATCAACAAACCTGCTGCCGTATTCACCTCAACCGGCTCCATGCACGGCGGCAATGAAACCACCCTGCTGACCATGATGCTGCCATTAATGCATCACGGCATGGTGATTGTCGGCTTACCTTACTCAGAACCAGCTTTATCAGGCACTTCTTCCGGCGGCACGCCATACGGCGCAAGCCACATCGGCGGCGCCATGGACGACAGGCCGATTACCGAAGATGAAAAGCAATTATGTCTGGCACTAGGTAAGCGTTTGGCTGAAACTGCGTTAAAATTGGCTGTATGAATCTAAGTATAGAAGCAAGAAAATTTCTCCGCAGCACGCGTAGCGGCATACTATCAACGCACTCTACTCGCCTTGAAGGCTACCCATTTGGCTCTGTAGCGCCGTTCGTTCTAGACCATAATTGTCAGCCGATCATACTCATCAGTAATATCGCCGAGCACACCAAGAACATTACCATCAACCCGAAAGTTTCATTACTGGTATTTGCCGGCGGTGAAGATTTACAGGCCAATGCCAGACTGACCTTGCTGGGTGAGGCTGTAAAAATCTATAAAGATGTCGATGCCGACCTACGTACCCGCTATTTACGCTATCTGCCACAAGCAGCCAGCTATTTTGACATGCATGATTTTTCTTTTTACCGCATTCACATTCATCAGGCACGGTACATAGGCGGCTTTGGCAAAATGTCATGGCTTTCAGATGTCGACCTGTTCAGCGACATCATCAGTGCATCCTCAGTACTGGCAAGTCAGGAAACAGCAATCATCGAACACATGAACACAGACCATGCTGAAAATCTGCTGAATTATTGCAAACACTTCCATCACGTCGATGCGGATCATGCACACATGCTGGGTATAGACTGCGACGGCTTTGATGTCAGCGCCCGTGTCGGAGACACCTCAACAATATTGCGCTTTGATTTTGAACAGCAGATTCATGATGCCCAATCTGCACGTGCGGCATTAGTGGCGATGGCGAAAGCGGCGAAACTGTGAAAGCAAAACTGCAGCTAGGCGCATCAATTAGCCTAGTGGGTCTAATCCTGCTAGCTTTGGCATGGGAAACCGTATTGGCACCGTTAAAACCCGATGGTTCATTATTGATGTTAAAGGCTGTGCCTCTGCTACTGCCGTTATTTGGCATTCTGCGTGGCAAACGCTATACCTACCAATGGGCGTCCATGTTCATATTGCTTTACTTTACCGAGGGTGTTGTGCGCGCCTGGTCTGATGTCGGGTTATCGGCAAAACTTGCGATGATTGAAGTGATATTGTCTGTCGCATTTTTCAGCTGTGCTATTTTTTATGCACGTCTTACCCGCAAATAAATTTGTTCATACAATTGATGGCACGCAAGTTTTTATTTGCTGTGCCGCGCCAAACCTGCCTTCTTCTACTATAATTTAACCATGAAAATTCTCTTTGTAGGTCTGGCATGAAAATACTGCTTTCCAATGACGACGGGTATTTCGCCCCGGGTCTGAACATTTTGGCGGAACACATTAGTAAATTTGCTGATATTACCGTGGTAGCGCCGGAAAGAAACCGCAGCGGAGCCAGTAACTCACTCACGCTGGATCGGCCACTAAGCATCAAAAAAGCTGCCAATGGCTTTTTTTACGTCAATGGCACCCCCACAGATTGTGTGCACATTGCGCTCACCGGCCTAATGGAAACCTTGCCTGACATGGTCATCAGCGGCATTAACGATGGCGCCAACATGGGAGATGACACCATTTACTCAGGTACTGTTGCCGCTGCGATGGAGGGCTACTTGCTTGGCATCCCATCCATTGCCATTTCCATGTCACAGCACAACTCCACGCACTTTGAAACTGCAGCGCGCATTGCGGTAGAGTTGATATTACATTACCAGAAGAACGGTTTTGATTCCCCAACCTTACTCAATGTGAATGTACCGGATATTCCTTATGATGAGTTACAAGGACGTGCAGTGACGCGTCTTGGTAAGCGTCACAAAGCCGAACCGGTAGTACAGTTAAAAACACCACGCAATGAAACAGTTTACTGGGTCGGTGCAGCCGGACAGCCTAATGACGGCGGCGAAGGTACTGATTTCTACGCAGTAGCAAACAATCAAGTGTCAATTTCACCAATTCAGGTAGATTTAACCAATCACTCACAACTCAATGACATTAAAAACTGGCTAAAAAGCTAATGGGCACTTCTATAAATACATTTTTGCGAGCATCAGCTTTGCTGATTGCCTGCTTAAACCATTTGGGCGCACTACTGCGTTGCGCGGTACTCGGAACCTCGCTGTATATTGCATACTATCTCGGCTCCTGTGTTCCGTGCGCCTGGTACTGCATCCCAAATTCTGCATTTATAAAAGCACCCCAATAAACTAGGTAATTTCAAAGTGGCACTCATCAGATCATCACAAACTGGCATCGGCATGACATCTCAGCGCACGCGCGATCGTATGCTATCGCGATTGCGTGAACAGGGTATCAAAGATGAAATCGTGCTGTCGGCAATCGGTAATACACCGCGACATATATTTGTAGATGAGGCGCTGTCGATTCGTGCTTATGAAGATGTTTCATTGCCTATCGGTTTTGGTCAGACCATTTCACAGCCTTATATTGTGGCACGCATGTCCGAGCTACTACGAAATGGCCAGCCCTTACAAAAGGTTCTGGAAATCGGTACTGGCTGCGGTTACCAGACAGCGGTATTGTCAAAGCTGGCAAAAGAAGTTTACTCTGTGGAGCGTATTCGCCCACTGGTCATGAAGGCACGCGGACATTTGCGCGAGCTTAAATGTGTCAATGTGAAACTGGCTCATGCCGATGGCAACATCGGCTTAACCGAAATTGCCCCATTTAACGGTATTTTAGTGACAGCAGCTGCAAGCCATATCCCGCAGGACCTTCTGGATCAACTTGCGATTGATGGACGCCTGATCATCCCCGTGGGTACCGATGAGCAGATTTTATATCTGGTTGAACGTTTATCTCAAACTGAATATCGCCAGACTAAATTGGAGCCAGTAAAGTTCGTACCCTTACTGGGCGGCACTAGTTAACAATGTCAACTTTGCGTCATGCTTTTATAGCTTTTCTAACGTTACTAATCTTTGGCTGCAGTACCACGCCAGCACCGGTCATAGATCGTACCCCCGCTGTCACAAGCAAATCAAATACTACCAATAAAATATCGACCAAACCTGCTAACGGCAAAAATGGCAGCGATTGGCGCCCAGACACGCATATAGTTAAAAAGGGTGACACACTCTTCAGTATTGGCTTAGAATATGGCTATTATTATAAAGACATCGCGCGTGTCAACAATATTGAAGCACCGTACGTCATCAAGATTGGGCAAACACTTAAACTCGCAGACCTTAATGATAAATCAGGTATTGCGGAAGTAAAGCAGCCAGAGACTACGCAACAGGAAGATGGCGTAATAACCTACCCCATCAATACTGATAGCAGTACAAATGCCACCAATACTACTATTACGCCACCTGCAGCAGTTACCGCGCCTGCTGTAGTTGCCATCAATGAACCCAAAGCGATCCGTGAGCCTTTCAGCGAGCAAGCTCTAAAAACATCAATCCCTGTGGCAAAACCGGCAACAACGCCCAGCGCTACAGCTAAAGTAGATACGAATATTAAACCGACCGCTGAGGTGAATGAAATAAAACCTCCAGCCAAACTAGAAGCTAATCCAGAAATTAAGCCTGCGGCCGAGCCGATAGGAGGTATTAGCTGGATCTGGCCGACCAAAGGCAAGGTCATTGCGGGCTTTAATGATGGCGGTAACAAAGGTATTGATATTGCAGGCACCAAAGGCCAGCCAATTCTGGCCGCTGCGCCTGGCAAAGTAATCTACAGTGGATCAGATTTGCGCGGCTATGGAAAATTAGTAATTGTGAAGCATAATAATACTTTCCTGTCTGTGTACGCTAACAATAGTAATATTTTAGTAAAAGAAGGCCAGCAAGTAAGTGCAGGACAAAAAATTGCCGAAATGGGCGATACTGATAGCAATACTGTAAAATTACATTTTGAAATCCGCCAGCAGGGTAAATCTGTAGACCCCGCTAAGTTTTTAGCTTCAAATTAAGCAAAATAAGGAATCTGACTATGGCCAAGAAGGATACAAATAAATACAGTAAAAATGCCAATATCAATCCTGAAAGTCACCTGAGCTCCATCCTTGCGATATTGCGTATGGCATTAATGCTTATAGGAATTTTTGGTATTACTTTTGAATTATTTCGCGAAAACGGCTGGCTTTCAAAGCTACTAGGTGGCATTATCGATTCAACAGCAAATATGCTGTTAGTTGTCGTTGCGCTGCTTGGTTTATGGCTACTGAATCGCATGCTTAGTAGCCCGAATAAATCCGAAGCCAAAAAGATCGGTGATATGCCTATGTATGCCATGATGGCAGTGGGTGTATTTTATATATATAGAATATTTACCAGCGGCGGATTTTAATAAGGCTTTTAGTCAATAAATTGAATCAATAAAAAAGCGGCTTTAAGCCGCTTTTTTATTTAATATTGACGATTAGCAGCTTAATGCTATTAGTTGGATGCTTTAGTCTGCTGTTTGTAATATTCACGTACTGGCGTCATATCAAACTCACGTGCCCATTCAATCATTTTATCGAATGCTGGCGCGCCAATCTCACCCACCTGCGCATGAATGCCAGCTTGCTCACGAATAATCAAAATACCTGGAATCTGTGTCACTTCAAAATATTCACCAATTTCAGGGTCAGCTTCTGTATCTACCATACCAAATACGATATCAGGATTTTTTTCAGCAGCGGCTTCAAAAGTTGGTGTAAATGCAACGCATGGATCACACCACTTCGCCCAGAAATCAACAATCACAAAAGGATTATTCTCAATAGTTTCTTTAAAATTCGCTTTGGTAAGTGCTACAACTGCCATGATTTTGCCTTTAATTGAACGAAGCTAGCAGTTTATCAGAACACTAATCTTTCGTTAAGTTTTGTGTTAGATAAGGTCTTTTACGCCCTGCCCCCAGCTTGCCTCAAAAAACAATTGCGCCAGCGGTTTGCGTGTACGCGCAGCAGTTTCTCTAGCAAGCGTATCGCCACTCAAGGTGGATATATCTGCAGGGTAACCAACCGAAATCATAGCCATCGCAGTGTATTGTGCTGGAATATTAAATTTTTCACGTGCTAGGTCTGCATCAAAACCACCCATCTGATGTGCCATTAAACCCATGTTAGCTGCCTGCAAGCATAAATTCTCTGCCGCAGCACCTGTATCATATTGCGCAAATCGATTCGGCTTTTGATTATGGCCAAATAGTGTATCCGCACACGTCAGCAGCAGCACCGGCGCATCGATCACCCAAGCCTGATTACCGGGAACGAGGCAGTCAAACGCCTGCTGCCATGCTTCCGGGCTAGATGCCTTATTCCACACCACAAAACGCCAAGGCTCATCGCCAAAACAGGAAGGCGCCCAGCGGGCAGCCTCCAACAAGGCGATTAACTGTGCATGTGATACGGATTTTTTAGCGTCATAAGCACGTCCACTCCAGCGAGCAGCAATTGTGGTATCAATAGCCACTTGGGTAATAGCAGGTTTATGCATGATTTCAAGCCCCTAAAAATGGATAATCAGTGTAACCCTTTTCTGAACCGCCGTAAAAAGAGCTTGAATCAGCTTCATTTAATGGCGCGTCAACTCTATATCTCTCAACCAGATCCGGGTTAGCAATAAAAGGCACACCATATGCAATAGCATCCGCATGGCCACTCGCAATTGCAGTATTACCGCGCGCTTTATCATAAGCCAGGTTGGCAATATAACCGCCTTTGAACAGCTTGCGCATTGCAGAAAAATCAAATGACTCAGACTCACCGCCGCCATGAATGCCGCCTTCTACCACGTGCAGGTAAGCCGGATTAAATCGACTCAATGCCTCCGTTACGTAATTAAACAGCGCTTGTGGATTGCTATCTTTCATATCGTTGAACGGGTTAACCGGAGACAGACGCACACCTACTTTATCGGCGCCAGCAACAGCCACTACAGCTTCGGTCACTTCCATCAGGAAACGTGCGCGGTTCTCATAACTGCCGCCATAATTATCAGTACGTTTATTGCTGCCATCACGCAGGAATTGATCCAGCAGATAGCCATTGGCAGCATGTATTTCAACGCCATCAAAACCAGCTGCAAGTGCGCATTTAGTCGCATGTACATAATCAGCAACAATTTCCGGCAATTCGCTCGCATCAAGCGCGCGTGGTTCAACGTAATCGACTAAGCCTTGATAAGTGAACGCCTGACCTGCCGGTTTAATCGCAGAAGGTGCGACCGGTAATGCATTATTAGGTAATAAACTTGGATGTGAAATACGCCCCACATGCCAGAGCTGGATTACAATCTTGCCGCCTTTGGCATGTACTGCATCCGTAATTTTTTTCCAGCCAGCGACTTGTGCATCAGTATAGATCCCGGGAAGCAGAGGATATCCATGTGCCATCTCGGAAATAGGCGTAGCTTCAGTAATAATTAAACCGGCTGTGGCACGCTGCTCATAATAGGTCACGTTGATTGACTGCGGCACACCAGCTTCACCTGCACGGTTACGTGTCAGCGGTGCCATCACAATACGATTACTCAGATTAATTGAGCCTAACTTTGCGGGACTGAATAAATTCAATGACATTGATTACTCCTAAATATTGACTACATTAATTTGTTTTGCTTGTTCTAATAATAAGTGTTCTGATGATATCAGTAACATTGTTAATCTTTTACACCCAGCGGGCGATGCAATGGCAAATCAAACAACAAGACTTCTGATTCAGCTTTCGCTTTTATACACAACTCTGCAAAGCCATCCAGCATGACTGCATCACCCGATTCAAACTGCTGACCATCAATCTCTACCTTGCCGCGTGCAATATGCAAATAGGCACTGCGACTATCGTTTACAGTATAAGAAAGGCTAGCCTGAGCATCCAATACGGAAGCATAGAGCTGCATATCCTGATGTACTGTCAATATAGTCTCTAGCAATTCAGAGTCTTGCTTATTGCGTGCGGCAATCAGACACCACTGGTTTAACTTTTGTTCAGCACTGAAATGTTTTTCTTCATAAGACGGCTCCAGATTCAAGCTGTCCGGCATAATCCATATCTGCAACAGATGCACATCATTAGTATCTGAAGCATTAAACTCGCTATGCACAATACCAGTTCCGGCAGTCATACGCTGCACATCACCCGCGCTGATCACTGAACCGATACCGATATTATCTTTATGCTGCAGTTCACCGCGCAGTATATAGGTGATAATCTCCATGTCTCTGTGCGGATGCATACCAAGGCCCTGCCCTGGCGCAATAATGTCATCATTAATCACGCGTAGCGCTGAAAAATGCATATGCTTTCTGTCGAAATATTCCGCAAACGAGAAAGAATGATAGCTTTGCAACCAGCCACGGTCAGCATAGCCGCGATCACCACTTTTTCTTACCTGCAAGTTCTGCATTTGTATCCTTTCTTATTCAAGCTTATTGAATAATTTCATGCATACTATTACTAATACAAATATACTAATAGCAAATTGTTTTGCATATTTTGTTCAAAAAAACTGATGGACTTGTCATGAGCGTAAAACTATCGCTGGAATCACTGGAAGTGCTGGATGCTATCGCCAGCAAAGGCAGCTTTGCGGCGGCAGCAGAATCGCTATTCCGCGTACCTTCAGCAATCACCTATACGGTACGCAAACTGGAGGAAGATTTAGGCGTTACCTTATTTAATCGCAGCGGACATCGCGCTGAACTTACTGCTGCCGGAGCAGAACTGCTGCGCGAAGGCCGCAATCTGCTCAATGCGGCTAACGAGCTTGAACTAAGAGTCAAACGCGTTGCCAGTGGCGTTGAAACTGAACTCACAATTGCGGTCAGCGATATATTGAATATCGCTTCGATTTACCCGACGCTAGATAAGTTCTATGCGCAGAACTTCGGCACCCGCCTGAAACTATTGCGCGAAGTTTATGGCGGAAGCTGGGATGCGTTGTTAAGCGGCCGTGCCGATATCGCGCTGGGTGCACCTGGAGATGCACCCACTGGCACTGGATATATTGCAAAGCCAATGGGGTCTTTGCAATTCCATTACGCAGTTGCTCCACAGCACCCCCTTGCCAAGCTACCTGATCCATTGCAGAATCAGGACATCATGCGTTATCGTTCAGTTTCAGCGGCTGACAGCTCCAGAAACCTTGCGCCGCGCACTTCAGGTATATTGTCAGGGCAAGATGTGCTGACGGTACCTGACATGATGACAAAGCTTCAGGCGCAGATTGCTGGCCTCGGTGTGGGCTACCTGCCAAAAAAACTGGCAGAGCAGCATGCGGCTAATGGTAATTTGATCATAAAACTTGTGGCTGAACCCAAGCCTGAAGTCACCAGCTTTCTGGCATGGCGCAGCAATGGCGGCAAAGCACAGCAGTGGTTAATCAAAGAGTTGCAACGGCTTAATTTAGAAGACTTGTTACTTTAACCAAGCAACTTAAAGTCAGACACTTTAAGCCCGATAGTTTTAACCAAGTGAAGGTTAAGCAAATAAGTTAAACCAGTTACTTTGAATTACACGGATGTCAGATAAAATTATGATTAAGAAAAATAAGGTTACAACAATGATACAAAACGAATTGCCTGCTGAATTTGCAACGCTGAACCGAATCGCAGTTAAAGCCATGCTTTGGCTAAATGGCTTTGCCCATATCATCATTGGATTGGCGCTTGCCACTTCAGTCATTATGTTCACCTGGCTATTCTTCAAAGACGTACAGGCTGCAGCCTATGCGCACAATCTGGTACACGGCTTTTTGCACGCACTCGGCACACTGATGTTGCTATGGTCTATTTCAGCACTGATTTCGGCTGAAATACGCTACCTGCAAGGCAGCAAACTTCTGGTTGAAACCTTTGTTGAAGTTGTACTGGTACTGTTCCTGCGCAAACTTATCGTGATGCCGGTACAGGATGCAACACCGTCATTCGCCGAAGTCGGCGTATGGGTAGGTGGTGCCTTTGTGCTGGGCGTTATCTACGTACTGATACGCTGGAGCCAGAAACAATCTCCTGATGCATAAGCAGAACTCAAACCCAACAATGACCGATCACGACTTCATGCAGATTGCGCTAGATTTGGCGCAGCTGGCAGGTGCGGCAGGTGAAGTGCCCGTCGGCGCTATTGTAGTAAAAGATGGTGAAATTATAGGGCGCGGCAGCAATGCGCCCATCACCACACATGACCCGACAGCACATGCCGAAATACGCGCAATGCGTGATGCGGCGCAGCATTTGGGTAATTACCGCCTCGTAGGTTGTACACTATATGTCACACTGGAGCCGTGCGCAATGTGTACCGGTGCGATTCAGCATGCACGTATCGCCAAACTGGTTTACGGCGCGAGTGACCCCAAAACTGGCGCCTGCGGCAGCGTAGTCAACCTGATGGCGGAGCCTAAGCTCAACCATCATACCGAAATATCAGGTGGGGTGTTGGCTGCTGAATGCGGCACATTATTATCCAGCTTCTTTTCAGCTCGACGCAAAAAAGCTAAAACAGAACAACCATCATAGTAGTTAATAAACACAATAAAAAAACCCGCCGCAGCGGGTTTTTTTATTGATAAGGCTTTAGCAGCAATTAATCATCGCCGCCCATTAAACCCATCAGCAATTGCAATAAGCTAGTAAACAGGTTGTAGATGCTCATGTACAAGCTTAATGTCGCCATGATGTAGTTAGTTTCGCCACCATTCACGATACGGCTCACGTCATACAAAATAAAACCTGAAAACAGAATCACGCCTACGCCTGAAAGTGCCAGTGTCATGGCCGGAATTTGTAAAAAGATATTAGCCAGAGAAGCTACGATCAGCAAAACAATACCGATCAGCAGGAACTTGCTCATGAAGCTGAAGTCTTTTTTGCTGGTAGCTGCAAAACTTGCCAGACTGAACAGGATAATACCGGTACCACCGGCAGCTAAACCGACGATTTGTGCACCGTTACTTAAATTCAGCGCATGCTGCAAAATAGGGCCTAACATCAAGCCAAGCAAGAACGTTAAACCTAACAGCAGTACAACACCGAAGCTGCTGTTACGGTTTGCTGAGATTGCTGCAAACATACCAAACATAACAGCCATTGCGCCGATTGCGAAAATAAAAGGATGTTGCTGTGCAAAGGCAAAATTCATACTCATGCCGATGAACGCACCGATCACGGTTGGGATCATAGTCAGACCCAACAAGGCATAGGTATTACGCAGAACTTTATTGGTAGCTTCTAAGGCCGACTCTGAGCGGCCTAAAACTGGAGTATTGTCAAACATTGTTATTTCCTTCAAGTAATAAGAATTACAGTATGTAAGATAGCGGTTAAAGCAATAAGTTTCAAGTTAATTATTTATGTAAACAACTCGCCCTCAACAATACCAACCTGCGCCACCTGATGCACAGCATCAACAAACTCTGCACTTTCATGCAGCGTATCCATTGTAGGTGGATGTTTATGGCCATGCATACGCGCTAAACGACTTAAACTCTGTGCCGACATCTGCCATTTAAGGTTTTCCAGCAACTCATCTGCCATTGCCGGCTGATTGCACAGCAGCACCATATCACAACCGGCCGTTAAAGCAGCCAGCGCACGTGTAGTGACATCACCGCCTGCTGTTGCTGCTTCCATACTTAAGTCATCACTGAATATCACGCCATTAAACCCTAAACGCTCGCGCAATATCTTTTGTAACCAGCGTGAAGAAAAACCGGCCGGCTTATCATCAACTTTAGGGTAAATGACATGTGCCGGCATAATGGCAGGAATGCCATCATCAATCAGCATTCTGAACGGCTGCATATCATGCTGTGCAATCTGGTCAAACTCGCGGTCATCTACCGGCATACTCACGTGAGAATCCGCTACTACAAAGCCATGACCTGGGAAGTGTTTGCCTACAGCTGCCATACCGGCCTTTTTCAAACCCTGCATGAGCGCGAATGCCAGGTCATTAATCGCCTGCGGATTTAAATGAAAGGCACGGTCGCCGATCACCAGACTGTCGCCATAGTCCATATCAAGCACCGGCGTAAAACTGAAATCAACGCCATGCGCACGTAATTCGGCAGCTAAAATCCAGCCAGCCTCCTTGGCAAGCTCTTTGGCTTTTTTAGGATTCTGATCCCAAATCTTGCCAAATTCCCGCATCGGCGGAATTTTAGTAAAGCCTTCTCTAAAGCGCTGCACACGACCACCTTCATGGTCTACCGCAATCAGCAGCGGCGGCTGACGCACAGCATGAATACTGGCCGTCAACGCTTTCAGCTGCGCGTTATTTTCATAATTGCGCTTGAACAAAATCACACCACCGACTAACGGATGCTGCAAACGGCGTATGTCATCGGTAGTAAGCTCTGTGCCTACAACGTCCAACATCACTGGACCTAAACTCATGGAATATCCCTTCTCACATCTAATCTATCGCGCAAATAATCGCCACCCAGATTAATTGCCAAAATCAAACTCATTAAACACAAACCTACAATCAATACATAATGCGGCGCTACCAGCATAAATCTGACTGCATCACGCAGCATCGCACCCCATGAGGCATTGGGTGCCTGTATGCCCAAACCTAAAAATGACAGGCTAGCCTCGGCAATCATAACGCTGGCAAGACTATATGCAGCCTCCACGACCAAAATCGAGGCCATGAGCGGCAGTATATGTCTAAACAACAATCGCGGTACACCCGCACCTAACGACTCCGCTGCCTGCACATGCTGGCGATTACGCAAACTCATGGTTTGACCACGCGTCAACCGGGCATAACTCACCCAGCCGGTTAAACATAAAGCCAATATCAAGTTACCCAAGCCTGGCCCCAGCACCGCAGCAAAAGCGATTGCCAGCAGAATACCGGGGAATGCCAGAAAAATATCGGTAATCTGCATGAGTACTGAATCTATCTTGCCGCCATAAAACCCAGCCAGCATGCCAACAGAAACGCCAACAACCATCGTGATAACCGTCACAGTCAAAGCAACCAGCACTGACATCTTTACGCCACTTAACACGCGCGCCAGAATATCACGGCCCAGATCATCAGCACCGAACCAATGCTGCACACTGGGGCCTTGCAAAACCATGTTAAGATCAATCAGATTTGGATCCAGCCTGAACAGATAACCGATAATGACTGCCAACACCCAAAAACCCAATATTGAATAAGAAAACCACTTCATATTCAGGCTACGCGCACTCTGGGGTCAGCCAGCTTATACAATAAATCAGTGAATAAATTCACCACCACATAACTTAATGCAACGATCAGCACACATGCCTGCGTCACCGGGTAATCGCGTTTCTCAATACTTTCTACCAATAGTCTGCCTATGCCATCCCAACTGAATATCGTTTCGGTAATCACCGCACCAGCCAGCAAACTGCCCATCTGCAAACCGACAATCGTGATAATGGGCAACAATGCTGCACGCATGGCATGACGCAGAATGACCACTCGCTCACTCAAGCCCTTGGCACGCGCAGTACGAATATAATCATCATTCAGCACCTCGAGCAGGCTGGTGCGCGTCATACGCGTAAGAATTGCACTCAAACCAAAGCCCAAAGTGGCGGCAGGCAGGATAATTGAGGCGCCAGATTCCATGCCGCTTACCGGTAGCCAGCCCAACCACACGGCAAATATCAGCATTAACACCGGTCCCAACCAGAAAGCTGGCATCGCAGATAACCTGACTGAAACAACCGTTACAAAAATATCCTGCCAGCGCCCGGCTTTAAGTGCGCTGTAAATACCTAATGGAATACCTACAAAAAGCCCAATCATCAGCGCCAATAAAGCCAGTTTAAGTGTCGCCGGGTAACGCGTGTTAATCAGCTCGGCAATGGAGGCTTTGGTATGTATGGATCGTCCAAAATCGCCATGGGCGAGTTTATTGAGATAAGTACCGAATTGCTGCAATAAAGGCTGATTTAAACCCAATTCAGTCCGCAGTGCATCACGGTCCGCGCTGCTGGCAGATTCGCCCAGCATCACCTCAACCGGATCACCGGGTACCAGATGAATGAGTAAAAAAGTGAGCAGCAATACGCCGAAAATAACGGTAAAAAAGCTAGTGAGGCGTTTAATCAAAAACATAAACAACTCACAATTGCATCATTTCCGCGTGGGCGGGAATGATGATGAAGAGAATTTTTACACTTCATTCAACAATCACCACTGGCGTACCAGCCTCTACCAGATCAAACAATTCCATGACATCCTGATTACGCATACGCACGCAGCCATGTGAACACGGCTGGCCCATCGGCTCGGTGTCGGGTGTGCCGTGAATATAAATATAACGCTGCATGCTATCCACATTACCCAATCGATTCTTACCGACCTCAGTACCAGACAGCCACAATATGCGCGTCAAAATCCAGTCACGTTGCGGGTATTGCGCTATGAGCTCCGGCGACAGAATTTCACCTGTAGGCCGACGGCCGACAAATACTGTATTCAACGGAGCACCCACACCAATTTTGGCACGTACAACATGTTTACCCAATGGTGTGCGACCGCTGTCTTTTTCACAGCCAACACCATTGGCCGCAGTAGATATGTAATACTTGGCTTTAACAGCGCCAAAGTCATCAAGCAGAGTCAGCATCTGGGCTGTAATTGAAATTTCAATGCGCATAGCTGTTTATTGTAGCCGACCTTTTAATTGTCGCTAAATCATCCCAGTTTCCATCAGGTTTTGGGGCGTAATGAGTAATGTTTCTATTAAAAGCGGCAAACTGCGCCTCATACCACAGTGGAATATATGGCAACTGCTGATGAATACGCGTTGTAACAGCAGGCCAGTCTTCTGCTAATAGCAACGTATCCAGTTCGACATCCACATAACGACCGCGGTTAAAACCATGGGGCGGAAACTGCTGCGAACCAAAAGCTTTGGCGTAAATTTCCGGGGTTTTAATCCCCACCCAAGTGAGTCCAAATAATTGAAAGTTACCTTTTTTAACCTCCTCAAAAAAGGTGCCCCAATCCAGACTACGAATTTCCAGGTCTATACCAGCCTTTGCCATCTGCGCCTGCAATATCGTTGCCAGCCTCACACGCTGCGCATCGGTTGATGTTTTATATACTAGTTTAAGCGGCAGCTGCACACCTGCTTCTATGAGCAGTTTTTTAGCAAGCTCAGGGTTATAGTCATAAGCAATCAGCTCGTTTCCGGCGTTGGTGTAGTGCTCGGGCGGCAATATGGTGCCAGCAACCCGTGTACTTTTTACCATCACTTTTTCAATAATAGCCTGACGGTCAATTGCATGCGCAATCGCCATGCGCACCTGATGCTGCTTGAGCAAGGGATCTTGCATATTTAAACCGAGATAAGAAAAATTAGCGCCTTGAACAGTTTGAACCATGATTTCAGGTTTTGATTGCAGGTGTTTGACCAGCTCAGGCGGCAAATCACCCTGCAGTAAATCGGTTTCGCCGCGCAGCAGTTTCAGTACCCGCACCGTCGGGTCTTTCACCTCGGTGAATATAATCTGCTGTCCATCATGCACTCTTTTCAGCGTCAGTTTATTTTGCCAATGCTCGAAAGCCAGCGGGCCGCTGCCGATGGGATGATGCGAAAAGTCATGTTCCTTTTCGATGTAATCTTTAGGCAATATCCCCATGATCAACTTGGCTGCAAACTGCTTATCTGGCTGTTTCAATTGAAATATTACCAGATTCTCGTTTTTCACCTGGATTGAGGAGATATTGGAATACTCAGAGGTATGCGGTGAGTCTTTAAGTCCAACAATTGAATCATAAGTCGCTTTTACATCATCAGCAGTCAGTGTTTTGTGATGGTGAAAACGCGCAAACGGCTGCTTCATTATGAAATGATATTCCCTAGGGCTTACCATCAGCCAGTTTGCTAACTTGGGTACAAGATTGGAAGTTTCATCAAAATCAACCAGCGACTGATAAATCAGACGATTAGCCCGTTCAGATGCTGCATCCGTAGCATAACGCGGATCTAAATTAATTGGCATCTGCGCCAAAGAGAAACGAATAGGTGCGGCCGGGTCGGATAGCTGGTTGGAACCGGATTGATTACAGCCGGATAGCGTTAGTACACAGGTTATCAGACAAGTAAGCACAATAGTATTGAATACTTTCATATAGCCTGAAGTTTACTAGATTTTCAATCCGAGAATATTCACCACTTAATTAAATGTTTGCAATCCTCATTTAGTTAGCTTAAAGCCAGCTTTGAATAGGCTGAACGCCTCTTTAATACAAAAGTAATTGATTTGCATCAAATCTCGATTTGGCTTCGTGCGACAAAATGCCACATGTAAAACTAGCTGTAAATTTTAATTAGTACTTTGGGGAGAACTAAATGCAAGTCTCGAATTCGCAATCAAACACGTATAGCGATGGTGTTATACGGCAATTTTCTATCATGGCCGTGGTTTGGGGCGTGGTGGGCATGTTGGTTGGCGTTATTATCGCCTCTCAACTCGTCTGGCCAGAACTCAATCTTGGCTTACAATGGACTAGCTTCGGCCGTTTACGTCCATTACATACCAATGCAGTCATTTTTGCGTTTGGCGGCTGCACACTGTTCGCTACGTCATATTACATCGTCCAGCGTACCTGCCACACCGCGCTGTTTATGCCTAAGTTAGCCACTTTCACCTTCTGGGGCTGGCAGGCAGTTATCGTTGCTGCAGCAATCTCACTACCTTTGGGTTATACACAAGGTAAAGAGTACGCTGAGCTGGAATGGCCAATCGACTTGTTGATTGCAGTGGTTTGGGTGTCTTATGCGATTGTGTTCTTCGGTACTATCGGTATCCGCCGCGTTAAGCATATCTATGTAGCCAACTGGTTTTTGGGTGCGTTCATTATCGCAGTAGCGCTTCTGCACATTGTTAACAGTGCTGCAATGCCGGCTAGCTGGATGCACTCTTACTCAGCTTATGCTGGTGTACAAGATGCGATGGTGCAATGGTGGTATGGTCACAACGCTGTGGGTTTCTTCCTGACAGCGGGCTTTTTGGGCATGATGTACTACTTTGTTCCTAAACAAGCTGATCGCCCTGTTTACTCATATAGCTTGTCTATTGTGCACTTCTGGGCTTTGATTTTTACTTACATGTGGGCGGGTCCTCACCATCTGCACTACACCGCTTTACCTGATTGGACGCAATCTCTAGGTATGGCTTTCTCATTGATCCTGTTAGCGCCAAGCTGGGGCGGCATGATCAACGGTATGATGACTTTGTCAGGCGCATGGCACAAACTGCGTACAGACCCTATCTTACGTTTCCTGATCGTTTCATTGTCTTTCTACGGTATGAGTACGTTTGAAGGCCCGATGATGGCGATTAAAACGGTTAACTCACTCTCACACTACACTGACTGGACTGTTGGTCACGTACACTCAGGCGCTTTAGGCTGGGTTGGCCTGGTTTCTATGGGTTCACTCTACTACATGGTGCCACGTCTGTTTGGCCAGAAACAAATGCATAGCATCAAAGCGATTGAACTGCATTTCTGGATGGCAACAGTCGGTATCGTTCTGTACATCGCAGCATTGTGGATTTCAGGTGTGATGGAAGGTTTAATGTGGCGCGCTATCAACGCTGACGGCACATTGACATATACCTTTGTAGAAAGCGTAAAAGCTAAACAACCTTACTACATCATTCGTGTGCTGGGTGGCCTGCTCTACCTTGGCGGCATGATTATCATGTTGTGGAACGTTATTAAAACTGCAACCAGTGGCAAAGCAGCAACAGCTACTATTCCACCAGTTGCTGCTCACGCTTAAGGGAATTCATCATGTCAAATCAAGATAAAAACACTGGCTTCAGCCATGAAAAAATCGAGACCAGCAACTTTCTGATGATTGTGCTGATTCTGGTAGTGGTCGCTTTTGGTGGTCTGGTGGAAATCGTTCCACTATTTTTCCAAAAATCTACCACTGAGCCTATTACAGGCTTGCAACCTTATACACCGGTGCAGTTGGCTGGGCGTGATATCTACATTCGTGAAGGCTGCTACAACTGCCACTCACAAATGATTCGCCCATTCCGTGCAGAAACATTGCGTTACGGTCACTACTCAGTTGCCGGCGAGTTCGTTTATGACCACCCATTCCAATGGGGCAGTAAGCGTACAGGTCCAGACCTGCACCGTGTTGGCGGCAAATACAGTGATGAATGGCAACGTATCCACCTGATCAATCCGCGTGACTTGGTGCCGGAATCTATCATGCCAGCTTACCCATGGTTGGAAAACACACCGGTAGATGCAAAATCACTGGCGCCTAACATGCGTGCATTGCGTGCGGTTGGTGTTCCATATACCGATGAACAGATTGCTGGTGCAGAAGCTGAAGCAGCCGGTAAGACAGAGCTGGACGCAATCATTGCGTACCTGCAAGTTCTCGGCACACACTTGAAATAGCTAAGGGGACCATGATGGATATCAATACACTTCGCATCCTTGCTACGATTGCCAGCTTTGCGGTATTTGTTGGCATCATGGTTTGGGCTTGGAAACGCCGCAACACATCTGATTTTAAAGATGCGGCGAATCTGCCTTTTACTGATGATTAAAGCTTACAAGACCAAATAAAACATTTAGTTAAAACTTCAGCAAGAAGTTTAGAGGAAAATAAAATGAGCGACTTTACCAGTAGTTTTTGGCCGATGTTCATCACTGTCATATCAGTGGGTGGCGTTATCGGCTGCGCCTTACTGTTGTGGCTGACCAGCAAGATCAAGGCAACCAGCCCCAATGGCGACAACACCAATGGTCACGTATGGGATGAAAACCTGCGTGAGATGAACAACCCTCTGCCACGCTGGTGGGTGTGGATGTTCATTATCACCATCGTGTTCTCACTGTTCTACTTTGCAGCGTACCCGGCAATCGGTACTTACGCAGGCAAACTTGGCTGGACACAAGTGAACCAATATGAGAAAGAGATGGAAGAAGCCAATAAAACGATTGCGCCTCTTTATGCAAAATTTGCCGCAATGCCCGTAGAAGAACTGGCTGTTAATGCAGAAGCTAAAGCCATCGGCGAGCGTATGTTCATGAATAACTGCGCACAGTGTCATGGCTCAGATGCACACGGCAGCCGCGGCTTTCCAAACCTGACTGACAAAGACTGGATTTATGGCGGCAGCCCTGAAAAAATCGCTGAAACACTTACCAATGGTCGCGTAGGTATGATGCCGCCAATGGCAGCAGCAGTTGGTACAGAAGATGACGTTAAAAACGTTGCTCACTATGTATTAAGCCTTTCAAACAGTGACCATGACGCAACACGTGCAACGGCAGGCAAAGAGAAGTTTGCAGTATGTGCGGCTTGTCACGGTGCTGACGGCACAGGTAACCAATCTATCGGTGCACCTAACCTTGCTGACAATATCTGGCTGCATGGTGCTGGTGAAGAGGCTATCATCAAACGCATCCATGAAGGTAAAGTGAATCAAATGCCGGCACAAGGCGCTAAATTTTCACCTGAGCAAATTCATGTGTTAGCTGCCTATGTATGGGGTTTGTCTAATAACGAAACCAAATAGTAAGGTTAGAAATAAATGAGCATTAAAAAGAACTCAAATGTGACAAATGACGCAGTAACTGAGGCGACAGTAATTAATTTGTACGCTGCCGCAGACAAGATCTATCCGCGCAGCACATTCGGGTTCTTTACCAAATGGCGCTGGGTCATGATATGGCTGACCCAGCTCGTTTTTTATGGCATCCCCTGGCTGGAATGGGGTCAGCGTCAGGCATTGTTATTTGACCTGGAAGCAAGACGCTTTTATATCTTTAATCTTGTGTTATATCCGCAAGACCTGATTTATCTGACAGGGATTCTGATTATCTCCGCCCTCTCGCTGTTCCTGTTTACCGCGATTGCAGGGCGTTTATGGTGTGGTTACACCTGCCCGCAAACCGTATACACCGAAATATTTCTGTGGATAGAAGCTAAAATTGAAGGCGATCGTGCTGCACGCATGAAGCTGGATGATGCGCCGATGTCAGCGAAAAAGTTGCTTAAAAAAGGCGGCAAGCATTTTGCCTGGATTACGTTTGCGCTGTGGACTGGTTTTACTTTTGTCGGTTACTTTTCACCGATACGCGATTTGGGCAGTGCGGTGGTGAATCTGGGTTTAGGCCCATGGGAAACATTCTGGATTGGTTTTTACGGTTTTGCTACTTATGGCAATGCCGGTTTTATGCGTGAGCAGGTATGTAAATACATGTGTCCTTACGCACGTTTTCAGAGTGCGATGTTTGATGATGATACTTTGATCGTGACGTATGATGAGAAACGTGGTGAGCCACGCGGTAAGGCATCACTTAAAGCCGATATGGATAAGAGCAAGCAAGGCGCTTGTATCGATTGCAGCCTGTGTGTACAGGTATGTCCGACCGGTATTGATATCCGTAAAGGTCTGCAGTATGAGTGTATCGGCTGCGGTGCTTGTGCTGACGTATGTGACACGGTGATGGACAAGATGGGTTATGAACGCGGTTTGGTGAAATACTCGACCCAGCATGCAATTAATCTGGGCTGGAATCGCGCACAGATGCTGCGCCATGTCTTAAGGCCGCGTGTACTGATCTATACCGCAATCCTGGCTTCTATTGTGGTTGCCTTGCTTACGAGCCTGATCATGCGGGATTCATTCCGCGTGGATGTGGTGCGTGACCGTGGCGTGATGGCACGTTTGGCTGATGGCGGTATGCTGGAGAATGTGTATCGTCTGCAGATCATGAATGCAACCGAAACAACACAACGCTATGAGCTTAGTGCCAGCGGTATTGATAATCTCAAGGTGGAGTCCGATGTGGCGGATGCTAACAAAACAGTGACTGTGAACTCTGCTGAGTCGCGCTGGATTCCGGTTCGGTTGCAGATTCCGGATGGTTCAGTCAAGTCTGGATCACATCACGTAGAGTTTAAAGTACGAGCCATTGAGAGCAATGAACTGGTGGCAGAGAAATCTGTGTTTCTTGTGCCGAGGTAAATTTCAGAATGATATTTACAAAGCTATTTTTAATTTACGCTGACAGACAGTCTTGCATGAAAGTAACAAACCCATGAACAACACTATGAATTCACACACAACACAAAACGAAGCAATAGACCCGCAAGCTGGTAAAGCCTGGTGGCACTTTGGACATATGTGGCTAGTGGTAGGTGGCCCACTGACTGTAGTCATTGCATCATTTATTACACTTTATCTTGCCATCCAAGTGCCGGACCCGGTGGTAGATAGCGATTACTATCGCAAGGGTATTGAAATCAACAAAACGCTTGATGGCAAACGCGATGGACTGGTACCTGCTATTCAAGGTCGCAATCATGCAGCTACTGGCATTAAACCGACACAGCCCTAAGCGCACCTCTAAAACAGTATGCCGAACATTCCAGCAACGTTTCGCTAAAACCTCCTTCTATCTATTAGCAAATCATACTTCGCTTTTCCTACACAAAAATTACAAGTTACTCAGGCGAACAAATTCATATCTATCAAGCCATAATCCGTTACTATGATCCATACGTTTATTGATAATTAGCCCCTGTATCGGGATAAGGCAATATGGATCATTTCAAACTGTGGCATACGTTATCCGCTGAAGAAACCGCACAAAAACTCAAGACCACGTCGCAAGCTGGTTTAAGCCATGATGAGGCCGTCAAGCGTTATGCGCAGTACGGTGCTAATGCGCTTAATGAAACAAAGCGCCGTTCTCCCTGGCGTATGCTACTGGACCAGTTTTCTGAATTTATGATTCTGGTATTGATCGCCGCAGCGATTATTTCCGGCATTGTTGGAGATATAGAAGACACAATTGCTATTATTGTCATCATCACACTCAATGCGGTAATTGGTTTTATTCAGGAATACCGTGCAGAACGTTCAATGGCGGCACTTAGGCGCATGTCAGAAGCCACTGTGCGGGTGATGCGCGAAAACAGCATTCATACCATTAATGCTTCTGAACTGGTTTTGGGCGATGCGGTGTTGCTAGAAGCCGGTAATCTGATATCCGCCGACCTACGCCTTACCGAGTCCAGCCAGCTTAAAATTGATGAGTCAACCCTGACTGGCGAGTCTGTATCAGTAGATAAGCAAACCAATAGTATTCCGCATACAGACGCACCGCTTGGCGATAAAACTTGCTTAGCCTATAAAGGTACTATCGTTACGCATGGCCGTGGACGCGGCCTTGTAGTGGCAACCGGTATGCGCACTGAATTGGGTAAAATTGCCTCATTGTTAGTCGATGGCGACCAATCCAAAACGCCGATGCAGAAACGTCTGGCGGATTTTGGTAAAAAACTGGCTGTGGCAGCCCTTGCCATTTGCACGCTGGTATTTGCAATCGGTATCGTCCGGGGTGAGCCATTGCTACTGATGTTCATGACTGCAGTGAGTCTAGCTGTGGCTGCGATTCCTGAAGCTTTGCCAGCAGTAGTTACTATTTCGCTGGCACTGGGTGCGCATAAGATGGTCAAGCAGCATGCCCTGATCCGCCGACTGCCAGCAGTAGAAACGTTAGGATCAGTCACTTTTATCTGTAGCGACAAAACCGGCACCCTCACACAGAACAAAATGCATGTCACCTCACTGTATGCAGATCATCAGCATATAAAAATTGTACAGATTCCAGGCCATGATGAGCCTTGGAATGCCCTGTTCCATGCAATGGCATTAAGCAATGATGCGCATCAGGATAGTCATGGCAAAGTTCAGGGAGAACCGACTGAAGCGGCATTGCTACATGCTGCGCTAGAAGCAGGCTGGGATAAAAAACACCTTGAAAATACAATGCCAAGGCTGAAAGAACTTGCATTTGATTCGGAACGTAAATGCATGACAACCTTTCATCGTGAAGCGGATAGCATCATCGCTTACACTAAAGGCTCTCCGGAAGCTCTGATAGCCCAATGCATACTTACACTTACCTCAAGCGGAGAAATACCTACTGACAGGGCTGCGCTACTGCAGGTTGCAGAAGCTATGGCTACCGATGGCCTGCGCGTACTGGCCTTTGCTTATCGCAAATGGCCTACCTTGCCAGATGATGAGCCGCCTGAATATCTGGAAAAAGAGTTGGTATTTTTAGGATTTGCCGGACTCATCGATCCGCCGCGTAGCGAGGCAAAACAAGCAGTTGCATTATGCAAATCTGCAGGCATTACACCGGTGATGATTACTGGCGATCACCCTGCAACGGCGCGTGCTATTGCACACGAACTTGGGATTCTGAAAAACAGCGATGGCATTGTAATGACCGGTAGCGAATTATCACGCTTGGACCAACAGGCATTTGAGGCGCAAGTTGAGCATGTTCGTGTATATGCGCGCGTTGACCCCATGCAAAAAATCAAGATAGTGAAAGCGCTGCAGGATAAAGGTGAAGTGGTCGCAATGACTGGGGATGGCGTAAATGATGCCCCCGCACTTAAAACCGCAGACATCGGCATCGCTATGGGCAAAGGCGGTACCGACGTTGCTCGCGAAGCGGCACATATGGTGCTATTGGATGATAACTTTGCGACGATCGTGCATGCTGTACGCTACGGTCGGCACCTTTACGACAACATTCGCAAGTTTGTGCGCTATGCCGTCACGACCAATTCCGCTGAAATATGGACTATATTCCTGGCGCCATTTCTAGGCTTACCCATTCCACTATTACCAATCCACATACTCTGGATCAATCTAGTCACTGACGGCTTGCCAGCACTCGCATTGACTACCGAGCCCGCCGAAAAAGACATTATGAAACGTCCGCCGCGGCGGCCAAATGAGAGTTTATTTTCACATGGGATGTGGCAGCATATGATCTGGGTTGGCCTGTTAATGGCAGCGATCACATTATTATGCCAAGCCTGGGCCTATCATTCAGGGGAATCTCACTGGCAAACAATGGCATTTACCGTACTGACGCTGTCGCAGTTAGCGCACGTTATGGCGATTCGCTCAGACAAGATTTCTACATTCAGCCTCGGCTTCTTTTCAAACCGATATCTGGCTATGGCTGTATGCGCGTCAATTTTGCTGCAAATGGCTATTATTTATATGCCAACCCTAAACGCAATTTTCAAAACCCAGCCGCTGACCTTAAGTGAACTGACCATTTGCTTTGCATTATCCAGTGTAATATTTATTGCTGTAGAAATTGAAAAATGGCTGGTACGCACAGATCGGCTCTACTATTCATAAAAATAGAGATATATACCCTGCGCAAGCAAGACCCAACATCACTGATTTGATAAAAACCCGTTATGGGAATACACTGATTACATTGTCTTGATAATGGTTTTTATTGTATTAAGGAGAGCGCTATGAAGAAAATTCAACACATCGTAGCTGCTACTGACTTTTCAAGTCCAGCCAATGCTGCGACAACGCGTGCAGCATTTCTTGCACAGGAATTGGGTGCGGAATTACACCTGATCCATGTGGTGCACCCTCTGGATCTGTATGTAGGCTCAGAACTGTCCTATGACTTTCAGATGCACTACCAGCAGGTTCAGCAGCAAACTATCAAAACACAACTGGAAACAGTCGCCAAACAATTGCGTGAGCAATTCTCGATAAAAGTACATGCCTGCAACCGTATTGGCCGCGCCTATACTGAAATTGCAAGCTATGCAGCCTCCTCAAATGCAGGATTGATAGTAGCGGGAGCTCAAGGCGAAAACTCTCTGCTGGCAAAATTGATTGGCTCTACGGCACTGCGTTTATTAAAAATAGCAAAATGCCCAGTGATGATCGTCAAAAGCAAAAGTGAATCCATAAAGAGCTATCAGCAAGTCGTTGCTGCTGTTGACCTTTCACCGGGCTCAGTGCAAGTTCCTGTGATGGCAAGTACGATTGCTCCAACTGCAAAAATAGAGCTCTTACTGATATTTGATAGCAATCAGGAAGCACACATGTACAAAGCCGGCATTGACGAAGCGCTACTGGATGAATATCGCACTAAGGCGTTGACACATGCAGAACAACAACTGGATGACATACTCAAGGCACAGAGCAATGGTCATATGTCGCGTCAGATTCTAAACGGCTACCCACCGGAGGCAATATGCGCACGAGCAAAAGCGCTGCATGCAGATTTAATTGTGATAGGGAAACACAATACAAAGAATATTGAAGAATGGCTGCTTGGCAGTGTTAGCAAAGGCATCGCCTATGCAGCTGATTGTGATGTGCTGCTGAATAACGGATAAGCAAGTTGGTGCTTCTCAGCACTATAAGCGTAATCTGCACATCACCCTGCCCTAAGGACTAACGTGCACAGTGATGCCCAGTAAGCGTATTCGCTGTGCCACTGACTCCAGCCACTCAGCAGATAAACGCGTTAACCGGCTTGCTTCCGGCTGTAGTGACAGGCGCGCCAAACCATATAGATGAACACCCTTAATCACCTGTTTCACCTGACTGATTAATGCCAGATAAGCGGCTATATCCTCTTCGCTCGGTGGATGACCATCCAGGCCAAACATGCAGGTTTGTATAAATGTCGGGCAGGCTTTGGCACAGTTTTCAAGGCGCTGGATATGACTTTTCGGATTTAAAGTAACATCATTGATACGGGCAATGCCCTCTCTAGTACCGGCATCTACCTTAAACCAGACTTCACCGTTACACTTAGCCAGATGGCGCATGCTCTCTAGTACCGCAGGCTTATCCATGAGGCTACCATTGGTAATCAGTCGGACTTTAATACTACCAAGCAGGCCATACTCGGCCAGCACTTTTTCGACCAGCACAAGTACTTGCGGAAACTCTTTTGCACTAGTTGGCTCGCCATTGCCTGAGAAGGCAATATCTTTTAATTGACGATCATCTTCATGCACATGCAACTGCATAAAGTCGCCATGTAAAACATCATCTAAAAATGTACGCAGCTCATGTTCCAGAACATCCAGCTCGATTGGCGGCGGCGACCCGCGACTAAGGTCTGGTACATTGCAATAGATGCAGCGCCAGTTACATGCATTATTTACATTGAGATTAATACCGATTGAAACTCCGCCTGCACGGCGCGAAACGACAGGGTAAATGTAACGCATACCGACAACATCGCGGTTGTGGTTGGCGGGAGTAAGGTGTCCCTGTAATGTCATATAGCGATTCAGAGCGATATTTCTATCCGGCTCTGTTTAATATTAAGATTCTTAATAATAGGTCTGAGGATTAAATATTTTCTTTAAAGCATCTGGCGCCACAATTTTCACATAGCGCTGCTTTACTTCGATAATACCCTCTTCACTAAACTTTGAAAAAGCACGGCTAACGGTTTCAAGTTTCAAGCCCAGATAGCTGCCAATCTCCTCACGCGTCATACGTAATACCAGCTCTGACTGCGATAAACCGCGTGCATGCAGACGCTGTACCAGATTCAGTAAAAATGCGGCTAAACGCTCTTCTGCTCGCATATTACCCAACAGCATCATCACGCCATTTTCACGCACGATTTCACGGCTCATGATTTTATGCACGTGCCGCTGTAAGCCAGGCAGTTCACGTGACAAATTCTCTATATCAGAAAATGGCATCACACATACTTCAGCATCTTCAAGTGCTACTGCGCTGCAATTGTGATGATCACTGACAATGCCATCCATACCGATGATTTCACCTGCCATTTGAAACCCGGTCACCTGCTCGCGACCATCTTCGCTAATCACACAGGTCTTAAAAAATCCGGTACGAATTGCATAGAGCGAGGTAAAAGCTTCACCACTACTGAACAATGCTTCACCTTGTTTGACGCGACGGCGTTTTTCAACCACTTCGTCAAGCTTTTGCATTTCATCTTTATTAAAGCCGGTGGGCATACAAAGTTCGCGGAGATTACAGTTTGAACAGGCAACTTTGAGGCCTTCAAGTGTATTTAAAGTAGGTTGCATATAATTTTAATTAACTCGATCAGATAAGCATACCGCTTTCGTAGATTCGTTGCTAGCAATATGTCTGGCAAACTGAATAATATAATAAAAGTGATAAATATTTATTTGCATCTAAACATCTAACTTAATGTAATTAATTATTTAAGTATTCATTTGATTTGCGTCAAAGTTTTCTGGGCGTTTATCTGGCAAAGTCCGATCCTAGATTAGGAGTAGCTTGATGATAGCAAATAGCCCCGAAGAACTTACTACCAAAGATGTTAACAATGGTAAACCGGTAGTAAGCATAAATAGTGTCATTCCTCTACTTACACCAGAGACAATACAGAAGTTCGATGTAAGCGGGCCGCGCTATACCTCTTACCCAACGGCAGACCGATTTGTAGAAGCCTTTACTGAAGATTCATATAAACTGACACTGGATCAGAGGCGTGTGGGCGGGTTAGCATTGCCGCTATCAATCTACGTACATATTCCTTTTTGTGAAAATCTTTGCTTTTACTGCGCATGCAATAAAATCATTACCAAGCACCATGAGCGTAGCATTGAGTATCTTGGGTATCTAAGCAAAGAGATTGATCTGCATGTGAAGCACCTAGGGGTTGGACAAACAATCTCGCAGCTGCATTTAGGCGGTGGCTCACCTACTTTCTTCAGTGATGATGAACTCAGCGAACTGATGACTATGATCAAGCGCAGCTTTACGCTGGCGCCAGGCGGGGAATACTCCATAGAAATTGACCCGCGCACGGTAGATGAAAAACGCCTTGCTCATATTGCATCACTTGGCTTCAATCGTTTGAGCTTTGGTGTGCAAGACTTTGACCCAGAAGTACAAAAAGCCGTGCATCGCATTCAGCCTGCAGAACAGGTATTTTCACTGGTAGAAGCTGCACGCGCCCTGAAATTTGACTCCGTGAATGTGGATCTGATTTATGGCCTACCAAAACAGACTTCTGAATCTTTTAAAAAGACATTAGAACAAGTTGTGGAGCTCAAGCCAGAACGCATTGCGCTCTATGCCTATGCGCACTTGCCAGAACGCTTTAAACCACAGCGCCGTATCGACAGCTACGAGCTGCCGGCTGCATCAGACAAAATTGCCATGCTATCCAATGCGCTGTCTACCTTTGTAGATGCAGGCTATGTATATATTGGTATGGATCACTTTGCCTTACCTACCGATGCCTTGGCAATTGCTAAACGCCAAGGCAGGCTGCATCGCAATTTCCAGGGCTACAGTACGCAGCCGGATTGCGACCTGATAGGACTCGGCGTCTCTTCAATTGGACGCATAGGCGCAACTTACAGCCAGAACGCCAAAACGCTTGAAGAATATTATGACTTTCTCAACCAAGGCCGCTTCCCTGTCGTGCGCGGCCTGGCGCTGTCACGCGATGATCTGGTGCGTCGCGCAGTGATCATGGCACTGATGTGTCAAGGCTCTTTACAGTATGAATCCATCGAACTCGCATACATGATTGACTTTAAGAACTACTTCGCCGCTGAACTGGAAGCACTTAAGGAGCTAGAAAAATCAGGCATGGTGGTGCTTGAAGATAATGGTATACAAGTGACTGACTTTGGCTGGTTCTTTGTGCGTGCAGTTGCAATGCTATTTGATCGATACCTGCAGACTGATCGTAACCGAGCACGATTCTCTAAGATTATCTAGCCCTTAGTTTTAAAAAACATAAAACCTCATTGAGATTCTCGTCTCAATGAGGTTTTTTTATTAACAAACCCAATATTACAAGCATAAAAAAAGCCCCTGTAGACTAAAACAGGGGCTAATGTGGAGTTCTTATACTACGTTAATTAAGAGGGACTAAACTCTCAACTACCAGCTATTAGAACTTTTTACCGATGCCAAGACCGAATACCCATGGGTTAATTTCCAAGTCATCGATTTTTGTCCAAGCATTACCGGCAAGAGGATTTCTTAACTTAACATCGGTATCTAAACTGATGTATTTAACGTCCGCGTTAATCAACCAACCGTCTTTCAAATTAATATCCACACCAGCTTGCAGGGCGTAGCCCCAGCTGTCATTTTCTACCTTAATATCAGAGCCTGTCAAAGGACCTTGTCTTACATCAAGCTTTTTATCTAAAAAAGCTGAGTAGTTAATACCAGCACCTACGTATGGATCAATCATTTGATCAGGGTTGAAGTGCCATTGAACAGTTAATGTAGGTGGTAATACATCTACACTACCTAAAAGTTGATTAGGAACCACTGCACCAGGCTCGCCACTAACACTAACTTCGTGTTTAGAACCTGTAGCTAGAATTAACTCAGCGGCAATGTTTTTTGTGAAGTAATAAGAAATGTCAAATTCAAGGATTGTATTGCTATCTACTTTCAACTCAGCGCCATTAGACATCACTGGGGCTACGTTTCTATTCACAGTCTTACCCAAATCACTATCTTCATTTGGGTTAATGTTTGCCGCACGTGCGCGTACAACCCAGTCACCAGCTTCAGCTTGAGCCAACATTGGGGCAAAAGCTGCAGCTAATGCCAACACTAATAATGATTTTTTCATTTACGTACTCTCCACTTAATAAAACAATTAAATAACCTAATCTCAATGTGGTAATTATAAAGTTTCGAAATAAGCGAAGTTTGATTCAAATCAAATCGGCAACAGCTAAATATTAAATGTTGTTTTTATACAACGCAGAAAAATCACGCTTTTAACTCAAATAAAGCAATAGACTCTACGTGTGCCGTATGCGGGAACATATTAATAACCCCGGCAGCTTTCAGCAGGTAACCTTTTTCATTCACCAATACTCCGGCATCACGCGCTAAAGTTGCCGGACTACAGGAAACATAAACAATACGCTGAGGATTATTCATAAAGTCCAGTGATTTTACTAACTCATAGGCGCCATCACGCGGCGGATCAATTAGCCATTTATCAAAATGACCTAATCCCGTCAGCGTTTCCGGCGTCATTTTAAATAGATCCGAAACACCGAACCTGACATTATTAATACTATTTAACTGTGCACTCTCATTGGCACGCTCAACCAGATTACCTAGCCCCTCCAACCCTAGTACTTGTGCACCGCTGCGCGCGATCGGCAAGGTAAAATTACCGATTCCGCAAAAGAAATCCGCAATCTTTTCATCGACTTGCGGCGCCAGTAATTGCATAGCACGGCGTATCATGACCTGATTGATCTGTGGGTTTACTTGTGTAAATTCATTGGGTTTAAATGGATACGTTAACGCGAATTCAGGCAGACTATATTGCAGCTGCTCACCATCCAATGGATAGAATGGCTTAATCGTATCTGGCCCTTTAGTTTGGGTCCATACTTGTACTGCATGCACATCAGCAAAAGATTTCAGCAGCGCCTCATCCTGTGGCGTTAACGGACCCATGATGCGCAGAATCAGCACGATAACTGGCTTATCCTCAACAGGCTCACCAACAGCCAACTCAATTTGCGGGATTTTGTCTTTCAGGCTTAATTGCAATATCATCTGCTGCAGCGGCTCAATTAACGCAGAAACCTCCGGCACCAGCACTTCACATGAATTCATGTCAGCTACAAAACGTGTAGCTTTTTCATTAAAGCCTACTAGCACACGCTGTTTTTTCTCAACGTATTTCACACTTAATCTGGCTTTATGGCGATAACCCCAAGTTGGACCGTACAAAGGCGGCAGCATATTTTCAGCTTTCACCTTGCCGATATGCCATAGGTCTTTTTCAAGTAACCTTTGTTTTGCTGCAACTTGCGCAGCGAAGTCCAGATGTTGCAGCTTGCAACCGCCGCATTTACCGAAATGCACACACTTGGGAGTAACCCGCTGGTTGGATTGCTTCAATACCTCAACCACATTGGCAACTTCGTAAGACGGTTTGGCTAGATGTGACTGGAAAGTCACTTTTTCATTCGGCAATGCGCCATCTATGAAAATAGTTTTGCCATCTACATGCGCAACACCGCGACCTTCCTGATCTAGCGATTCGATGACTGCGTGTTTGATTTCAAAGACTTGCGGGGTTGAGCTGCGACTGCGCGAACGACGTGCCATAAAAAAACCTGTGATTGAATTTAAGGCGTGATTTTAACCCGAATGGTTTACAAATTATCGGAATAGCAACATCGAGCAATCACATTTATTGACATAGCTGATACTAGCGCTATAGCGACACAGTTTTATACTCGCAGCTGAAAATGGAACCGGAATTATTTCCAGGCTGCCAAAAACTCAGCCCAATGTGGCGTGCTATACCCTGCAAGCGTATCACGGACCAGCTTGATCTCAGCTTCATAAGCAGCAGGTGTTAAATGTCCACGCATGAGCTGAAAACGCAAATACACCAGATGCGTATTGGCTACATCAGTTTCACAGTAATTGCGAATTTCGTCTAATTGCCCAGCTTTATAGGCATCCCACACTTTACTGCCATCCATACCGAGCTTACCGGGAAAGCCGCATAGCTTTGCCAGATCATCCAGTGGCGCATTGGCACGGGCGTTGAACATCGCCATTAAATCCATCAAGTCCAGATGCCGTGTGTGGTAGCGGCTGATGTAGTTATTCCACTTGAATTCTTTATCATCTTCACCCAAATCCCAATAACGGCTGGCGTTAATACCATGAATCAAGCCACGATAATGCAGTACTGGCAAATCAAAACCGCCGCCATTCCAGGAAATGATTTGCGGTGTGTACTTTTCAATACCATCAAAAAAACGCTGAATAATCTCAGCCTCTGAGGAATTGGCATCTCCCAAAGTCCACACTCTAAAGTGGTTACCTTCCCTGAGCGCACATGAAATTGCACAGATTCTGTGCTGATGCAAAGGCAGAAACTCAGTGCCGTTCTGCTGACGGCGCAGATGCAACGCTATATTGGCAACATCTTCATCTGCCGTGTCAGCAGGTAAATCCAGTAAAGCGCGCAAGCCGCTGACGTCTGGAATAGTCTCAATATCAAATACTAAAGTAGGCGTCATAAGGTCAACTTATTTTTGCGTCCATCCACCGGCATCCTGTACCCACCAACCGGATTGCGCTTTATCTATCCAGCGACCAGCAAAGGTACTTTGTATTTCAGCCTGCCATTCCGGATGGCCATTGGCGACTGCGATTTCCTTATATAATTTACTGCGATCAGCATTTTCATCCTTAACCAGACCAGTTAATGCGCCACGTTGTGCCAGTGGTACTGCGTTCGCATCCTTTACAGTAATCAAGCCATCTTTAGTGAGCCCAATCGCACCGCTGCTATAAAAAGGCCCAAGCTGCGTGTGGCGGGCCTGCATGCTGTTTTTAATTGCGGTGATAGCTGGTGTATTCACTTCCAAATCTGCAGCGGCTGCAACAAACTGGCTACCTATCAACGTGCCTAGCAACATTAAGCCAAGTAATATCTTTTTCATCATGATTCCTTTATTTATTTTTCAGGATTATTGAGCAGAAGGAGCTGCGGGCTCTTGTTGCTTGTCAGTATGTTTCTCGGCACCATTTTTTAACTGCCAAACTTCATCAATAATTTTATCTGCTGCTTTTTCCGCTGCTGCTGCGGGAAAGTAAATATTAATGGTAACGCATGCCGGTATTACGCACACAAACGCTAATCCAAGCATCCAGTTTTTCATTTTTTGTCCTTTTATTCTAAATAACTGCTTATTAAGGCAGGCTACTGCACTTTTAAATTTAGTTAGTAACCCTAGCTACAAAACTATATTGTTGCATCCATATTACTGCACTATCACCTTGGTATTACCATCGGTCACACGTTTAATTCGCGATAGCAACTCGCTCCAACCCACTGTTTTATTGTACCCCATCACCGTAATTGCGGGGATGCCACTTCCTTTAACGATGATATACCCCTGTGGCGTTGACTCAACACCACCCATTTCACAAATATCATTACGCAAGCGGCAACTCAGACCCATTTTTCCATAATTAAACTGCTCAAAAAATCGCAAGAAACTGCGCTGTACAGCAGCTGCTGCACCGCCACCGCCTAAAGCTGAAATATTCTCAACTGCGCGCTGTGATATTTTCTTTGGATACTTGCCTGGGCTGCTTTGCACGATGGCATCAAATTTTACCGGCTTCCAGTTTTGCAATTCCAGGTTTTTAATATCACCATCCAGCTTACCTTCAATAGCGCCAAAAGAGAATGTACTGGTTAACACACCCAAATCAAGGTTACGCAAAGCGATATTGGCATTAAGTTTGGGGGTAATACCTAATGGCGTCTGCATGGTTAGCTCTGTTACTGTAGCCGTGCCATCAAATACATTAAGTAAAATACTGCCGTCGGTCGTTAACAGCCCTGCAGCGTAAGTGACCAATGGAATTTCAGCAGACGCCTTACCATGCATTATTGGCAATTTCAGATGCGTGCTGAAATCTTCCATGGAAATAGCGTCAAGCCTCGCTCCCAAATGCCAGTACCATTGGTCAGCCTTACGTGACGCTGATATATTAGTCAGATTGAGTGCTCCATCCAGAATTGGCAGTCTGATTTTGGGCGCAGTCAAAGAGTATCGATCTACTTGTGCCTGAATATTTGTTTTACCCAAAGGCAGATTCAGCAATGCGCCGCTGTCATAACCAAAACTAACAGTCCTTGCGGCATCATAATCCCAAGGGATGTTTGCGTTTACTTTATAAAACGCAAACTTTTCATTCTTATCTGCAATATCCACATCCTTTAACTGCAGCTCAAATAATTTTGGTTCTGTGTTCTCGATTTCAAGCTTAAGTGCTGCCGTACCGTTAATTTCAGCATTTGCAAATGCAGTTTTTTCCAGCAGCGGTTTAAATAGCATGGGGTAAGCAGTACTTAAATTTAAATGCGGCAAATTGGCACTCAGATTCAATATCTTAAAATTGTTTAAGCTTAACTGCCCGCTTGCATTTAATTCGCCTACATCTTTAAGCTTCAGATGCGCACTGTTAAAAGTCAGCAATTCATTCTCTAATTTCCCGTTAGCTGTGAACTGATGTCCGCCGTTGGCAATATAAAAAGGCTGCCAGAACACTTCACCTGATTGCCAATCAAGGGCGGTACGCCATAACCATGTATCAGCTGATGGCTTAAGTGAAACAGCCAGTGAGCCATTGAGCTTCTCCGCAGCATGCAAACCAGCCTCATCACTGAAACTGACGTTTTTAAAACGCAAAATTGCATCAACATCCAGCTTATTTTGTGTGTATAAACGAGAGAACTCGACGCCAAAAGGAATGTTCAAACGTTCAGCTTTAAGCAAGCCGTCACCGCACTGGAAAGGATCCCGCTGGCGCGGCAACTCACAATTGAGGCTAAGCTGCATCCATGCTTTTTCTGCTTTTTGTTTGATTGCAGAGTTGATAGTGAGCTTTACATCAGCATGCTTGAGATTCAGCTTGATCGCCAGCAGGTGAACATCAGCCTGTGGATGCTCAACACGCTCGGCACTGATAGAAATCTCGGATACAGCCTGTGCGCTAAAACTATAAAAAATTGCGCATAAGAAACTACAGGCTGTAAAAAAGATTTTCATTGTGTCAGGATGGAAACACACCTGTTGATAAATAACGGTCACCCCTATCGCACACGATAGTCACAATTACCGAGTTTTCTACACGTTTTGATAATTGCAAAGCTGCAAACAAAGATCCGCCGGAAGAAATTCCAGCAAAAATACCTTCCTGTGCCGCAAGCTTGCGTGTGGTATTTTCTGCATCTTTCTGGCTCACGTAAATCAGTTCATCTACACGTTTCGCATCATAGATTTTAGGCAAATATTGTTCTGGCCATTTGCGAATACCGGGAATCTGCGACCCCTCTTCCGGCTGTACACCGATAATGCGGATGTTCGGATTCTGTTCTTTCAGAAAACGCGAGGTCCCCATAATCGTTCCAGTCGTACCCATGCTGGACACAAAATGCGTCACTTTGCCATCAGTATCACGCCAGATTTCAGGGCCGGTACCTTCATAATGTGCGAGCGGATTATCCATATTGCCGAACTGATCCAACACAATGCCTTCGCCTTCGGCCTGCATTTTCAGTGCGACGTCACGTGCCAGTTCCATACTGCCATCTTTTGGGGTAAGCACCAGCTCTGCGCCATAAGCTTTCATACTCTGGCGTCGCTCTACACTTTGGTTCTCAGGCATTACCAGTACCATTTTATAACCGCGCATTGCAGCCACCATCGCCAATGCAATACCGGTATTGCCACTAGTAGCTTCAATCAGAGTATCGCCTGGCTTGATATCACCGCGCGCTTCTGCTCGGGTAATCATCGAGTATGCGGGCCGGTCTTTCACAGATCCGGCAGGATTATTACCCTCCAGCTTCAGCAAAATCGTATTGCTGGTATTACCGGCCATGCGCTGCAGCTTGACCAGCGGTGTATTGCCAACAAAGTTGTCTATTGTTTTGTACATGAAGTGATTTCTCTATTTTTTGTTTAGTCGAGCCAGATATAGCGCAAATACACCAAAGCCAATAAACGCAATCAGTGATAGCTGCGGAATCGTCAACCCCAGAAAAGTCCAGTCAATCGCCGCACAATCGCCAGTGCCTCTGAATACCAATGTGAGCGCTTTCTTTAATGGAAAGTTTTCGAACATATAATCAAAACCGACGCCGCAATCAGCCACCATGCTTTCACGGTGTGCCTGAATCCACCAATGGCGAATTGCGACGCCAGCACCACCCAGTGCAGTTAGCACCTGCAACGCAGCAAAAAAGCTGGGGAATTTCGGAATCAAGGCAGCCAACAAAAACAGAACACCAAGCGCCATAAAAATAATTCGCTGAGAAATGCAGAGCGGACATGGTTCCAGGTTATATCTTGTCTGTATCCACAGTGCCAGGCCAACCAAAGCAAAACACTTTAAAAAGCCTATGAAATAGCCGGTACGTCCTGCAAGAAATTTATTAAGCATCATAATCATCACGATATAATCTAGGATTAAGCATTTTAACCCAGATAATCCATTACATCACACATCATAACGAGGCAGTTTTGACAGAGTTCACAGCAAATTTAGTGTCAACAAAAGTAATCACTGTGAGTGAGCTCAATCGCATGGCACGCAATGTGCTGGAGCAAAGCTTTCCGCTATTCTGGGTTTCAGGCGAGGTTTCCAACTTCACACGCGCAGCCAGCGGCCATTGGTACTTCTCGCTGAAAGATGCAGGTGCCCAAGTACGTTGCGTGATGTTCAAAGGCCGCAATAGCTATGTAGATTTTGTACCGCGCGAAGGTGACAAAATCGAGGCACGCTGTACAGTGACTCTCTATGAAGCACGCGGCGATTTTCAGCTCACTGTTGAATTTGTACAACGTGCCGGTCTAGGCGCACTGTTTGAAGCCTTTGAAAAACTCAAAAACAAACTGGCGCTGGAAGGCTTGTTTGATGAGTCCACCAAGCTGCCTATCCCCAAGCACCCGAAACAAATCGGCATTGTCACCTCAGCGGATGCTGCTGCGCTGAGGGATGTATTAAGCACACTTAAACGCCGTATGCCCAACATTCCGGTGATTATTTATCCAACACCAGTACAAGGTAAAGGTGTCGCACAATTGATTGCTAATGCCATCAATACCGCAAATATACGTGCAGAATGTGATGTGCTGATTATTTGCCGCGGTGGCGGCAGCATTGAAGACCTGTGGCAGTTTAACGAAGAAATTGTTGCCCGTGCGATTGCTAATTGTTCAATCCCCACCGTCAGCGGCGTTGGGCATGAAACTGACTTTACCATCTGCGACTTTGTCGCGGACATACGCGCTGCAACACCGACCGCAGCAGCAGAATTGGTGACGCCGTCTCGCGATGCGCTACTGAGTTCTCTCAACCAGTTAAAACTAAATCTAACCAGGAATCTGCAATTTTCACTGAATCAGCGCGCACAAGCACTGGACTATCTAGCACGCAGACTGACTTCTCCAACACAGCAGATTAATCAGCAAAAATTGCAGCTTGCGCAAATGACCCGCCGCTTGCAAAGCGCTGCTCTGCAGCAACTTAAAATCAGACAGCAAAACTTGCTGCGCCTGAGCCAGAACCTGCAGCACCTGAATCCGCAGGCAGTACTCACACGCGGCTATGCGTTTGTGCAAGATACAAATGGTGGAATTGTGAGCAACAGCGACCAACTTAACAAGGGTGATCAAGTTAAACTGACCTTTGGTATTGGCTCAGCTGACGCGATTATCAATAAAGTTAACAGCTAGGCTTAAAGAAACATTAATTAAATCGTCATTACGAGCGAAGTTAAGTGATTTCTTAAACATTATTCTGCCAGATGGAACTTTAACCTATCGATAACACAAAAATATATTGGTTTCATCTATGAATTGATTGATAATAATTAACTCAACATCAGGTACTTCACATTTTAATGTCATCTCCCTCTGGCAATAAAACAAAGCTCCCGGCGCTTACTCTCGCCGCACTAGGCGTAGTTTATGGCGACATCGGCACCAGTCCGCTGTATACCATTAAAGAAGTGTTTTCAGTAGGCGCCCACCCGGTGCCTCTCACTGAGGCCAACATGTTCGGCATTTTATCGCTGATTGTATGGGCACTGATCATGGTGGTATCTGTTAAGTATGTAGCCTTTATCATGCGTGCTGATAACCGTGGTGAGGGCGGCATCATGGCGCTGCTTGCGCTTGCAAGCCGCAGTTCTGCTGACAGTATGAAAAAACAGCAAATCATCATGATGCTGGGCATTTTAGGTGCCTGTATGTTTTATGCCGATGGCATGATCACACCTGCCATCTCGGTATTGTCAGCAATTGAAGGCCTGGAGCTTGCCGCACCTGTACTGCACCCGCTTATATTACCGATTACTTTAGTTGTTTTATTCTTACTATTCTGGGCGCAAAGTAAAGGCACTGCGACCGTTGGCGCATTCTTCGGCCCTATCATGCTACTGTGGTTTGGTACACTCGGTGTATTAGGTGCGCTGGAAATTTTCAATTACCCAGTTATCCTGAATGCGCTTAACCCAATTTACGCCATTGGCTTCTTTCAGGTCAGTCCGTGGGTTGCGTTTGTGGCACTGGGCGCAGTAGTACTCGCAGTTACCGGTGCAGAAGCTTTATATGCAGATATGGGCCACTTTGGTAAAGTGCCTATCCGCCTTGCCTGGTTTGGTTTTGTATTACCGGCTTTAATCCTGAATTACTTTGGCCAGGGTGCTTTGGTGTTACAACACCCGGAATACGTAAAAAACCCTTTTTACTTGCTCGCTCCTGAGTGGATGCTATTCCCAATGATTATACTGGCTACATTAGCCGCGGTGATTGCATCACAGGCCGTGATTACCGGCGCATTTTCGGTATCTCGCCAGGCACTGCAATTAGGTTACTTGCCACGCATGCATGTTGAACACACCTCAGAAAGTCATCAAGGCCAAGTCTATATGCCGCGCGTAAACTGGGGCTTGATGCTGGCAGTCATGACGCTGGTAATAGGCTTCCAGTCTTCTGGAAATCTGGCTGCGGCTTATGGTATCGCAGTAACAGGTGATATGGTAATTACCACCTTGTTGGCAGGTATTGTGTTCCACTACTTATGGGGCTGGAGCAAGCTACGCACCATCAGCTTGGTATTGTTATTCTTAACGATTGATTTAGCTTTTTTCACCGCTAATATACTAAAAATCCCCGATGGCGGCTGGGTACCATTGGTGATTGGCATCTTCATTTTCACACTGATGCTCACCTGGAAAACTGGTCGTACCATACTCTATATGCACCTGAAAAATGAAGCGATGGCACTTGAGCCATTTATTGAAGCTATCGGCGCGCATCCTCCTGCCCGGGTTGCCGGCAATGCCATATTCATGACACCAAACCCGGATGGCGTGCCACATGCAATGCTGCATAATCTTAAACATAACAAAGTGCTGCATGAAAAAGTAGTACTGCTCACTGTCAAGTTTCTCGACATCCCGCATGCACCCGCTGAAGACCGTATCAATGTAGAGGCACTTGGGCACGAATTTTATCGAGTGTCCGTACTCTACGGATTTAAGGACGAACCCGATTTACCAAGAGACCTCATGCTGTGTGCTGAGAAAGGTCTGGATCTGGAAGAAATGAATAACTCTTACTTCATCGGCAAAGAGAGTCTGATCGCAAACAGAAAACCAAATATGGCATTCTGGCGCAAGAAAATCTTTATCGGTTTATTCAGAAGTGCAGAAACCATTACCAATCAGTTTAAATTACCACCAAACCGCGTGGTAGAGCTTGGTGCGCAAGTATCCTTCTAATCGTTACAAATCTTCGTGCACATGTGATTTGATGAAAACTTTTACTATCAAGATCAACCGATCTTGATAGTAAAGCGTTAGACTCCTATTAACCAATATGGAGTATAAAAATGAAAACAAGCTTCTCTTTCAAAACAATCACAGTAATTATTGCTGCCGTACTTGCAACGCAGATCAGCGGTTGCGCAACCACCACCAGCGACAGCGTTGCAGGTGTGAAACGCTCCCAATTCCTGTTACTGCCAGCCTCTTACGTAAGTGATATGTCGAGTCAAGCCTATGCGGAAACACTCACTACCGCCAAAAGTAAACAAACACTGAACGCAGACAAAATTGAACTTGATCGTGTGCGTAAAATTTCAAACCGTCTCATCAGTCAGGTCGGCGTTTTTAGAGCGGATGCTACCAAATGGCAATGGGAGGTTAACGTAGAGAAAAATGATCAGCTTAACGCCTACTGTATGCCAGGCGGAAAAATCATGGTCTATTCCGGCTTAATCAATAAACTCAAGGTTACCGATGATGAACTAGCAGCAGTCATTGGTCACGAAATCGCCCACGCACTTCGTGAACACGGCCGTGAACGTATGTCGCAGGCATTTGTTCAGCAATTTGGCTTGCAGGCGGTAGCAGCAGTAGTTACAAAAGGCACGAGCGCCACTGTAGGCAATGCATCGGCGCAGGCGGCCGGCTTGGGCTCTCAGCTGTTTTTTGCATTACCAAACGGCCGTGAGCAGGAACGTGAGTCAGATAAAATTGGGCTGGAACTCGCAGCTCGCGCCGGTTACAACCCGGATGCAGCAGTTACGCTCTGGCAGAAGATGGCAGCACAAGGCGGCGCCAAACAACCTGAGTTCTTGAGCACCCACCCTGCCAGCGAAAACCGCATTGCTGAATTACGTGCATTGGCGCCAAAAGTGAGGCCGCTGTACGAAGCAGCAAAAGCTGGCAGATAAACAGTCTTCGTTAAAGCTGGAATTTACCTAAGCGCATGGCATCATTGCCATGCGCTTTATTTTTTGGCTATGGCGCTGTTTGAGTTAAAATGACGGATTATTAAATTTAACCAACTTAACTTAAATAGAGACTTTCATATGGATCCACGTCAAAGCATCATCGAAACCGCGTTTGAAGACCGCGCCAACATCAACCCAGCTAATGCATCTGCTGAGATCAAATCAACGGTAGCATCAGTGATTGCAGATTTAGACAGCGGCAAATTGCGCGTTGCTAGCCGCATTGGTGACACCCAGCAATGGGAAACACACCAATGGCTGAAAAAAGCCGTATTACTTTCATTCCGTCTGGATGACAACGTGCTGATGGATGATGGCGTGACTAAATACTTTGACAAAGTACCGCCAAAATTTGCTGATTACACTGCAGAAGACTTTAAAGCCGGCGGTTTCCGCGTGGTACCAAACGCCATCGTGCGTCGTGGTTCATTCATCGGTAAAAACGCAGTATTGATGCCTTCATACGTTAACATCGGTGCAAACGTTGGCGAAGGCACTATGGTTGATACATGGGCAACAGTAGGTTCATGCGCACAAATCGGTAAAAATGTACACCTGAGCGGCGGCGTTGGTATCGGCGGCGTACTGGAGCCTGTACAGGCAGGCCCAACTATCATCGGTGACAACTGCTTCATCGGTGCACGTTCAGAAGTGGTTGAAGGCGTGGTAGTTGAAGACAACTGCGTGATTTCAATGGGCGTGTATATCGGCCAATCAACAAAAATCTACGACCGTGAAACCGGCGAAGTATTTTACGGCCGAGTTCCAGCGGGTTCAGTAGTGGTTGCAGGTAACCTGCCATCAAAAGACGGCAGTTATAGCCTTTACTGCGCTGTGATCGTTAAAAAAGTGGATGCTAAAACATTAGGCAAAGTAGGCATCAACGAGTTGTTACGCGGCATCTAAATGAACCTACTGCGCTTGACAATACTTTGTCGGTTTCGCTGTGCGACTCCTCGCCGTACTATTTGTACTGTCTCGTCGTTGCTCGCTCACCTTCGCGTCTTGTCTGCGTTCGCTTCGGTTCATAAAGCTAGCATATGAAGTTATACGGCATCCCTAACTGCAACACAGTTAAAAAAGCCCGCGATTGGCTGGATGCCAATAATATCGCCTACGAGTTTCATGATTTCAAAAAACATGGTATCGATGAAGCCACGATTAACAGCTGGCTGAACCAATACCCGTGGGAAAAACTCATTAACCGCGCTGGGCCTACCTGGCGCGGCTTGGATGATGCAACAAAATCCGGCATTACTGACAATGCATCAGCCAACACGCTGATGCAGGCTAAAACCTCTGTGATTAAACGTCCGATTCTAGTCAAAGACGGCAAAATATTAGCTTTGGGCTTTGATGAAAACGCATACAAAGAAACCTGTTTACTATGAGCAAGACTTTAGAATTAGCGATCGATCTTCTTAAGCGCCAATCCAACACGCCAGAAGACGCGGGCTGCCAGGAATTAATGATTTCACGGTTGGAGCCGTTAGGCTTCAAAATCGAGCGCATGCGTTTTGGCAATGTTGACAACTTTTATGCACGTCGCGGTAACGCCGGGCCATTATTGGTATTTGCCGGCCACACTGACGTTGTACCAACAGGCCCTTTAGACAAATGGCACACACCGCCATTTGAACCAACGATAAAAGACGGCATGCTCTACGCACGTGGTGCAGCAGATATGAAAACCTCGCTGGCAGCATTTGTCACCAGTATCGAAGAGTTCGTGGCAGCACATCCTGACCATACGGGTTCAATCGGCCTGCTCATTACTTCTGATGAAGAAGGCGTAGCAGTAGATGGCACGGTAAAAGTAGTTGAAGCCCTGAAAGCACGCGGCGAACACTTTGATTACTGCATCGTCGGCGAACCTACCAGTAATAAAGTCGTTGGTGACATGATCAAGAACGGCCGCCGTGGTTCACTTTCTGGCAAGCTCACAGTAAAAGGCGTGCAAGGCCACATTGCCTACCCGCATCTGGTGAAGAACCCGATTCACATGGTGGCCCCAGCGATTAAAGACATGGTGGAAACGGTTTGGGACAAAGGCAACGAATACTTTCCGCCAACCTCATGGCAGATATCAAACATGAACGGCGGCACGGGTGCCACCAACGTAGTACCGGGTGAAGTCGAGATTCTGTTTAACTTCAGATTCTGCCCCGAACTCGATGGCGCGGGTAGCACTGAAGCCAATCTAAAAAGTCGCGTGTATAGCATTTTAGACAACAACCAACTGGATTATGCTCTTGAGTGGGAATACTCGCCGCCGTACATTACACCACGCGGCAATCTGGTTGAGGCGATTGCCGGCGCAATTGAGCAGGCTTACGGTGTAACGCCAGAGCTCTCAACCACAGGCGGCACTTCGGACGGCCGATTTATTGCTGACATCTGCAAACAGGTAATTGAGTTTGGCCCCTTGAATGCAACCATACACAAATTAAATGAGTGCGTGGGCGTGGCGGACATTGAGCCGCTAAAAGAAACCTACAAACTAACAATGGAAAAGCTTTTAAAATAAGTCTCAAAGAATACAGAGTCCACAGAAAAAACTGTGATCAACGCTGTGTTCTCTGTGCACTCTGTGGCTAAATTATGACAACACAACAAATCACTAACGAACTTCTGACCATCCGAGATTGGCTGCGCTATGCAGTGAGCCGCTTTGAAAACTCTGACATCTTCTACGGCCACGGCACAGACAATGCCTACGATGAAGCAGTCTGGCTGATCATGAGCGCCCTGCACTTGCCGCATGACACATTGAACAATTTCCTGGACGCAAGACTGACCAGCGCCGAACGCGCAAAACTGGCAGAATTTATCGATGAACGTATCAGCAAGCACACCCCAACCGCTTACCTGCTCAAAGAAGCATGGTTGCAAGGCTACAAATTTTACGTGGATGAACGCGTATTGATTCCACGCTCCTTCATTGCCGAGCTTTTGGTAGGAGATTGTTTGCAGCCATGGATAGAATTTCCGGAACTGGTCAATAATGCTGCTGACATCTGTACCGGTAGTGGCTGCCTAGGCGTTTTATTAGCCGATGCATACCCTGAAGCAGCAGTAGATGTCATTGATATATCAACAGACGCTATTGATGTATGCAATATCAATATAGCCAACTACGGTATGCAAGATCGCATTACCGCGGTTCAATCCGATATGTTCAGCGCCTTGCAAGACGTTAACGGAAAGCCCAAGCAATACGATTTAATCATCAGCAATCCGCCCTACGTAGATGCCCCATCCATGGCAGAACTGCCTGCAGAATACCGCAATGAGCCACAACTGGCGCTTGGCAGCGGCACCGCTGGACTGGATCATACGCACACCATCTTGCGTGAAGCTGCCAATTACCTGACTGATAATGGTGTACTAGTGGTTGAAATCGGCCACAACCGCGATGCACTGCTTGAAGCCTATCCTGACATGCCATTCACCTGGCTGGAAGTCTCATCAGGTGACGAATTTGTGTTTTTACTCACTAAAGAGCAACTAATCTAAGGGTTTAATGTATGTATAAAATCACACTTATACTCATAGCTGCTGCAATGCTTGCTGCGTGTACCCAAACCAGCACTCAAGACAAACCCCAACCGCCGCAAACAATTGTATGCACTCAAGATGCAAAACAATGTTCGGATGGCAGTTGGGTCGGACGTAGCGGTCCAAATTGTGAATTCGCCTGTCCATCAGCCACACCCAATTAATAGACTGACCCCCCTACTTTGAAAAACACCCAAACTATTGACTGGCTAGAAGCCGGAAAAAACAGAACTGCTATCTGGCATTCTGAAAACGACACGCCAGCGCCTAAGCTCGTGCAAACAGCTGACGACACCATTAAGGCAGATGCAGCACATAAGTTATTCTGTGAGGGTACAGCACTGCTCTGGCGCGGCGACTTTCAAAACGCCAAGCTACTCATGCAGGCGATTAGCCGCCGTATTGACCGCCCGGGTAAAAAACCTAAAAAAGCACCTGCCAGCATGACAGAGGCGTTTCACCTGCATCGTCAGGCACAATCACAAAAAGCGCGCATTTTAGGCATGCTGTTAATTGAAGTCAGCATTGGCTACCACATTAACTTGCGCCGTGCGCCTGATGTTAAAGCAGCTTGCGAACATGCCTATGGCAAAAGTACACAACCATTCGTCGTATCATTGCGTGAATTGCTAGGTTTGATTGGTGCCTACGAATGGAGTAAAAATGGCGTTGAAATTGCAGCCATTAACAACAAGATTCACCCAAGTTACGGCGTGTTCTCGCCAATTCGCGGTGAATATCTGAATCTGGTAGATACCGCACCATTACCAGTGCCATGCAACCTTGCATTTGACATTGGTACAGGTACCGGCGTATTAGCTGCCATCCTTGCACACCGCGGCATTAAGCAAGTCATCGCTACCGATAATTCACAGCGCGCTTTGGATTGTGCGCAAAAAAATATCAACCAGCTTGATATGAAAAATACGGTCACGATCATTGATGCCGATTTATTCCCAGATGAAGCATATGGCAAAGCAGATTTGATTGTCTGCAATCCGCCTTGGTTACCGGCACGTCCGAGCTCAGTACTGGAATCAGCGGTTTACGATGATGGCAGCAAAATGCTAAAAGGCTTCTTGAATGGCCTTAAAGCCCACTTGAGTGATGCCGGTGAAGGATGGCTGATACTGTCAGACTTTGCAGAGCATTTAGGCTTAAGAACACGTGAAGAACTGCAATGCTGGATCGATGCGGCCGGTTTGAAAGTGATTGATAAAATCGATACTAAAGCATCACATCAAAAAACACTCGATGCGAGTGACCCGCTGCACGTAGCTAGAAAAGCGGAAGTGACATCGTTATGGCGATTAGGAAAAGCGTAACACCAACCTGTTTTTGAACCCCTTGCTACCGCGCCGAGCAGCGCAATCATTATGGGAGGTTTCGGCAATCGGCTGTTTGAGCCCAAAGATTTTATTGGGCGAGTTTCCGATTGCCGCCCATAATGATGAGCAGCGCAGGAAATCAGCGGTAGAGGGTGTCGTTTACTTTGGTTACTTTCTTTTGGACAAGCAAAAGAAAGTAACTCGCAAGTCGCGCGAAAGCGACTATATCTAGTTACCAGTACTAATGTTACTTAAATACCCAAAACCAAGAATTAGAAACCAAATCAAAGACGTTATAGAAAAAATTACGTACAAATAATAAGCAATCAACTGTAACTTTACGACTACTTTATGAACGAAGTTATTTATTCCATGACTACGATTGTAATGAACTTGGTTGTAGAAAAACCTCCAGAACAAACCCATTAATGCAGAAACACCGCACAATAAAAATAGATAATTTAAATTCTTAATTTCTATAAGCTTGTCGGCTGTTAGCAATATATAACCACAACCTACCAACTCAATAGTAATAACAAAATATGTAAGCTTCTGGACTAATTCAAGAGAATACTGCCTTGCAGAAAAAATTTGGTCGCGATACTGCAACTCTTCATTTTTATTAAACTCAGTATTCATAATTAATTAAACTAACCCCGCCCTCTATTCCTATCACTCTTCTTCTGCATCTGCGGCGCATTCAAATCACTAGTCTGGCGTACACGTCGATTCGCTGACTTTCTAGGTACAGGTTTTTTAGCAGCAGGATTACGCGCTGCATCGGTTTTACCGCGATGCGGCCTGCCCTGACCACCATCATCAGCAGTCGGCACCGGTCTATCCAAAGCACTCATGCGCTGCTTGCGTACTTTAGGGGTGAATACGGTGGTAGCTTTTAATTTCTCACGCTGCGTAAGCTGTCTTAACGGTGCGCTAGGTACGGGTAAACCAGCCCACTCCAACAAGCCTACAACTTCTTTTTGTTCCAGCTTGAGCATTTGCCCACGCTTAACACGTGGCGGCAAATTCACCGGGCCAAAACGTACTCGCATCAACCGGCTTACCGGCATCTGGAATGCTTCAAACAATCGACGCACTTCACGGTTACGGCCTTCACGCAAGATGACCTGATACCAGTGATTTGCACCTTCACCACCCTGTGGCGTAATGCTATCGAAGTTGGCAGGGCCATCATCCAGCTCGATACCTTCTTTAAGCTGTGTCATCTGACCTTCAGTCAACTCACCGAAAATGCGCACTGCATATTCACGCTCTACTTCATAGCGCGGATGCATGAATCGATTAGCCAACTCGCCTGATGTCGTAAATATCAACAAGCCCCCGGTATTCATATCCAGTCGACCAATAGCAATCCATTTGCCATGCTTGATTTTTGGCAACTTATCAAACACGCTAGCACGGCCTTCAGGATCATCCTGACTGACGATTTCACCTTCAGGTTTATGGTAGATCAGCACCTGTGGCAATTCAGCTTCAAATGACAAGCGTAATGGGCGACTATCGACGCGCACCACATCGTGCTCGGTAACACCTTGCCCAACAACCGCAACCTGTCCGTTCACCGTAACGCGCCCAGTCGCAATCAACTCTTCCATATCACGACGCGAGCCCAAGCCTGCCAGCGCCAATAGCTTATGCAGCCTTTGTGTTGGCTCTGGCGGTGCGTTCGGGTCAGCTTCTATTTTAGTAAAATTAGTGGTCGGCCTGCGCACCGTGCGCTGAGGGTCTCGTTGTTGCTTGAAGGGACGTGCCATGTTGAACTTACTTTAATGATTGAAAACGGATTTTACAGCAATTAATGTATATGAGCGCTATTTATAACACTCGCTTACAAAGTACTAAATCGAGATTTCCTGCTGCACAAAATCTACCATCGGCGGTAGCTCCGAGAGTGAACGGATATTCAGGTCATCCAGAAAATGTTTAGTTGTACCGTAAAGCGATGGCCGCCCGGGCACTTCACGCTGCCCGATCACGTCAATCCAGTCACGTTCCTGCAACTGGCGGATGACATTGGGGTTTACTGCGACGCCACGGATTTCTTCAATATCACCGCGGGTAACCGGTTGGCGGTAGGCAATAATAGCGAGTGTTTCCATCACGGCACGCGAGTATTTTGCCTGGCGCTCCGGATTCAATCGCGCTAAAAAGGTAGCATATTCATCACGCGCCTGAAAACGATAACCGGATGCCACTTGCACCAACTCCATTGTACGTCTATCCCAGTCTTGCTTGAGTTCATCCAACAGCATTCGCAAAGTGGCACGTTCCATTTTCTCAGAAAACAAGCGTAGCATATCGTCAAGAGACAATGGCTCATGCGAAGTGAGCAATGCCGCTTCAAGTACGTTTTTCAGTTCGGTAATGTTGCTGATTTCACTCATCGCTATGTTTAATATCTAGGAATCAATATCTGAAGCAATCTGCACATAAATCGGCGAAAACGCCTGTTGCTGGGTAATGCGCAGCAAACCTTCGCGGCACAACTCCAATACGGCTAAAAAGCACACCACCAGTTTGGGAATACCATCATTTTGCACATCGAATAGCTGTGTAAATTCCAACAGCCTATCGTCTTTTAAACGACGCAGAATCATACTCATATGCTCCCTGACGGATAGCTCTGAACGCCCAACTTTATGATGTTTGTAATGACTGGCGCGTTTCAGCACATTACGCCAGGCTTCTGCCAAGTCATCGAGGCTGACTTCCGGCGGCCTGACCTGACTGATATGCTGATAGTAAGCACTTGCAACATAGAGCCCATCGCCTACCTTGGGCATTTCATCCAACTGCTGTGCCGCCAGTTTAATTGCCTCATATTCCATGAGGCGCCTTACCAGCTCAGCTCGGGGATCATTTTCCTCTTCCAGTTCAACCGGCTTCGGCAGCAGCATACGTGACTTAATCTCAATCAACATCGCTGACATCAGCAGGTAATCACCCGCCAGTTCCAGTTTGATTGCGCGCATCTTATCTACATATTGCATGTATTGGCGCGTTAAGTCCGCCATCGGAATATCCAGAATATCCAGGTTATGCTTGCGTATCAGATACAGCAGTAAATCCAGCGGGCCCTCAAAGGCCTCCAGATATACCTCTAATGCATCGGGCGGGATGTACAGATCTTTAGGAAGTTCAGTAAACTCCTCACCCTTGATTTTTGCATTTAGCGGAGTTTCTATCACGGCCGATAAATTAGCTGTAGTTTAAGCCCATGGCATCTCGCACTTCACGCATAGTCTCACGCGCCATTTTGCGTGCTTTTTCACTGCCTTCAGCCACGATACTCTTAACCAGTGCCGGGTCTTCGGCATATTGAGCTGCACGTTCCTGAATCGGTTTCAATTCAGCCAGCACGCCTTCAATCACCGGCCCCTTACATTCGATACAACCGATGCTGGCACCTTTACAGCCGGCTTGTACCCAGCTTTGCGTAGACTCATCTGAATAAATTTCATGCAATTGCCAAACCGGGCATTTAGCCGGATCGCCCGGGTCTGTGCGGCGTACACGCGCAGGATCAGTCGGCATGGTTTTGATCTTTTTGGCAATGGAGTCCACATCTTCACGCAATGAAATCGTGTTGTTATAGGACTTGGACATTTTCTGGCCATCAAGACCTGGCATTTTTGAGGCTGGGGTCAGTTTGTAATCCGGTTCAACCAGAATAATTTTGCCGCCGCCTTCCAAGTAACCGAGCAGGCGTTCTTTATCGCCCATGCTCATGCCCTGCTGTTCCTCGATCATGGCGCGTGCGGTTTCCAGCGCCTCTTCGTCGCCGCTTTCCTGATAGGCTTTACGCATTTCTTCATACAATGCACCGCGTTTGCTACCCAGTTTTTTAATCGCAGCTTCAGCTTTTTCTTCAAAGCCTTTTTCTTTACCGTAGATATGGTTAAAACGGCGTGCGATTTCACGCGTGAATTCAATATGTGGAATCTGATCTTCGCCTACAGGCACTTGTGTTGCCTTGTACATCAGGATATCTGCACTTTGCAGCAGCGGATATCCCAGAAAACCATAGGTGGATAAATCTTTGCTCGACAATTTTTCCTGCTGATCCTTGTAAGTAGGCACTCGCTCCAGCCAGCTCAATGGCGTAATCATGGAAAGCAAGGTATGCAATTCGGCATGCTCAGGCACACGTGATTGAATGAAAATGGTAGAACTTGCCGGATCAACACCTGCTGCCAGCCAGTCAATGACCATTTCCCAAACGCTTTCTTCAATAACTTCAGGCGTATCGTAGTGTGTCGTTAGTGCATGCCAGTCAGCTACAAAAAATAGACATTCATGCTCATGCTGCAAACGTAACCAGTTTTTAAGTACGCCGTTGTAATGTCCTAAATGCAGGTTGCCTGTAGGGCGCATGCCCGATAAAACGCGTTCTATTGCCATGTTGAAGAAAAACCTTAAATTAAATATGTTGTTATTATACTAAGTATCGTGTTCAAAACCACGTAAATGCTTTAATTGCAGCAGCTTACAAAGCACACCTAACTAAAAAATAGTAGATATCAGCGCATAGACCAGGTTAATAAGCGGCTCCAGAATCTTGCCTAATACACCGCTGAATAACAGAATAATTAAAATGATAAATCCATAACGTTCAATCTGTGCGAATGGCCTTGCTAACTTTATCGGCAGCAGGCTTACTGCAATGCGTCCGCCATCGAGCGGCGGTAATGGCAACAGATTCAGCACCATCAACACAATATTAATCGTGACCCCGGCTTTAGCCATTAATGCCATTGGCAGCACAAAAGCCTCTGGCGCATTCACAGAAAATTTCATCATCAGCGCCCAGAATATCGCCATCACAAAGTTCGAGGCAGGCCCTGCCGCTGCTACCCATAACATGTCTTTTTTAGGATTACGCAAACGGCGAAAATCTACCGGCACCGGCTTAGCCCAGCCAAACAGAATGCCGCCGAGCATGACCGTTAAGGCAGGCAATATAATGGTGCCAAACAAGTCTATGTGCTTAAGCGGATTTAAGGTAATACGTCCAGCATCAAATGCGGTCATGTCACCAAAATGTTTAGCTGCATAACCATGCGCAGCCTCATGCACGGTAATTGCAAAGATTACCGGCAACGCGTAAATGACTATTTTTTGTATTACGGTTAAATCCATCAAATTCTCTTAATTTAAAATTAAAAACTCACTTTAATACTGAAATAATCATCACAGATTAAAGTCCAAATGGCGTGATATCTCCGAGCCCTTCACGTACCAGAACTGGAATATCTTCTGTTAAGTTAATCACGGTAGTGGCGCTCTCGAGACAATGTTCCACCTCAATCACCAAATCCACCTGACGTTCAAGACGCTCACGAATCTCCCAAGGCTCCATGATTGCAATATCAACATCAGGAAAATGTAGCGACATCGTCAGTAGCGGCGCATCAATCGCCTCCAGTATTGCCTGCACGACTGTATGCTCTGGAACGCGAATACCAATGGTGCTGCGTTTCGGGTGCTGCAATTTACGCGGCACTTCTCGCGTTGCATTCAGTATAAAGGTATAAGCACCGGGCGTATTCGCCTTAAGCAGGCGAAACTGCCCATTACTGACTTTCGCATAATTACCTAGTTCACTTAGATTACGGCACATCATGGCAAACAAGTGCTGGTCATCCACACCGCGAATTTGGCGAATACGTGCCTGCGCGTCTGCATTGCCCAGCATGCAGCCTAGCGCATAACCGGAGTCTGTCGGATACACGATCACCCCACCCTTGCGCAAGATATCTGCCGTTTGCGCTATCAAGCGTGGCTGCGGGTTGTCGAGATTAATATTGAAAAACTGTGACATGATTTTTAATTTATTTTTATGAGTTATGCAGCAAGCAATGAGTCAATTTCAGGCCAATCCTGCCAAACCGGAATGCAATTACTCGGCAATTCCGGCAAACGTCCCATCCCCATGAAGCTGATACCCTTGCCATGATAATCAGAACCCTGAGAAGCTCTTAAACCAAATAACTGTGCATATTTAGCATATTCTACATATTGCGCAGCAGTGTGGCTGCCGGTTACCACTTCAATCGCCATGCCGCCCAATGCCCTGAACTCTTCCAACAATAGCAGCATGTTAGTACGTTTTATCTCATAGCGTCCAGGGTGTGCCAGCACGGCAACGCCGCCACTATTGATGATTAAACCAAGCGCTGACTCCAAGCTCATCCATTCATGATCTACATAGCCAGGCTTACCTTTAATCAGATATTTCTTGAATACTGCTTTGGGGTCTTTGGCGTAGCCGCGGTCAACCAGAAACCGTGCAAAGTGCATGCGCGTTAAAATACTTTGCTGCGCAAAAGAAGAAGCTGCTTCAAAACTGCCATGAATACCTGACTTTTCCAAACTGAGTGCCATTTGCCTGGCACGTTCAAAGCGCCCCGCACGCACTGCTGCCAGGCCAGTTTGCAAAGCTGTATTATCAGGATCGACATTAAGCCCCACTATATGCAGCGTGCGTTTTTTCCAGGTAACAGAGATTTCCACGCCATTGATCAATTTGATTCCGTGCAGCGCAGCTGCCTGCCGCGCTTCGGCCAAACCACCTAGATCATCATGGTCTGTCAACGCAAGTACGCGCACGCCGTTATTAGCAGCATGCTGTACCAGTTCCGACGGGGTAAGCAATCCATCTGAAATATTAGAGTGTGAGTGGAGATCAATCATTAAAGCATTTATAGTCAGCGCGTCACGCCTGAATTACACCTGTTAGCATACATAAAGAGGTCAAAATACTGTTTAAACCTTTGCTACTGCACCTTGGATGCGGTATTTAAATTATTACAATTTACGCCTTGCGGCGCATAGCTAATCATAGCAAAATAGCGCACTTGCCTAAAGCATTGTTTTAAATTTGTTTTTGGCATTTTCACTAAAAAAGTCACCTGTTTAAGAGCCTATATGAAGTTTTTGTTTGATTTATTTCCAGTTATTTTATTTTTCATCGCATTCAAATTTTTCGGCATTTTCGCGGCCACCGCCGTTGCAATGATCGCAACTATTGCGCAGATTATTTACGTAAAACTCCGGCATGGCGTGGTTGATAAAATGCTCATGATGAGCGGCGTGATTATTACCGTGTTCGGCGGAGCAACTCTACTGCTGAAAGATCCGCAATTCATACAGTGGAAACCGACAATTCTTTACTGGCTATTCACGGCTGGCATGTTAATTTCACAATTATTTTTCAACAAAAACCCGATACGCGGCCTGATGGAAAAACAGATTAGCTTGCCAGACATGGTCTGGTCTAGATTGAACATCGCATGGGCATTGCTGTTTTTAGCTTTAGGCTTTTTAAACCTGTATGTTGCCTACAATTACTCTCAGGATATCTGGGTAGATTTCAAATTATTCGGCATTACCGGCATTATGTTTCTGTTTATCGTTCTGCAAACAGTATTTGTCAGCAAATACCTGCCTACAGAGGAATCCAATGGAGACTCCGAATAATGTGGTATGCGATTATTGCTGAAGATGCGCCTGATAGCCTGGAAAAGCGACTGCAAGCAAGACCTCAGCATCTGGATCGGCTGAAATCGCTGCAAGATGCCGGGCGCCTGTTATTGGCAGGCCCATTTCCGGCAATCGATAGCAACGACCCGGGAACCAACGGTTATAGTGGCAGCTTGATCGTGGCAGAATTTAACACGCTGGATGAAGCAAAAGTGTGGGCGAATAATGATCCATTCAAGATTAATGGCGTGTACCAGCAGGTAACCGTCAAACCTTTCAGGAAAACCTTACCGTAATGGCACTGACTGAAGATATATCCAGCCGCTTGGAGGCATTAGAACCAACCGCATTGAAAATTATCGATGACAGCGCCTTGCATGCCGGACACAAAAGTAGCGGTGGCGGTGGCCACTTCACACTCCATATAACAAGCTCGCATTTTTGCGGAAAATCACTGATAATGCGCCATCGTCTTATTTATCAAACCCTTAGCGATCTGATGCCGCATAAAATACATGCACTTAGTATTCACGCCACGGCAACAGATGAATTATAAACTGTTACTCGTTTTTATCTTAAATTCAATATTTTAGGAATTTTTACATGAAATTCACAAAGACTTTAATCACACTTGCAGTTTTGTCATTTGCACCATCAGCCTTTTCTGCTGATGCAGTAGCGACTGTCAATGGCAAGCAAATCAAACAATCTACTTACGATGTCATTACTAAAGACATTACGGCAAGTGGCCAAAAAATCGATGACAACACCAAGAATGCCATCATCAATGAACTAGTGAGCTCAGAACTGGTTTATCAGGAAGCACAAAAGCTTGGCCTTGATAAACAGCCGGATTATTTGGCGCGTGAAGAGTTAGGTCGCCGCAAACTGCTTACCAGCATGTTCCTGCAAGACTATGTGAAAAAACATCCGATTTCAGATGCTGACACTAAAGCCGCATACGAGCTATACAAAAAAGCCTATGGTGATAAGGAATATAGCGCACGTCATATTTTAGTAAAAACCGAAGCAGAAGCTAAAGACATCATTGCGCAATTAAACAAAGGCGGCGACTTTGCAAAACTGGCAAAAGAAAAATCAATCGACCCAGGATCGAAAGACAAAGGTGGCGATTTAGGCTGGTTCTCTCCTGCCTCGATGGTAAAACCATTCAGTGACGTTGCCGCTAACATGCAAAAAAATACTGTCTCTGCGAGCCCGGTACAAACACAATTTGGCTGGCATGTAATCAAGTTGATTGACACACGCCCGGCACAGCCGCTAGCTTATGAAAAACTTAAAGATGGTTTACAGAAGAATCTGCAGCAACGCAATCTGGAAAAGTTAATGTCCGACCTGCGTAGCAAAGCTAAAATCGATATCGCTAAATAATCTCTGATTATCCTGAGATAACTAATAAAAAAGGCCCTGTTTATGGGCCTCTTTTATTTATAAATAGTCTATAAGCGGCACATACACAATCAAAAAATTATGCGATAATAAGAATTGTTATCATTTATAAAACAGGCATTCGCTTAAAAATATGCAACCTTTATCTCAATTAGAAACTGGTCAGCAAGCTGTTATTTCAGCGATAGAAGCTGATGAGTCGCTATTTCACAGGTTATCGGCATTAGGTTTTCGCGTAGGCAAAACATTAAGCATTATGCGCAGAGCCAGCTTCAACGGTCCACTTCAAGTCAGGCTTGGCACTACGGACGTCATCCTGCGCTGCAACGAAGCGTCACGCATTCAAATTCACCCCATCTAGAAGTCAGCCAATATGAAGCGCATTGCTCTATTAGGGATGCCCAATACCGGCAAATCCACCCTGTTCAATCGCATTAGCGGCGCATCCGCACGTGTAGGCAACTGGCCTGGTATCACTGTCGATCTCATGAGTGCCAAAATTCTACTTGGCGGTCATATTGCCGAGCTGATTGATCTACCTGGCATATATGACCTTCATGGCTTCTCAGAAGATGAACAGGTAGTCAGACATTTCTTAACCAACAATCCTGTCGACTTGCTCATCGTACTGCTGAACAGCACTCAAATTGAACGCCAGCTTTCATTGCTGCTACAACTAAAAAAATTAGGTGCGCCTATCGTTCTTGTTTTAAACATGGCAGATGAGGCAAGGCGTGCTGGCATCACTATTAACACCGAGAATCTGGCGGCAGAGTTAGCACTGCCTGTGATTCAGATCAGCGCTAAATATGGTGAAGGGTTACCAAAAGCACTGGAAGTGGCTGCTCACATTGTAAACGAGCAGAAAGCTACAACCAACCCTAAAAGTATCAATCTGCTACTGCAGGAAGATAGCCAGATTGAGCATGAGATGGAAGATTTGATACAAAAACATGTACAGATCCCAACCACGCTAGGTGACGACACCACAGATAAAATTGACAGAATATTGCTACACAAATGGTTAGGCCTGCCTTTGTTTTTTGCAGCCATGTTTCTGTTATTTCAATTCATTTTCACGATTGGCGGACCATTACAAGAGGCGCTGGCATGGGTTCTGGATCTCATACGCACCAGCTTGCTTGAGCCGTTATTAAGCGGTAGCCCGACATGGCTAAAAGGCCTGCTGCTGGATGGTGTATATAACGGCATAGCCACCGTAGCTGCTTTTGTACCTATCATCATATTATTCTTTCTGGTCATGTCGATGGTAGAAGACAGCGGCTACTTGTCACGTGCAGCGTTCCTGATGGATGCGCTGATGGCAAAAATGGGGCTGGATGGCCGAGGCTTTGTCATGATGCTAATGGGCTTTGGCTGCAATGTGCCGGCCATCATGGGTACACGCATCATGCGCTCACGCCCGATGCGACTGCTGACGATGCTGGTGATTCCCCTGTCGCTCTGCTCTGCGCGCCTGCAGGTATTTATCTTTATGATTGCTGCCTTGTTCAGTGCTAAACATGCGCCGCTAGTGCTTTTCTCGCTCTATTTAATGAGTTTTCTGACTATGTTTTTAACTGCGGTATTGTTCCAGAACCAATATAAAAATGCCGAGCCATTTATTCTGGAACTTCCGCCATACCGCTTCCCTACACCACGTCAGATCGTTCTGCGTGGCTGGCAGGAAGTAAAACACTTCTTAAACCGCGCCAGCAAATTTATTATTCTAGGTGTGATATTAGTCTGGTTATTAACCAACTTCCCAAGCAATGTAGCGCCGGCCAGCATAGGCACTTACGCAGGACAAATCGGCGTGTTCTTTGGCCCTATACTTGACCCTATAGGCATCAACCACGAACTGGCCATCGCGCTGATTTTCGGTTTTGTTGCTAAAGAGATTGTAGTCGGTGCACTGGCTGTGATTTACGGCATGCAGGGTGATGCGCTGATGGCACAGATGGCAACGCAGATTGACTGGGTGCAAGCCATGAGCTTTATGCTGTTCACACTGATTTACACACCATGCCTGTCTACGATTGCCACCATCAGAAATGAATCCAAAAGTTATGCATTTATGTGGCTATCTATCGTGTGGTCACTTGGTTTAGCGTGGGTGGTGAGCTTTGTGTTTTATCAGGGCGCAAGGGCCCTAGGCTACTAATTTGGTTATATTGCCTTAGCTCTATTAATTCGGCTCTACTCTATGTCCTGAACATAAAGTAGACAGCACCCATCAAGCATAGACCAGCCCACAAAAAATCCAGTTTCAAAGGCTGCTGCATATAAAAAACTGCAAACGGCACAAACACAGACAGGGTAATCACTTCCTGCAGAATCTTAAGCTGCGCCACCGACATCACCGTAAAACCGATGCGGTTCGCAGGCACCTGAAACATATACTCAAACAACGCAATACCCCAGCTTGCCAATGCGGCAATCATCCAGGGTTTGTTATTCAGGTTTTTAAGATGGGCATACCAGGCAAACGTCATGAAAACGTTTGATACGGTAAGCAAGAGAATGGTTTTAAAAATAACCGGCATAGGAATTTTGGCAATAAGTTACAAGGAACAAGAAAGCAAGCCGAAGACATTACGTATAGTACGGCAAGGCGAAGCTGACGCAGTTGATTGTGACTTATTGCTGAAATTTAAACGGCAGACTCGCCGGTTTCACCAGTCCTGATACGTATTACCTGCTCAACCGAGCTTACAAAAATCTTGCCATCACCGATTTTCCCAGTATGGGCAGCCTTGATAATTGCATCTACAGCTGTTTCTACGATAGCATCTGCTACCACCAGTTCAAGCTTGATTTTAGGCAAAAAATCCACCACATACTCGGCTCCGCGATAAAGCTCGGTATGGCCTTTCTGGCGACCAAACCCTTTCACCTCTGTCACAGTCAATCCATTCACACCGATATCTGACAGCGCTTCACGCACATCATCTAATTTAAATGGTTTAATAATAGCTTCGATTTTTTTCATACTATAAACTCCCGCAACTTCTATATTTGAATTATTCAATTAAACATTTCAATGAAATGCCTAAAAATTTGCCACGCCTACTTATGCTGCATTTACTTATGATACATTTAATATTGCTTACCAAAAATTGGAAAGTTTAGCCGTAATCGGATAACGTCGGTCTTTGCCAAACCCTCTATGTGTAATGCGAACGCCGATTGGTGCCTGACGGCGTTTGTATTCATTTCGATCTATCATGGCAATTACCCTGTTTACATCTGTCGCTGAGTAACCCTGCGCAATAATATCTTCACGGCCGAGATCATCTTCAACATAAGCTTCAATAATACCGTCTAATATATCGTAAGGTGGCAGACTATCCTGATCTAACTGATTTGCGCGCAGCTCTGCCGAAGGCGGCCGCGTGATAATACGTTGCGGAATAACTTTTGACACACCATTACGGTAATGACAAAGCTTATATACCAAAGTTTTAGGTACATCTTTAAGCAAAGCAAAACCACCTGCCATATCGCCATACAAGGTGCAGTAACCCACAGCTGTTTCACTTTTATTACCGGTTGTAACCACAATGCTACCGAACTTGTTTGAAACAGCCATTAGCAGCATACCGCGGATACGTGCCTGCAGATTCTCTTCAGTAGCATCGAACGGCATATCACCGAACTGTGGAGATAATGCCTCAAGATATTTATCAAACAATGCTTTAATCGCAATTTCGCTATATTTCACACCCAGTATATCTACCATTTCACGTGCATCATTAATACTGATATCGGCCGTGAATTCAGAAGGCATCATGATCGCATGCACTTTATCGGCACCTAATGCATCTACAGCAATGGCCAGAGTTAAAGCAGAATCAACGCCACCTGACATACCCAACACCACGCCGGGAAAGCCGTTTTTATTGACGTAATCAGCCAGCCCCAGCTTTAATGCATTATAAACGGAAGCCTCTACCGTTAGAGTTGGCGCAATCGTACCAGCGAGCGGTGACGCATGTTGAAAATCAATAATGCTCAGGCTTGATTCAAATGCAGGCAGCTCATGGGTAATCTCTCCATACGCATTCATAACTAACGATGCACCATCAAATACCAGTTCATCCTGTCCACCCACCATGTTGGCGTAAACGATCGGCAGCCGGGTATCAGCTACGCGCTGACTAAGCTTTTCTATGCGTGCAGATTGTTTTTCCATATGGAAAGGCGAAGCATTCAAAGCCAGCAGCAACTCCGCACCAGCGGCTTTACTGGCAAGCGCAGGAGCAGACTCCCACACATCAGCGCAGATCAGCACCCCGACATTAACACCCTGATGTTCAAATACCAGCGCATCATTGCCGGGGCTGAAATAGCGCTTTTCATCAAACACTGCATAGTTCGGCAGTACGTGCTTGTGATAGGTTGCGAATACTTTCCCATCCTGTAGTACTGATGCCGCATTAAAGCACGTGCCATCCACCAGATGGGGATGTCCCACAATCACACTGACACCTGCCAGCCTTTCTGCAAGTGCTGTCAAAGCCTGCGCGCACGCATCAAGAAAGTCTGCACGCAATAATAAATCCTCAGGGGGATAGCCACATAGTGAAAGCTCAGGCGTCAGCACTAAAGTGGCGCCCTGCGATTTTGCCTGCTGTACCTGCTGGATAATTTTTTCTACATTACCGACGATGTCGCCGACGATACAGTTGATTTGAGCAATTGCAATTTTCATTGACCGATTGCCCGTCTCATCAACAATAAGCATAAATCGGGCTTAATAACTGCCACCTGCATCTTTAATCAACTTGATAGTTTCTGCGTCCTGATTTTTAAGCGCATAGACCAAGGCAGTTAAGCCATACTGATCTTTAGCTTTGACTTTGGCTTTATTTTCAAGCAGCAATTTCACCATATCGGCATTGCCGTTATCCACCGCCATATGCAGCAATGGCGTGCCCTCAGAGTCAAGATTGTTCACATTTGCACCGGCAGTCACCAATACCTGAGCCACCTCAAACTGATTCTTTTTGACAGCCCAGGTTAGCGCAGTCCACTTGGACAAATCTTGCTGGTCTACCTTTGCACCACGCTGAATCAAAGCATCGACCACCTGCGCATGACCACCGCGTGCAGCAATCATGAGCGCGGTAACGCCCAGCTTATCACGAGCTGCTAAATCCGCTTTATAGGCAAGCAGCACGTCTACTGTAGCAAGATCACCACTTTTGGCAGCGTGCATTAATACAGATTTACCGTCATCACTTTTTGTATTTGCATCAACACCTTGTTGAATCAGCAGTTCTAGCATAGATGAATAGCCAGAGATCGCAGCCAAACCGAAAGCACTCCAACCGGCACTGTCTCTTACTTTGAAATCGGCACCTTTTTCCAGCAGCACTTTTGCAGTAGGAATGTTGTTTTTCTTAGCGGCATGCATCAAAGCGGTCCAGCCACCCTTGTCCTTTGCATTGATGTCGGCACCCTTATTAATCAAGGCAGACACTACATCAGCTTGATCTTTACGCGCTGCATACATCAGCGCGGTCAGGCCATCTGCATCGGCCACATTTGGATTGACGCCACTGGCAAGCATTGCGTTTACTGTATCCAGATCGCCTTTCGAGGCGACTGTCAGCAAGTAAGGAACATCCTCGGCAGCAAATACCGGTGGCGTAGCGGCAAAAAATCCTGCCATTAGTACAGCTATGAAACCTTTAACTAGTATATGCATGCGATTCACTAAAGAGTTAGTCCTTAATCATTACTTTTTGTTGTTGATTGCAGCTAGCACCGCTTCACCCAAACCTGCCGGTGAACTCGCCACAACAGCGCCTGCATTTTCTAAAGCACGGATTTTATCAACCGCCTTGCCGCTACCACCGGAGATAATCGCACCGGCATGGCCCATGCGTTTACCTGCTGGAGCGGTCTGCCCTGCGATATACGCTGCTACCGGTTTAGTCACATTACTCTTGATGAATTCCGCAGCAGCTTCCTCGTCTGAACCGCCAATCTCACCCACCATGATAATCGCTTCGGTTTCAGGATCAGCCTCAAACATCTGCAGGCATTCGATAAAATTCAAGCCTTTAATTGGGTCGCCGCCAATACCAACACAGGTACTTTGACCCAAATTCAAAGCAGTAGTCTGATGTACGGCTTCATAAGTCAATGTACCGGAACGTGATACCACACCCACTTTACCACGTTGGTGAATACTACCCGGCATAATACCGATCTTGCACTCATCCGGCGTAATAACGCCTGGGCAATTTGGTCCGATTAATCTAGTGCCATTTGCGCGTAGCGCGGCTTTCACGTTCAGCATATCCAGCACGGGAATGCCCTCTGTAATACAAATAATCAATTCAATACCGGCATCGCTTGCCTCAAGAATAGAATCTGCCGCAAAAGCAGGCGGTACATAAATCACGCTTGCATTGGCACCGGTAATTTTGACTGCATCACGCATGGTATTAAACACCGGCAAACCAAGATGCAATTGACCGCCCTTACCTGGCGTAACGCCGCCGACCATTTTCGTACCGTAAGCCAGCGCCTGTTCTGAGTGGAAAGTGCCCTGTTTACCGGTAAAGCCCTGACATAAGACCTTGGTGTTTTTATTGACTAAAATACTCATACCAATACCGCCTTCACTGCCTGCTGTGCAGCATCTGTCAAACCTTCTGCCGAAATAATATTCAAACCACTTTCACGTAGCATTTTTTTACCTAAATCCACATTAGTACCTTCTAAACGCACGATCACCGGAATTTGCATACCGACTTCTTTCACGGCAGTGATAATACCTTCCGCAATAATGTCGCAGCGCATAATGCCGCCAAAGATATTCACTAAAATTGCTTTCACATTGCCGTCAGCCAAAATGATCTTAAATGCTTTAGCTACTGTTTCTGCTGTTGCACCACCGCCTACATCTAAAAAGTTAGCTGGCATGCCACCATGCAACTTGATTAAATCCATGGTTGCCATCGCAAGACCTGCGCCGTTTACCATGCAGCCGATGTTGCCGTTAAGCGCAATATAATTCAGACCTGCATGATGCGCAGTTGCTTCCTTGCTGTCTTCCTGACTCCAGTCACGCTGCTCTGCGAGTGCTTTCTGGCGATAAAGTGCATTGTCATCCACACTCATTTTGCAATCTAAAGCGAACAGCTTGCCATCTGCGGTCACTACTAATGGATTGATTTCCAGCAATGCCAAGTCATTTTCTTTGAACAGGCGATAAAGGCCTTTCAATAACTTGGTAAACGCACCGATCTGCTCTCCGCTCAAATCCAGTTTGAAAGCTAAATTACGCGCCTGAAAATCGACCAGGCCATTCAATGGATCACATACTTCCTGCAGGATTTTCTCCGGGCTTGTATGTGCGATTTCCTCGATATCCATACCGCCTGCCACAGAAGCTACAACCACAACACGCTCCAGCGTTCTGTCTACCAGCATAGACAGATAGAGCTCACGCGCAATTGGTAGGGTTTCTTCGATCAACACCTGATTCACAGGCTGACCATCCGGCGCATTCTGATAAGTTACCAGTGTTTTACCTAATAGCTCGGTTGCAACATTCTGTGCTTCGATCGCTGATTTAACCACCTTTACACCGCCGGCTTTACCGCGCCCGCCGGCATGCACCTGCGCTTTGACTACCCAGGCATCACTGTTGATTTCACTGGTTGCTGCAGCCACTTCATTAGCAGCCGCGACAACCTGCCCACGCGGAACCGGGATACCGTATTTCTGTAATAGCGTTTTGGCTTGATACTCATGCAGATTCATAAAAAATAGCTCTGATTAATAATTATTCACATTTTCTCGCAATTCAGACATTTGTGCCAGTAAAGTAATGTTTAAGCTCAAGGTATAATGGCACTTTATTACAAAATATCCTCAATTATGCGTTTAGTCGTTCAAGGCTCTGCCATCACACTTTCACATTTAACCCATATTCACCGACTGTGCGGCACCAGTGTGCAGTTTGTGCAAATTGCACAGCATGCTTATTATTTGGCTAACCAACCAACGGTGCAGCCTGAGATTCAGCAATTCTGTGCTGAGCAGAATATAGACTGCGCATACGTTCAGGACAAAGAGCTACTGCAGAATTTTGGTTTGTGTGTGATGGATATGGATTCCACTTTGATCAGCATTGAATGTATTGATGAAATTGCAGATATGGTTGGCATTAAGCCTCAGGTTGCCGCAATTACCGAACGCGCGATGCAGGGCGAACTCGACTTCGCACAAAGCCTGCGTGAACGTGTGGCTTTGCTTGAAGGCTTATCTGAAGACGACTTGATGCGCGTGCTGAACGAGCGCCTGCAATTAAATCCAGGTGCAAAAGAATGGATTGAAACCTGCAAAAACAACAACATCACAACCTTGCTGGTTTCAGGTGGGTTCACATTTTTTGCGGAGCGCGTTAAAGCCATGCTTGGGCTGGATTATGCCGTTTCAAACACGCTGGAAATTATCGATGGGAAACTTACCGGACGCGTTCTGGGTAACATTGTAGATGCGCAAGTGAAGGCAAATGAATTAACGAAACTGCGAGATAAACTAGGGCTGGCTGCAACACAAACCATTGCAATCGGCGATGGTGCCAATGATCTCAAAATGATGGCGGTTGCTGGCGTTGGCGTGGCTTACCATGCAAAACCGGTGGTGCAGGCACAGGCCAGCTACGCCATCAATCACGTTGGACTTGATGGCGTGATCAATCTTTTCACGAGCTAAACTAGCTTTTTCTATAATCGGGCTAGCTCTTCTTCAGTAAACCCCGCCTTGCGTCTAGCCTCAATATTCAGAGGTTTGCGCATGGCGGGAGCGCTGTATTGTTTGGCTAAATTTTCGTAACACGCAATCGGCTCCAAACCGCGCTGCTCACACAGCCAGTTAAACCAATAATTGCCGATAGCAACATGACCAATTTCATCGCGCAGAATAATATCCAGAATTTCAGCAGCATCGTTATCACCGATCTGTGCAAATTTATTGCGTAATGGTGGGCTGGCATCCAATCCACGCGCCTCCATTGTTCTGGGTACCAATGCCATTCTTGCCAATACGTCGCCCTGTGTGCGCTCTGCCATCTCCCACAGGCTGTTGTGGGCGTTAAAGTCACCATACTGATAGCCCATATTCAGCAAATACCCATTCAGCAGCCCGAAATGATAAGCTTCTTCAGCAGCCACATTGAGCCAGTCTGCGTAGTATTGCGGCGGCATATCAGCAAAGCGCCACACTGCATCTAACGCTAAATTAATCGCATTAAACTCGATATGCGCAAGCGCATGAATCAGTGCGGCTCTGCCTTCAGGCGTGCGCATGGACCGTTTTCCAACTTCGAGCGGTGACACTAGCAGTGGTTTTTCGGGACGCCCCGGAATAGCCAAGGGTTCTGGCAACTCTGCCGTTACGTCAAGCGTAACCTGTCCTGCAAGCCATGCTGCATTCAGGCTTTTAACGCCGTCTGCTTTACGTGCCGGACTTATGTTGACCAGCCAGTTAATTGCAGCCTCACGTAAATCAATGGCCTCCAGTGTACAGCCGGACCGGCAAGTGTTATTCATCATTCGTATTCTAATAATTACGGATTATTTCAGCGGTATAAAATCCAGTACACCAGCTTTCATATCTGGCACCAGCAAATAAGCTTCGTCTTTAGTGATCGCTATATCTGCTGCTGCCTTATAACCTGATTTAATTACTGTGACATCACCTTTTGTATTTACACTAAAAACTTTACCGTTTTTCCAATCACTCACATACATCGTGCCGTTAGAGTGATGCACTAAACCGTCACCGCCGCCAAAGCCTTCCGCAATATCTGTGAGTTGCCCAGTTTGCGTATTCAAGCTGTATAGAATACCGGATACAAAATCTACCTCTAATATAAAGTTTCCGGTGTCATCCGCCAGCAGGCCATTAGGGCCTTTAAGCCTGGCATCCTGCTTATCATTAATCAGCAATGTTACTTGGCCATGCGCATTTATCTTATAAATTGCACCGCCACCGCCTTTACCAAGAATATCACCGCTGTCGCTCACATAAAGATTGCCCTGCGGGTCGGCTTCCAGATCGTTTAAGAATATCGGTGTACTGGGGAATGCATCGCTGGCTACGAACACACTGGTTTTACCAGCCGAATCAATTTTGATCACTTTATTCTTATCAGCAGCATATAGATTTTTACCGATGAAGACCAAGCCTTTGGGATCATCCAGCCCGGTAGCAAAAACCGCTGTTTTACCGTTACGATCAATTACAGTAATCTGACCATCCCCATCTTTACCGAACTCGTTAATCTCAGACACATAAATACGGCCATCCTTGGCCTGAACTACTGACTCCGGGGTCTTTAAGCCTGTAATTTTCTGCGGGTTATCAAGTGTAGTTTTTGTAGCGCTCTGGCACCCTAACACCATAAATGTTGACGCCAGCACTAATCCGATTTTCACATGTGTTTTCAACACGGGTTCTCCTAAAAAGGTAAAGCGCGACGTAATTTATTAGTCGGCAATAATGTCACTATGCTGCACGGTGTTGTTTCTGTTTGACTGACAGCATCCGCACCAATCTGAGTCTGCAATGTACTATCAGCTTTCATTTTGCTGATGGCATGATCAATCGCTAGCGCATAAGATTGCTTAATCCTACTTTCAGCCTGCATGCCTATTCTGCCATGCACGTTAGCTTCACCGACATAAGTGCCAACATGTTTACCTATTCCGGTATAAACTTCAGCAGTCACTTTGCCATAAAATTGCTGCACTTGCGGGTTATAAAACATTTTAGGCTGCAGCCAAACCAACACTCGGCCAGACTGATTAGCATCGCAGACTTCTACTTTACCATATACCTTGCCAAGCTTTTCTATTGCTATGCTTTCTACTAGCGGCCCCTGGTAAAACCAGTAATCAGAATATGGATGCCAGAGCTTAATCGGATTTGTGAATTCAACAGGCTGGATATAAAGCAGCACATCGTGTTTGGTTCCAGCATGTGCAGCACTATCTGCCCAAGCACTGAAACTCAGCATTACACCTAAAACTGCAAACCACTTATGAATATTTTTTTTCATTTTCTTTCTCTATTTACCTTGATAACTAATGCGATATATTACGTCTGAGTCGTCATCTGAAACATAAAGTGCTCGGTCAGGGCCTACAGCAACATCAACGGGCCGGCCTGTCACATTATTTCTTCTTAACCATCCGCTTTCTGAACCATTGGCTAACCAGCCCGTTGCAAAATCTTCCACCTTGACAGGTTTGTTGTCCTTGAATTTTACACGAACCAGCTGGTAACCTGCCGGCTGCTGACGATTCCACGAGCCGTGCAAAGCCACTATTGCATCTGACTTATATTCATCCGGCCAGTTCGTTTTATCAAGAAAGGTAATGCCGATTGGGGTTGTATGTGAGATAAACGTAATTGCGGGAGCTTGTGCGGTTTTGCAAAAACCAGGCTCACCTTTAAAGTTAGGGTCTTCTACCATCGCTTTCTTAACAGGGTCAGCCCAGCAATGCGGCCAGCCGTAATGTTTGCCAGCGTCGATTTTATTGAGGTGCTCCGGTGGAATCTCATCATTGACTTTACCGCCTACAGTATCGGAACGATTATCAGCCCCATTATTGGTTGCATACATATCACCTGTTACCGGATGCCAGGTAAAACCCTGAGAATTACGCAAACCGCTGGCCCATATTGCAGACTGCTGATGCCTGCCAAGCGTAGTGAGCGCACCTGCAGGTTTGCCATCTATGGTGTAACGTAAGATCGTTGCACGTAACGGATTGCTTTCTATACACACATTGCAGCTTGAACCCACGTTAATATACAAATAACCATCGGGACCAAGTTTAATCGTTTTAGTCCTGTGTCCGCCGGTAGGCAGATTGGAGATAAACGGCTCGGCGGCAGACCAGCGACCATTGACCTGCTTGATTTTTACCACGTCATCCTGATTGGCTACCAGCAGTGCATCACCAACAAAAGTCAGCCCCTGCGGGTAATTTAAACCCTGCGCTACCGTAATAACTTCATCAGCCTTGCCGTCCTTATTATCATCCGGCAGCATCAGCACCTTGCCATCTTTTGATGATGTTACAAACAGGTTGCCATGTGCATCAAACGCCATGAACCTGACACTGCTTAATAACTTGCCTTGCTTGGTTGAGCCATCAGCAAACTGCGTCAATTTAAAGCCCGTAGGCAACTTAATCATCGCCTCATCAGCGTATAAATGATTTGCAGCAACAGCAAAACAAAAGCCAGCCACAAATGTAAATATTGGTTTAAAGCGCAAACTTACATCCATAGCTAACCCCGTGTCATCAAGTCAGGATATCTGACCATATATTGTTAGCCCATGCCCCTGCATATGCACCTTCCTGCTCACTTGGCGCTGGCGAAACCCCACCGCCCTCAGCAGAAATCATGATTTTTTTTAGAGCATCATAGCGATACACATTTGCCACATGCATCGCCGATTTGTCCGAGACATAGCTGTAACAGGTATTTGCAAACACCGGGGTCGGGTCAGGTACCGCGCCTGCCATTAACTGCACAATGGCATTGGCGCATATCTTGGCTTGATTGGTTGCCATATGCGCAGACTTAGGTAAAGCGGCAGACACGGCATCCCCAATCACATGCACATTGTTAGCTAGTTTGGATTCGTAAGTCAGAAAATCCACCTCGCACCAGCGCTTGTCTACATTATTCAATTGCGCCATTTGCGCAGGCTTGCCCGCACGCTGTGGCGGAATAATATTCAGCACATCAGCTCGTACAGACTCAAATTCTGTGGTGACGGTCTTGTTAGCCACATCGACTGACACTAATGTATTGTTCGGTCGATAATCCACCAAGCCTGCATACATTTCATTAAAGACTTTAGTGAAAAGTCCTTTTTTAGAAACGATCTCGGCATTTGCATCCAATACAATCACTTTGGATTTCGGCTTATGGTTTTTGAAATAATATGCAACCTGTGCTGCACGCTCATATGGGCCCGGGGGGCAGCGGTAAGGTGCCGCGGGCACGTTCATGACAAACACACCGCCATCCGGCATTGCTTCCAGCTGTTGACGCAAGTTAACAGTTTGCCAGCCCGCTTTCCATGCATGTGGCACCCGCTTCTGCGCCTCGGCACTTTGCAGCATCGGCAAGCTGTCGTATATAAAATCCACCCCAGGCGCGATGATTAACCTGTCGTAACTTAATTCACCACGCAGCATGCTGATTTTCTTGGCATCAAGGTCAATAGCGCTTACCTGATCTTGTACCCATTGAATACCATGATTGGCTTTGAGCAACTGGTAATCAAAGGTTAAATCATCGATAGATTTACTGCCGCCCAGAACCAGATTGCTTAAAGGGCACGAAACAAACTGACGATTTGGCTCAACCACCATCACCTCAATCGTGCCTAGACTCCACATGCGCAAATATTTCGCAGCTGCGGCACCCGCATAACCACCACCTATGACCACGACACGGCCTATTGGCAACTTGCTTGCTCTGGCAAAGGCAGTCAGACCATGTGTGGACAAACCCAGCGTGGCGGCTAAGCCTGCCAATTTAATAAAGTCGCGGCGATCAGTTTGCATGATCTGCCCGCAATCTCTGTGGTTCTAAAATAACGGGGTTATAAGGTACCTGCATGGAGAAATGTTCAGCCAAGGCGGTTATTTCATCAGCAGTCAAACCTTTAGCATGACGATGCATCACGGTGGCAGAACGCTCACCGGACTTGAACGCTTGCAATTTAGCTATGATATCGGCTTTGCTGACACCGGCAAGCACGGGGGTTGAGTCACGATGATTGCTGGTAGATACTGCATTACCGTGGGTGCCATGACAAGCCGCACATGATGCAGCCAAACTGCGAATATGCACACTATAAGCAGCAGATGCAGAATCTGCTGCGCATACAATCATCGGGCTTAAAAGCCCGATGATTAATGCTGATGAGATCATTTTTTTCAAACAATATTCCTTAAAATATTGCCAACAGATTGATCCAGTAATGTGTCGGATCAATCTGTTGCGATTAGAAAAAACTGCTTCTTAAAATCAATTACTTATTACAGACACTTTTCTTCCATACAGCCGTCATCATTAACGCCTAAAGATTTCAGATACGCTACCATTTTAGTGTTACCTAAGTCAGTCATGGCGCGAATCAGGCTTACATCACCACGCATTTTCATGTTCACGTCTGCACCTTTTTCTGCCAGATATTTCAACATCGCTTCATTGTTGTTGTAAGCAGCGTGATGAAAAGCAGTCAATTTATTCACTGGATGTGCATAGTTGAGGTCAGCACCATGTTCAGCAAAGTATTTAACTAATTCGAACTGATTTTTAGATGCAGCCATTAATAGCGGCGGCCATGCAAAATAACTTACATTCACGTCCAAGCCAGCTTCTACATATTTTTTTACTACTTTTAAGTTACCTTCGCCGATTGCTTGTGCAAATTCAACTGACTCGTCATCTGTCAGTGTTTTAGCTGCCGCTGCATTGAATGAAATACTTAACATTAGTGCTGCAAATAAAACTCTCAAAAAATTCATGCTGCTTATCTCCAAATTCATCTATTAAATTTTAAGGAAACTCAGAATAAACTTATTCCATGTTGCCTTAATTCTATTTTTATTACGCAATATAACGTCTTGCATTCTGGAACATACGCAACCAGGCACTGTCTTCAGCATCACCACAGCGTTGCCATGTGTTTTGCACATTGCGAATTACGCGTTCAGGATGTGGCATCATAATACTAAAACGTCCATCTGTGCTGGTTAATCCAGTCACGCCTTGCGGTGAACCGTTAGGGTTAAACGGGTAAACCTCGGTAGGCGTTGACGCATTATCTATAAAGCGCATTGTTACTAATTTTTGCGCCAGCAATTCATTGACAGCGCCCGCTTCAGAAAATTCCGCAAAACCTTCACCATGTGCAACTGCAATCGGCATTTTGCTGCCAGCCATGCCGTTAAAGAACAGTGAAGCTGACTCTAAAACCTCTACCATGCTCAGGCGCGCTTCGAATTGTTCAGAGCGGTTGCGCACAAAATGCGGCCAATGCGCAGCACCCGGAATCAGTTCACGCAGGTTGCTCATCATCTGGCAGCCATTACAGACGCCAAGTGCAAAGCTATCTTCACGATGGAAGAAAGCTGAGAACTCATCACGTGCGCATGCATTAAACAGAATGGATTTGGCCCAGCCCTCGCCCGCACCCAGCACATCGCCGTAAGAGAATCCGCCACAGGCAACAAAGCCCGCGAAGTCTTTCAGCGATACTCGGCCTGAGATAATGTCGCTCATGTGTACGTCGTAAGCTGCAAAACCGGCACGGTCAAACGACGACGCCATTTCCACATGACCGTTCACGCCCTGCTCACGCAGAATCGCCATTTTTGGACGCGCGCCGGTTGCGATATAAGGCGCGGCAACGTTTTCAGTAGGCTGATAAGTTAATTCTGCAAATAAACCACGGTCGCCATCATTGAGCAGACGGTCATATTCCTGCTGTGCGCTAAGCGGGTTATCACGCAGTTTCTGCATCTGATAAGTAGTTTCAGACCATGTACGATGTAGATTCACACGTGTATCACTGAATACGACTTTACCGTTGTGTGTAATCTCAACCTTGTTATCACGGCTGACATCGCCAATCACATGTGCGAGACCATTAAATTGTGCAGCTATAGTTTCCGCCTCTGTTGCTGGCACTTGAATTACCGCGCCTAACTCTTCGTTATAAAGTGCGCTAACAATGTCACCCGGCAAAGCTGAAACGTCTACATTAATACCGCAATGACCGGCAAATGCCATCTCTACCAGCGTGGTGAATAAGCCACCATCTGAACGGTCATGATAGGCCAGAATCTTGCCGGCTTTATTCAACTGTTGAATGCTATTAAAGAAATGTTTCAGCTGGCTTGCATCATCGACATCAGGCGCTGTATCACCAACTTCGCCGTAAACTTGCGCCAAGCTTGAGCCGCCCATGCGATTTTTACCTGCACCCAGATCAATCAGCACCAGCTTAGATGACACATCGGTTTGTAATTGCGGCGTCAGTGTTTTACGTGCATCCGGCGTAGCGGCAAAAGCTGTCACTACCAATGAGATTGGTGATGTCACCGCCTTATTGGTGCCATCATCATTCCACACGGTTTTCATACTCATTGAGTCTTTACCCACCGGGATGCTGACACCCAATTGCGGACAAAGCTCCATGCCTACAGCTTTTACAGTTGCGAATAGTGCGGCATCTTCACCCGGGTGACCGGCAGGCGCCATCCAGTTGGCTGAAAGTTTCAGATCGCTGATGTCATCAATCAGGCTGGCTGCAATATTGGTAATAGATTCACCAATTGCCATGCGGCCGGAAGCCGGTGCGTTAATCAATGCCAGCGGTGCTTTTTCACCGATCGCAAATGCTTCACCACGGTAGGTTTCATAACCAGCTACCGTCACGCCAACGTCGGCCACCGGAACCTGCCATGGACCAACCATCTGCTCGCGCGCTACCATACCGGTCACGGAACGGTCGCCAATCGTGATCAGGAAAGTTTTATCAGCTACGCCGGGCAACCTGAGCACGCGTGCAGCGGCGTCTTTCAAGTCAATGTGGCTGGTGTCAAAAGCTTTTAACTGTTTTGTAGCGCTTTTCACATCGCGCGTCATTTTTGGCGGTTTACCCAGCAATACAGATAAATCCATATCTACCGGCTTATTATCAAAATGACTGTCAGCCACGGTCAGGTGACGTTCTTCTGTGGCGTAGCCAACAACCGCAAACGGGCAACGCTCGCGCTCACAGATTTCCTTGAAGCGCGGCAAATCTTCTTTCGCAATCGCCATTACATAACGTTCCTGCGCCTCGTTACTCCACAACTCACGTGGCGACATGCCAGGCTCTTCATTATGCACATCGCGTAATTGGAAAATCGCACCTACGCCAGCATCATTCACCAGTTCAGGGAACGCGTTGGAAATACCGCCTGCACCTACGTCATGAATACTTAAAATCGGGTTGTCTTCACCCAGCTGCCAGCAGCGGTCGATCACTTCTTGTGCACGACGCTCCAACTCCGGGTTGCCACGCTGTACTGAGTCGAAGTCCAGATTCTCAACGTTACTGCCGGTATCCATACTCGATGCAGCGCCGCCGCCTAAGCCAATCAACATTGCCGGGCCGCCAAGTTGAATCAGCGCCGCACCGGGAGTAATCGGGTTCTTTTTAGAATGCTTGGCAGAAATATTACCGATACCGCCAGCCAGCATAATCGGCTTATGATAGCCACGTACTTCAGCTTGCCCATTAACGCCCGGAGCCTCTAATTCAAAAGTACGGAAGTAACCGGTAATGTTTGGGCGACCAAACTCGTTGTTATAAGCCGCACCACCCAATGGGCCATCAATCATAACCTGCAACGGTGAAGCAATGCGGCCAGGTTTGCCGTAAGCCGCTGATTCCCAAGGCTGTGTAAAATCAGGGATATTCAGGTTAGATACTGAAAAGCCGGTTAAACCTGCTTTAGGTTTTGAACCGCTACCGGTTGCGCCTTCATCACGAATCTCACCGCCGGCACCGGTTGCGGCACCCGCAAATGGAGAAATTGCTGTCGGGTGATTATGCGTTTCCACTTTCATCAGGAAGTGCATATCTTCTTCAATAAAATGGTAAGCACCATCGGCTGTCGGGTAAAAACGTTTTGTAGCTTCGCCGTCTTTCTGGCCTGCTACGATAGAAGCATTGTCAGAATAGGCAACTACAGTTTTACCAGGGTTCAATTTGTGCGTATTACGGATCATGCCGAACAGTGACATTTCCTGCTGCTCGCCATCGATTACCCAATCCGCATTAAAGATTTTATGACGGCAATGCTCAGAGTTTGCCTGCGCAAACATCATGAGCTCAACGTCGGTCGGGTTACGCTGCATTCTGGTGAAGTTATCAAACAGGTAATCCACCTCATCCGGCGACAGCGCCAGACCCATATCGCTGTTAGCCTGATCAAGTGCCGCCTTACCGCCTTGCAGAACATCCACAGTACATAACGGCTTTGGTGCATCGGTATGATAAAGCTTGGCTGCATCTTCAAGAGCGGGGAATGCAGATTCAGTCATACGGTCATGAATCAGCGGCAGCAACAGCTGGCGCTCGTTCACGCTCAGTGCCTGACCATTTTTAGTTTTAATATAGTACGCAATACCGCGCTCTACGCGCTGCACTTCAGGCAAACCACAGTGTTTTACAATGTCGGTAGCACGTGATGCCCAGGGTGAGATCGTACCCACACGCGGCAACACCAGTATCTGCTCACCATCAGGGTTTTCAGCCTGCATCTTGGGACCATAAGTCAGAATCTGATTGAGTGTGTCTTTTTGCGTTGCTGAGAGCTCACCTTCCACCCATGCAAAATGCCAGAACTCGGCGTAAACATGGCCAATATTCGGGCAAGCTTCATCGAGCTTGCTCTGAATTTTTTCAATACGGAATGGAGATAAGGCAGCGCTTCCACGCAGGCTGATCATTTGAGGGGTGGATTTAGATTGGCTCATTAAAACTCGGCTAATTATCAATGATTTGAATAAAGCAGAATTTTAACAGATTAGCGGCAATTAGGCCGCTTAAATGGCGACATAAATAGGGTTTATATCGCCATTTATTGAATTAGAAAACAGGTGCTTTTGCTTTGAAACAATGCATCTCAAACTATATTGACGTGATATTTAATTAGCCAGTGCGCCAAATACTTTTTTGAGCAAAGCACTGCTTTGACCAATTGGATCTTTGCGAATTGCGGCCTCTTCTTTCGCCATCATCAGGTAAACGCCATCCAGCGTTTTTTGTGTGACATACTGCTCAAGATTCACCTGCTCTTTTTTTACCAGGCCGTACTGACTGCCAATTTCAGCATATTTGTTGTATTGCTGGGCAAGCTGTACGTTCTCGGTGGCTTTTTTGACGATAGGCAGAAATTTCTCCGCCATCTGTGTTGATGTGGTTTTTTTAAAGTACTGCGTTGCGGCATCTTCGCCACCGGTCAATATCGCCTTTGCATCAGCCACCGTCATCTTTTTTGCTGAATCCACCAACAAAACTTTAGCTTCAGGCACCGCAGCTTCTGCCGCACGATTCATTTTGAGTATCAACTCATCCGCCTGCTTACCCATGCCGAACATACGCATGGCTTTTTCGGTTCTTTTCAAAGCATCAGGTAACGGAATTTTAACTTCGCTGTTACCCAGAAAGCCGTCGGTTTTACTCAACTCACTTACAGCCTTGCCTGCGCCTTGAATTAACGCGGCTTTAAGACCGCTACTGGCCTCGGCATTAGTTAATTCGCTGACATCCACAGCATTGGCGTGCGAAACAAAGAATGCAAAGGTTATAAATGCAGATAAAAAACGTAACATGACATGCTCCAATTACTCAGTAACGCACAAAATTATAGCTTAACGCAAATAGCTGTTAATGCAACACTAACAACGAATATTTAAGCTAAGCTATCAAGGCGAGAAGATATTTGATGAAACGCCGATTTATTTCTAAAGCCGTCATTGCGAGCGAAGCGCGGCAATCCAGAAACTCTCTTTAGAGAAAAGTACTAGATTGCCGCGCTTCGCTCGCAATGACGAAATAAATTAATGCCTACTTAAATTACCTAGTACTTGGACTCACATGCCAGATATTTTTAGCATAATCGCCAATCGCACGGTCACTTGAGAATTTAGCCATATTCGCTACGTTCAGAATTGCCATGCGCATCCATTCATCACGATTCTGGTATAGCTTGCCAACTTTATCCTGCGTTTCAATGTAACTTGCATAATCTGCCAGTAATAAATACTGGTCATTATTCAACAGGTTATCCACTACATTCTGGTAGCGGTGTGGTTCTTCTACCGAGAAATAGCCGGTAGCAATCATATCCAGCACCTGTTTCAGCTCCGGGTTGCTGTTGTAATAATCACGAGGGTTATAACCACTGGCCTTCATTTCAGCGACCTGCGGTGTTGTCAGGCCAAAAATAAATATATTTTCGTCGCCGACTTCTTCCAAGATTTCTACGTTTGCACCATCCAAGGTACCAATAGTCAGCGCACCATTCAAAGCCATCTTCATGTTACCGGTACCGCTAGCTTCAGTACCTGCAGTTGAAATCTGCTCTGATAGATCACTACCCGGAAACAGAATTTCCGCAGCAGAAACTTCATAGTTAGGATAGAACACGACTTTCAATTGGTCGCCCACCATTACATCTTCATTCACAATTGCAGCCACATCATTAATCAGACGAATGATCTGTTTAGCCATTGCGTAGCCAGGCGCTGCTTTACCACCAAAAATGATGGTGCGCGGCGTGATACCCTGCTCGCCGCGGCGAATGCGGTTATACATTGTAATCACATGCAGCACATTCAGTAACTGGCGTTTGTATTCGTGAATACGTTTAATCTGCACATCAAACAGACTCTCGGTATTAAGCTTTACACCCGTCACTTTTTCAATTTTCGCGGCCAATCTTAATTTATTGGCCTGCTTCACCTGCGCAAAGGCTTTTCTGAAATCTGCATCGTCCGCCAGTGGCGTAATTTTTTTAATATGGGTCAGGTCTTTTTTAAAGTCTGAACCGATGGCTTTTTCAATGAGGCTAGTGAGGCCAGGGTTGGCCTGATTCAGCCAGCGACGCGGTGTAATGCCATTAGTAACATTGGTCATCTTACCTGGGTAAATTCTGTCAAAATCCGCAAACAGCGTATTTTTCAGTAATTCACTATGCAGCGCAGCAACGCCGTTCACCGTGTGGCTGCCAACTACAGCAAGGTGCGCCATACGTACGCGACGGCCATGGCTTTCATCAATGATAGATACGCGTTTCAGTAACTCCACATCGCCCGGGAAGTGGTGATTTACCATGTGCAGAAACTCATGATTAATCTTGTAGATAATTTCCAAGTGACGCGGTAACAGGCGTCCAAACAGATCAACTGACCATGTTTCCAGCGCTTCAGGCATCAAAGTATGGTTGGTGTAAGCAAATATCTTACCTACAAGTCCCCATGCAAAATCCCAAGGCAGATGATTCTCATCCACCAGCTGATACATCATTTCAGCCACACCGATAGCAGGATGCGTATCATTGAGCTGAATTGCGATTTTTTCCGGCAGCAGCTTCCAGTCATCCTGAGATTTAATTTCATGCGTAGTCAGATAGCGACGCAGAATATCCTGAATTGATGCTGAAACAAAGAAATACTGCTGCTTCAGGCGCAGCTCCTTACCCATTTCACAGACATCGTTTGGATACAGGATTTTAGAGATGCTCTCGGTCGCGTTTCGCTCCTGAACCGCTCTTTCATAATTACCATCGTTAAAATGGCGCAGATCAAATTCACGTGCGGCTTTAGCAGCCCACAAGCGCAGATTGTTCACTGTTTCAGTACCGTAGCCTGGTACCGGCACATCGTAAGCCATTGCAACCACATGTTCGGCATCAATCCAGTGCTGCGCCTGACAGCCATCTTCAGGGTACTTGACCACGTGACCGTAGAACTTAATCGTGTACGTCGCTTCTGGACGTTGAAACTCCCAAATATTGCCGTAACGCAGCCAGTTATCAGGGTTTTCTACCTGCTGCCCGTTCTCAATACTTTGCCTGAACATACCGTATTCATAACGAATACCGTAACCTGCCGCAGGAATATCCATCGTTGCCATAGAATCCAGAAAACACGCTGCGAGCCGACCCAAACCACCGTTACCTAATGCAGCATCATTTTCAATTTCTACTGTATTTTCCAGATTGCGCCCTAAAGCAAGCAAACCTTCTTTCAACTCATCATTAATGCCCAAATTCAGTGCACTATTGCTCAACATACGCCCGATTAAGAACTCCAGTGAAAGATAATAAACACGTTTCGGGTCATCACGGTAATAGGATTCTGCTGTTTTAACCCAGCGCTCAACCACGTGATCACGCACAGCGTAACTTGCCGCCTCATACCAGTCACGCGGCGTTGCAGCATCGCTGGTCTTGAATGTAGAGAAAATCAAGTGTTGCTGTAATGCTTGCTTGATCGGAGGCAGCTTGATATCTGCTGTCACTTTATTTTTAGGATTTCTCTTTGAGGTTTTAGGAGATACTGCTTTGACTTCGCTTGGCGTTTTCATTTTGATGGGCTTTTTATTAGGTACACTTTGCATTTTAGCAAAAATTAAGCCAACTAACTGACTGTTAATGGAAAGTTACAATTTGAGCCGTATGTTTTTAGTCTTCAAGCGATTGCTTCAACATAAATTATCATAGATTGCCGCCCGCCACGCTGCACTTGTAACAACGTTACCGTGCATCGATATTCGGTACTGTGATATCACCATGAAATATAGGTGTTTAACCGTAAAAGTCATAACCGCAGAATTTTAGATGCTAAATCGCCTTATTTACATGAGAAAACTAGGCTGTAGCGACCAGCAATGCAGTCCTCATCAACACATCATGCTCAATTAAGAATTAGCTGGTGCTGTTTTAATAACAAACTGCACCGGCTAATCTAAACTCACACATAATTAACTATGGCTAGCTTTAAAACTCCCCACTCAACTGCACCCACAATCTGGGAGTACGCTCAGCAGAAGCTGGCTCCGATACAGGTGTGCCACCTTGCGTACGCCACGCCAAGTGTGCATCCAGTTGTAATCGATTGAACAATTGTGCATTCACACCAATACCAGCACCGGCAATCGTCCGCCTGTTATCTGCACTAGTATAGTTGTCGTGATTCACTTTAATGCTGCCACAATCATAAAACAACACCCCTTGCAATTGCGGCAAGATGCGGTGACGCCATTCTAGATTGAGCATATTGCCTTCATCTCCTACAGCTTCACCTTGCGGGAAGGCTCGAATACTATAAGGGCCACCCAAACTGAACTTGTCTGAAGAGTTAAGATTGTCAGCAGCCCATTGTCCGGACAGGGTAGCAGAGACCGTATCAACATTGGTAATGCGCTGTAGACGATTGAGCATATAATTGGCTTTGGTAAAGTTGCCATTAGTGTGAGCAGATCCATCATCAACGGCACGCGATGAAGAGTCCATACTTAGATCACCGGAAACCATTGTCACGTCAAATGAACTTTGTCCTGCGCCATTGATATCATCCTGATGGTTACCCATCAAGCCCGCCTGAAATGATTTCACGGTCTTGTCAGATTGACTGCTTACGCTATCAATATCATTATTCAGTGATTTGTGCTCGTAGGTCAGGGAGCCAATGAGTGAACCAGTCTGGCTCATTACAAACGGATAAGTCGCAAACAGACTGCTACCTCTGGCTGTACCATGTGCATCCCAGGAACGATACTCGCGATTAAGTTTGTACTGTGTGTGGGCGTATGCTGCTCCTAGCCGCAAACCATCGCCACCTAACGGCAACTGGTAGGCTAAACGTCCATAGGCCAAATCACGATTACTGCCGACTGCACGTAAGGTCAATTGATCGCCAATTTTTAATGGACTATTAATTGCAAGCGATGCGCCAACTCGGTATTCTCCGGTATAGCGGTTGCCATAATTATCTACTTGGATGCGTCCATTGTAAGGAGCAGATGAGGTAGTCTCTACCAGCAAATCAGAAGTGCCGACTCTGGCTCCCGGTTGCAGAATGGCGCGCACACTGCCAACGCCTGCTGTATCACGCAGCAATAACAACTGCCTGTCTAATGGATCCTGTTCTAGCGGGGTATTATTCGAAAGGTCTTTCAGATGGTCTTCTACTCGTGAATCTTTGACACGGGATGTATTGTTGAGCTTAATTTCGGAAAGCGTGCCTTCCTGTACCGCAATCTGTAGCGCGCCGTCTTTAATTTCCTGAGCAGGAAGGTAGGCATTGGTCAGAAAGTAGCCACGCTCACGGTAATAATGGTTAATGCGGGCAATGCCCGCTTCTAAGCCGGCTAAAGTTGTGGTGGTACCTACCATATCCGCGACAAGTGCTTCCAATACTACGGCAGTGAAGATCGTACTGCCAGTGACATTGATACTGCGGACTGCGATTGGCGTGGTGTTATCCGTGATTGCTGAGGATATCGCGGCATCCTCTGTCGTAACAGGCACCGCCGCTTTAGGTTTCTTGACATCTCGTTCCTGCTGGAGCTCGCGCGAGGTTTGCCCAGCATCAGGAAGTTGCGATGCCGCTTGGCCCGGCATCACGTACATGCCCGCAGCCAGCAAAAGTCCAATCGCACTATTCTTATGATGCGTTTTTTTATTCATTATAAAGTACTCCTTGAACGAATCACGCGCGGTGTTTTTATGAGCTCGATATTTTCTTGACTCTGGTAGCTGCTTAAGCGGTTTCTCGGCATACGTACACCACCATTTAATACAGTCACATCAACGTTTTTGAATGAGCGGTTAGTGTCATCACACAGGCAGTTGCTGCTTAATTCCAGCTGGCTGGTATCTGTCACAACTTCATTCGCATCCAGTTCAAATGATGCGACTTCAGTCAGTGCAAACTTGCCATTGATAATTTCGACAAAAGCTTCTGCACCACTAAGACTCTGCCCGGTACAGATGACTGTAGAGACTTCCTTGGCACCAAGGTATGTTGCTGAGAGCACCGGCGGTATGCTTACAAATGCCGCAGGTATAATTGTCAGTGCGCCATCAGCATAGCTGATGGCGTAATTACTACTGGTGAGTCCGTTGGCAGTAATCGCATAGCTACCAGCATTAACGGCTCCTTGACTATTGCCACCATAGGTCAGTGCACCAGCTAGCACAGCCCCAGTTTCTCCATTCACAAAGCCGTTGTAAACTACGCCATTGCCCCCAACGTAAGCCTGTCCATCGTAGGTCTTGCTAGCGTCGCTGGCAGTTATCAGCAGCGGTGCAGGGTTGATTAATAAACTGCCATTAGTCATGCTGGTGACAGTGTAATTGCCATTGGTGTTACTGCCATTCATGATATTAGTATAGGTGCCCACATTGGTCTGCGTAGCACCGCTTGCTGATAAACCGGCAAGCATGTCAGTACCAATCAGCCCATTAGCCGTGTAACCGCTTACGCTTTGCGCCAACCCGTTATAAGTAGTGCTGGCGCTGTTCGCTGTCACGGTGACATCTTTAGGGTCAATGGTGAGTGCGCCATCAGCATAGCTGATGGCGTAATTACTACTGGTGAGTCCGTTGGCAGTAATCGCATAGCTACCAGCATTAACGGCTCCT
>Ga0208125_100080_pt1 | contig 101128 bp, 90 predicted proteins | sample LakWasM128_HOW14_2_FD_183938 | JGI IMG/M metagenome (GOLD analysis project Ga0208125, IMG submission 183938) | Freshwater sediment methanotrophic microbial communities from Lake Washington under simulated oxygen tension - Sediment Metagenome... | ecosystem: Environmental > Aquatic > Freshwater >...
ATTGGGCAACCTAGCCACTGAAATAAAATAGTTGGTATGGGTTAACAGCTCATTGAAGCCATCAACCTCAAACGTGGAGCTAGATTAGCGAGTGTGCGGAGCGGATTAAATACGTCATATTGCGTAGGTGAATGTGTGACTGGCTGCCGGCATTTATGTTATTTTTTGCTCAGGCCACTCTACCAATACCGGAGCTTTTGCAGACCACCATGACCATTCACTTAATCTCACGCATTTACCACACAAGCTGCATCACGATGTTGGCGGCATTGCTATTAAGCGGGTGTGGAGAGTTTTCCTACAAACGCGGCGCCAGTGTCAGTGACCTGGAAAACACCAAGAAAACCTGTCAGGCCAGGGGCGGTGGTGACGCCGCTATAGAGAAATGCATGGAGGATAACGGCTGGGTAATACAACGCTTGAATGAGCCGGACCCGGTGGCAGAGGTATCCGTCAACCCAGATAACCGCAATGCCGGGAACCCGGTAAAGGCGGCTTCGGCTAACGTCGTTTCTACCGATAAAGCAGTTGATGGAAAAGTTGCTGAAGACAAAACCAGTAAAAACGAGACAGCCTCAGCACCTGTAGTTAAAAAAGCTGACCCTATGGATATTTTCAAAATCAGCTCATGGTGGAAACTGGGTGGCAGTGCGGAGAGCCTTAAAGCCGCTACCGAAGAATGCCTCACAGTGCTGGGTGAAGCTCACCGGCCCAATGTATACCCGCAGGAGGTGACGAGAGGTATGTTGCTATGTATGCGTGAAAAAGGATGGCGTGGCCTGCGTGCCAAATAATTATGAGTCAGGCATAGCGTATGGCTGAGATCGATTAACTGTAAGCTAGGATTTTTTCATCCAGGCACTGCACCAACCGGTTGCAGAAACCAATTTGTCATGGCTGTACAAAGCACACGATGCGCTCGACTCACCGCTGCGCCCCTGATACCAGGAGCAATTATTGCAACGCTGGCTGCTATCGTGCTTTGGGTATTTTTCCTTATCCACTTTTGATGAGTCAACGCGGTAACCCAGCGCCTGCGCATCACGGTCAGTCTCAGTCAGCATGCTGCTCTGCGCGTAAGCCAGTTTTGGCAATAGCGCGCCGGTAACAACGGCACCAGCAGCTATGGTCTGCAGCATAAAAATACGGCGTGATTTGTTCATATAGTGCCCTTGCGAATGCAGTAAGAAGCCAAGCAGACTCGAATTGATGGATGCGCAAGAAAGAGATTAGTTCGCATGTCATCAAACTACATGCGAACTATTGAGTGGAAGTTGATTTAAGTCAAAGAATGGCCCGAGCTCAAAATGAGGTTTGTTGAGTCAGTACTGTTGAATGAGAGGTTCAGCGTTATTGAGTCCAGGCACTATTTGATGACGGAAACCGTACGCTGCTCGTCCAGTTTATCCCGGTAATCCTGAAAGATATTTTCCAGCTCGACCCGCTTAACTTGCGTAAACGGCTCCGTTCTCAAAATGGCCTCATAGGTGCTTGGCCGCTCGTACAGTTTCACAAGCTCCATACCAAAGCCGTATAACCTGGTATTTTTAGCTTCGCAAAGCCCCAGCCCCTGGTCTTTTTGGGAGAGGTTTAAAGCCAGAGCTTTTTGCTCGCTTTCGCGCACCTTTAAATCCTGCTGGGCAACCTGGTACTTCTGGGTCAGCTCTTCCAGACTTTTCTGCGTAGCTAGTAACTGCATCTGTATCTCTTGTTGCCTGGCTTCAAGCGCTACTTTATCTTTTTTTGCCAATTGCAAATCCGACTCCAGCATTTTGGCTTTGCGGCTCGCAGCACCCAAGCTGCCTTTCAAAGAGTCGGTTTCTTGAGCAGTTTTTTTAACTTGCTCTTCAAGCCCGGTTTTTGCCTGCTTCTCCTGATCTACCTGGACCTGCAGCTCGGCTTTTTCCTGCTGGATTTTCTGTACCATCTGCTGCATACGGCGTGCACTTTTGTCTTTCTTATCCGCTGCAAGCGATGGTATGGAGAAGCTACTTGCCAGCATCAGCAGCGCCAGGAATACAATTTTTTCAGGTGAGATCGACTTCATGTTTAAACACTCCATTGCCTGTGACTGCTTCATTAAAACTTGGTGTTGAGATCAACCATCAACACATCTATCGACAATGGCGCCAATCCTCCCCTAGGGGCAATTTCATCGGCACTGAACCAGCGTGCTGTCAGCCAGGCATTCTTGTCGACGCCATAACTCGCACCGACTATCCAACCTTTAGCATTGGTGCCACCCAGAAAGAAATCTGAGTCCGTATAGGCATCCAGCACAGAGTCGGCTTCCAGGCGTTTATATGCCGCAAATGCCTGCCAGTCGTTGGCTTTGTAAGTGGTAGGCATGCCTATAGCCAGCTTCAACTGGTAAGCATCAGTTTGTTTTTGAGGGATGGTTAACAGCCCGGTTCTTTTGGCAATTTCCTGGCTGTCAAATCCAATATTTTTAACGTAATCGCCTGTCAAAATAAGATGGACTGGATCAAACGTTGCCAGGTCAACCTGGCCGGTAAAGTTAAGCTCCCTGAACTTGGATGTCAGCGCAAATAGCTCGCCATTGAGTACCTGATTATTGTTGATATCAAAGGTGGAGTTTCCCTTGGTTCGATACGCGGGCACAGTCGCATCAAAGGGACCTGGGTTGACAATCAAACCGTTGGTTTGGCCTTCCACATTATCAAACTCATACAAGGCTACGCCCAGCTTGACAGAGGACTGATTGGGGGAGGTCCATTTGATACCGACCTGTGAGCCATACATCCACTTATTTTTAGCTTTATTGGTATCGGAGCCTTCAATTTCATCCAGGGGGAAAGCCCCCAGGGTCGCAAACGCGGACCAGCGGTCGTTGAACTTTGGAGTCACGCTGGTGGCGATGCCGTCAAATGCCAAATCTGGATCCCATACCAAGTCTGTAGAGAACCAGGGGTTGGCAAAACGGCCGCCAACCACATTGAGCCAGGGCGTTACTTGAGCATTCAAATAAGCCCGATCAAGACCCACTGTGTATTTTGCACTGGATGCTTCTTGCGTTTGATTAGGAGAGATAGGGTCATTCAGGCCGCCTGTAGTCAGCCTGATACCCCCCGTCATCCAGTCATTCACTTTAATTTTCGCCCCTATACGCGCACGTAATCTGGTGCGGTCCCTATCCTCAGTCGTGTTGTTTAAGTCAGTATTATTATTAATGTTGTAATTGATAGGTAATGGATTAGTGTCACCGAACCTGTCGTTCTGGTATCTCAGGCGTAAATCACCCTCCCATACAATCCGATCTATCCAGTCAGGCAAACCAAGGCGTTCACCAGCTTTATAGTTGAGCTTGGCCATCACTTCCTTTCTGATTTCATCCCGCATTTCCTTCTTCACGATTTCGGGAACATATTGGACGCGTACGGTTTTATCATCAACAGGTGGAATAGCTGGTGCTACTGCCACATTGGCTGCGGCTTCAGCGGCATCTTTCTCCTTGGCTTTTTCTGCGTCCTGGGTGGCCTGCTTGAGTAAATCATCCGCCTTACCCTTGCTGAGCACGCCCTCCTGAACCAGTAAGTTCACGAGATTGACAGTAGTAGCGCGTAACTGCTCCAGCGACTCCCGTTCACCAGCATAGGCAGGAGCCCCCACAGTACCGAGATGAAGCGCGGCAATAGCGACAATAATTGGCTTTATCTGTGGCAGTTTTTCCATATGCAACCCCATTTCATATTCAAAAAAATTTCTCATTACATTCCTATTGTTTAATTCCACACGCTTAGCCCACAGCGCGCGCGGTGATTCTCAGCTTGACTGGTTGCGGCATGTCGCCCGGTGGTACATCTGATAATGGAGGCATCTCGTCCAGTGCCTTTTTAATCAAGATATCAGTGGCAGCATCTCCGCTGGAGCCAGCCAGTTCGTATTTCTGGATGCGCCCATTGGATGCGATCCAGAGTTTGACGACTATCTTGTAAGTGCCATTGGCCAGCGCTTTATCTCTAGCCAAGGCATCTTCAATCTGGTTCTTGATCAGGTTGGTGTACCACGCAAACTGGTATTTACTGGGACCGCCACCTATCTTGGTGCCCACCTCTCCACCCGTATATTCATTGGCTACCGTACCGGCTTGAAAAGGGCTGGGGCCATCACTAGCAGCACCCTCCATTTTGAGCACCTCGGCCGGTGGCGTTTGCTCGGGCTTGGGCTGTGGCAGCTCTTTCACCTCTTTGGGCTGGTCTTTGGGTTGCTCTTTCGGTGGCTCCTTGGGTGGTGGAGGTGGCGGCGGAGGTGTATCCGAAAGCAATTTGATTGTGGTAATCGCTTTCTTCTGGGGCCCGCCACCAGACATCAACCCCTTTAACGCATAGCCTAGCGCGCCTATAACGATGATAACTACCAGTGCAATAGCAATACGCTTTACCCAAACAACCGCAGCGCTTGGTTCTTGCTCGTCAAATTGAGGCATATCCGTGCTTTGCATCAGGTGCCTATCTTCCCGGTGACCAGCCCGACATTGCTGATTTCAAGCCGGTTAACGAGATCGATCACACTGATAACTCCGGCATAAGGGGCATTGGCATCACCGCGTATCATCACATTGAATTTTGGGTCTTGCGCCTTCGCTGCATTGAGCTGGATTTCCAGCTCGGCAAGGCTGACACCTATGCCGTTGATCAGCACGCCACCGCCCTCCTGTACCTGCACAATCTTGACATCGTGCTTTTCGGTACTGGGTTTATTCGATGGCTTGGGCAGGTTCATGGTCAGCCCTTGCACGCCAGCAGTCGTCATCAGGATGAAAATCACCAGCAGCACATAAGCCAGATCCAGCATAGGCGTGATGTTGATGGTGTCGTAGGGTTGTGCGTCGTTTTGAACTTGCATGGATCGATGCCTCTAAACAGTCAGATTCCGTTGTAATACTGCGTTGCCCATCAAAAAATTCTCCTTATATATCATGTATATGCCGCGTCCAATTTTTTGGCGCGCGCCTTGTCTTACTTAGCAACCTGACTGTTTAGAGGCATCGATCAGCCCACTAATAAGTAATGGGCTGCTATCCCGCCTGCTTCTTGGTCACAAGGCCAACTTCGGTAATATCCAGCTTCTTGCAGATACCTAGTACTTCAGAGACTTTGTCGAAATGTGCAGAGGCGTCGCCTTTCAGCACTACCGGCAAATCCGGGTTACCACTTTTGTATTCAGCCAGTCGTTGTTCAAGCGTTGCCATATCCACCGGATAAGCATCCAGGTACACCGAGCCATCGCTGGTAATGGTGATAGCGCGCATCTTGGGTTTAGCCAGTGGCGCTGTCGCCCGCGTCAGTGGCGTATCCACTTTCACACCTTGCACCGAAGCCGTGGTCATGATGATGAAAATCACCAGCAGCACATACGCAAGATCCAGCATCGGCGTGATGTTGATCTCGTCGTAGAGCTGGTTCTCTTCTTTTATGCCCTCAGACATTGCGGCCTACTTCCCGTATAGCTCGGCAGCGCGGGTGACAAACTCATCCACGAAAATCTGCATGGCGATGGTGATGTTCTTGATGCGGCTGGCCAGGTAGTTGTAGCCAAACAGGGCTGGAATCGCCACAGCCAGGCCAGCAACCGTAGCCAGCAAGGCTGCGGCAATACCAGGAGCAATGGCGTTTACGTTGACGTCACCTGCTGCGGCAATCGCAGCAAAGGTAATCATCACGCCCACCACGGTTCCCAGCAGGCCCAGGAAAGGGCCGCCGGAAATAGCGATGGTGAGCAATACCATACCGGCATTCTGGCGCTGCGTTTCACGCACCAGGTCAGCATCGATCGCCGCCTTGATAGCATCCATAGACGCACCGCTAAGTGAAAGTGCCTGGCCCTGTGTTTCGCGCTTGCGAATTTCGCGCAAGCCGGCGGTATATAACTTATACAGGTTTGAAGCCGGGTATTGAGGGCCTTGATCCAGAGCCAGCAGGTCATCACCGGCATTCTGGAAGCGTGCCAGGAATTTGCGGTTATCCTTGTCCGTGGCTGAAACCAGGCGCGCTTTCTGCACCATGACATAGACACTGATCGCGAACATCACCGCCAGAATGCCGATAACCACCTTGGCATCCACCGTCAGGCTGTTAATCAGGATGCCGATATAATTGGTTTCGCCCTCACCTTCAGCTTCGCCGTCGGCATCCTCTTCAATCTTAAGCAACTGGCTATCAACACCCTGCGAACTTGCCGCAAGCTTGAGCCAGGCATCACTGCGCGCTACATTGGCAATTTCCACTTCATCCATTTCGCCGGTATAACCATCACCGATCTTGATGTCTGATTCGGCATCCACTACGGGGACATCACCCGTGGCTACCTGGGCGCCATTGATGTAAATGTTGGCCTTGCCGCCTTGCAGCGTAAAAGCCACATGCTGCCAAGCAGCGGATTTGATCTCACCACCAGCGATAGCGCTGGCACCAACATTCAGGCTTAATTTTTGGCCATCAATCTTCAGGTTGACCGTATCGCCCTGGTTATACAGGCTGGCTGGCTGCGGCAGGCTTGCAGGCTTGACCCAGGCGGACCAGGTATATCCAGCACCGGCATCGCGCTTGAGTGCGGGGTTAGCCGGAATCACGAAGGGTTTGGCAGAAAAAACAGCAGCTTCACCCAGTAACGCAGCTTTTTGCAGGGTGATCTCACCGCTGGCTGTCAGGCCTGTAGCGGAGCTATCCTGGAACAGGGATTTTTCTGCAAAATGAAAAGCTGCAACGGTGTTGGCATACCAAGTCAGTTTTGCATCAGCGCTTGCTGTCGCTTTCTCGTTGCCGGAATACAGCCAGAAATGTGCATCCTTATCAGCAGCATCTACTTTGGGCAGTTGTACCCAGATGATGGCAAGCTCATTCACCGCATCGTACTTTTCAATGTGGTACTTGAGCTCGGTTTTATCGTCAGCCGCAATAAAGCGCAGGTCGGAACCATCAATATTGGCGCTGCTAAAATCAAAATTACCCGAGTGCAGGCGCACCACCACCGGAAACTGGGCCAAGGCAGGGTTAACTGCCTGCGCATTGATGGATATTTTCTTATGGTTAGTCCAATCAGCACTCCATTCCGCAATGCCAGATAAGGGAGTGAGCCCAACGATCAAACAAAATGACACTAACAATCTCTTCATACTGTATTTCCCCTGAATAAATGACAGCCTGCATGTTTCATTAAAATTCGTACCAGACGCGCATATGGCTGGTGAAATCACCTTTCTCGGTAACAGCGCTATCCTTGAGTGGCCATGCCATATCCAGATTGGCATTGAAGCGCTTCCATGCTTTCATGCGGAAGCCGATACCGGTTCCTGACAGCACTGCCTGTCTGGCTTGTCCGGCTAATGGATCGATAGTCCTGATCTGGGCAACATCATAAAAAGCAGATAGCTTGAAGTCCTGCAGCCAGGCCAGACTGCGGAATAATGGCGGAGTACGTAATTCAAGCGTGGAATGCAGTGCCTGGTCACCCGCAGCCTCGGCCTCCAGATAACCCCTGACCGTATCTACCCCGCCAGCAAGGTACTGCTCATTCGAGATCAAGGGCCCGCCTGCATACTGGCCATCCACCTTGGCAAACCCCTGAAAACCCAAAGGCAAGTTCTGAGTACGTTGCAACTCTGTTTTTGCCACGAAGAAGTTGGGTTTTGCACCGACTCGCTTGGCTGCAAACTCAGCCTCATCGGCCACCAGGCCACGCAGCCCGAAAGTCAGGCCTGTCGTCAATTGCGTTTTACCGGAAACACCCTGCCAGGTACCGTTGTATAAGGTAGACAGCGGTGCATATTTAACCGGGGTATCAAAGCTGTTGCCGAATACGACTGTCTGGCCAAAATCCTTGTAATCCAGGCCGAATGAAATCGAGTGGTAGTAATTGTCAACGACGGGAAGCGGCTTGATTAAGCGTGTGCCTAAAATAGTACCGTTACCTAAAATACTGATGCCGCCAACAGTGGCCACGCTACTTTTAGACCTGACCCCATAAAAAGCCAGCAGCATGTCGCTGTCATCAAAGCGCATCAAGTAGTTGGCTGAAATGACCTTGACCTCATCTGTATCCTCGGGCGATGTCAGGAAATTAAGTGAAAGGCTGTGCTCACGCTGCCACAGGTTGTCGTAGCGCAACATCCCCGCCAAGCGCAGGCGTGTGGTATCCCGGCTATAGCGGTCATTGAGTTCAAGGCTGGCGTGAACCGGTAACGAGTCTTCTACTTTCAGGTCTACATCCACCGTACCAAATACCTTGCCGGCTTTCATCACCGGGGTAACCCGCTTGTCAGAGGTTCGGTTGAGTCGCGCAATATCTTTTTGTACTGTCGGAAAGTGCGGGATTTCGCCTTCTTTTACCGATGGTGCAAGCGCCTTGATGCGGCCCAGCGTAAAGTAATGCGAATCCTTCACGCGCAAGCGGCCAACTTTGCCTTCTGTTACATTGAGCCGTACAATTTTCCTGTCTACATCCTGCTCAGGGATATCCACCAGCACAGTCAGGTATCCGGCCTGGTGATAGGCTTTCTCCAAAGACTCGCGCGCCTTGTCCACATCGGCAATAGTCTTGCGCTCACCCATTTGCGGGTATACCGCCGCCTCGACTTGCTCGGTACTGAGCTTGGTATTGCCCTCGACCTGAAACTCCAGTATGTCGAAGTAGTTGGTATCTTTTTCGTTAGTCGCTTCAGGCTTGGCTGTGTCTTTCTCAGGGTCGTTTGCTGGGGCATGTTGCTCAATGGCAGGCAAACCGGTCTCTTCAAAACCTGGCGGTTTTTGAGGTAGCGAAAAAGGCGCGCCAGAATCCGACATGAAATCAGAAGTCTCGTCAGCATTTGATGGGTCAGCTTGCCCAAGCAACAGAATTAAAAAAATAACTGTGACTGCTTGATAGTTATTTTGCTTGCGCATATCGAATTAGGGTCCTTAGCGTTACTAAGGCCGGGACAATCGCTGTCCCGGCCTTAGTAAGATTTAACCCGAGATGATAGTGATGCTTTGTTACAGGAAGGTTAAAGGACTAGATCTGATTGTCCTTTTGTCTAGTCTTTTGATTAACATTAGGTGCATGGTTATCTGCAGGTGCCGAAGGCGTGGGTGTAGCCTGCTGGCCTGATGAAGCACTGGGTGCAGGAGAGGCCACTGTAGCATCCCCTAGCGCGAGCACTTCTACCGTAATCAGCGATGGAAGGGTCACAGGCTTAGTGTTCAAAGCTTTTGAGGCATCTGTCAACTGGTCGCCTTGTTTAGTGGTGCTAGTAGGGTCAGTTGAAACAGGTGCGTTTAAACTCAAACCTGATGTGTCAGTAGAAGTTAAACCAGTGATCCCGGAACCACTAAAATTATCTTTCCCACGAATGACATCACCATCAACAAAACCGCCACCAGGCAATTGAATCCCAGCTTCCAGCGCATTGATTTCACCATAAGGCGCATAAATATCAACAACTCCCGCCTTACCTCCGGCGCTAACCAGTGCACCAATACCACTACCAGCAACAGAAGCAGAATAATCATAGGTTACTTGTCCATTAGTAATACGCAATACCGGCGGCGGTGTGCTCGATGCTGTTTTAGAGCCCTTACCGGCATCAATATCTTCCAAAGCTGAATAGAGCAACAAATCACTGCCACCCAGAGTGAATACACGGGACTGATTCACTTGAAAGTCGCCCCGAACAAAGGCCTGAAGCTCCCCACCTCGGATTGACACAATGCCTAAGTCAGTGTCTGGTTTTTCCAGGTTACCTGCTACTGCAAGCCCGGCATTTACCAGCCCGCCCGGCACCAGCAACTCAATGCGCCCGCCTCGTTCGCTTCTGATTTGGCTGTAGAAGAGGCTTAAATCACCTGGACGGCTGACTTGTTCACTCTTAATCTGTCCAAACTCATTGTGAATAGAGCCTGATTTTGAGACTAGCGCTTGATTTTGTGTGAACTCAGGGAACATATGCAAAATAGCAAGTTCGGCACGTGTGTAATTTGAAAGACCAGTTTTTGCTTTTTCTGTAATTGCATCGCGCCCACCAGCTTTCAGCTCTGCAAAAAACACCTGATTGATGAAAGCGGTTTGTGCTGGCTTATCCAGAAGTTTGAAGGCTGTCAACGCCTGTGTATTGTTCAGGCCAGTGTTACCTGTACGCTGTTGCATATAATTAGTTAACTGCGGCAAGTAGATACTTGAGTATTTTGATGATGTATCTAAATACGTGCTGATCATGCCATTATAATCAGCCTCAGCCGTAGCGCCTGCATGCATCAGAATATCGGCACCCGGCTCTCCCAGATAAGGGTTATACAGATTACCGACAGAACGCACCCCGGTAGAAGTGCCCAAATCCACATCCCTGCCAGCAATCATGTGCAAGCGACCCGGACCTGCTACCTGTATGCTGGCTTCTGCCGCGGCAATGCTGTCACCGTTACGTACCGGGTCGCTATACCGTATGTCATTACCGGCTTGTACCAATGAAATATCCGTTGATTTCAGGTTTTGCACGATGATGTTTGGGTCTACCACATCATGTCCCGCTTTTATCTCTACCCGTTTTGGCGATATCAGCGGGTTCTGGTAAGTAAACATCACATCATGCTGCGCATAAATCCTTACAGGGTCGACATCATCGTTATGCAAAAGACCGGGAGTATGACCAGCAGTCGATTGGTACGTGGTCAGGGCAGGATTAGGTGAAGACAGGCTGAGAAACTCTGTAGTGATTCTCGGCAATGTCGCTGGATTCACTTCAGACATGATCAGGCTGCTGGTTTTGACATCATTGCCAGCAAGTAAGGTGGCACTGCCTTTTCTGGAAGGAAATAAAGTAACGGCTTCAACGTTGACATCGCCATTAGGTGCCGCAACGAAAAGTTTGGATGGATACACCTCGCCATCGCCCTTGACACTGACATCTCCCGCCAAAGAAACAGCGCTGACCCCGGATTCTTCATCATAGGTATAGAAACGGGCAAGCTTGGTTCTACTTTGTGAGGCGCTGATGGTCGGGTTGGAAACACCAGTAATGGCGAGATTGCCAGTAGCCACTACGTTGGCTTGGCCATCCATCAGCGCCAGCTGTGCACTCAAGTTACCGCCAGACTTGGCATTGATATCGCCCTTGCCTGTATAAAGCAAAACTTGGGAGACATTGCCATCGGCCTGTAACCTCAGGTCGCCACCGCCCAATTCGGAGAAATTATCCAGGCTAGGTGCTGCATTTGGATTCCCGCCCATACGACCACTGTTGGCCGCAGCCACTTGCAGGTCACTCACCTGCCCACCGGCTTGCACATCAACATCGCCCCCACCAAGTGTGGCTATGCCGTTTGTGAATTTATCATAACGGTTCCACCATCGGGCCTGTGGGTTTTTGGAGTCGGATGCGGTACCTGTCGGGTATGCCGTGTGATATAGCCATTTTTTGACGGTCTGTGCTTCGGCCTGTGTGGCCGATCCAGTAATACTCCCACCGGCATTGATCTTGACATCGCCACCACCATCTCCATATAACTCACGATCCTGGGCAAAGTTGGTAATCAGCAATTTAAAGTCTGCAGGCGTAGCCATTTGCCCTGCAACAGCAATAGGGTCAGGCAGGCCTTCAGTATAGATAGCCGCACCAGCCCCATCCACAGTACCAAGCTGGATATCTTTCCCTGCTGTTGCGTGGATGAAGCCTGTCCCTGTTCTCACAAATTTGGAGTCGGCCACGATGATGCTACCTGTGCCGTCAATCACAGTTTCCGGGTTTACAGCAACGGTATCCGCGCCAGCGACCAGGCGATAACTCCAGCTACCAGGCCTTTGCGCGACCAGGTTTCCATTGACTGAAAATTGCTCATAATCGATATTGCCATTCAGGATCAGATCATTGCCCGCCCGCAATGTGAGGATGCCCCCACTAGGTGTCAATTGCCCTGCTGCGGTTGATGAACTGCCCAGTGTCCAGTTAGTGGAAACCGTCAGGTCACCGGCAGTGCTTACATCTATCCCCGGAGCAATGACTGCAGATACGCCATCGCGAGTCTGACTGTATCCAGCCATCAGGCCGGCAACGTTGCTTGCAAAGGTGTTGGTTTCTGTACGAATCGTGGTTTGTTGGCTTGCTCCAATAGTGCTATAGCTATAATTTTTAACAGCCTCTACCAAGACTCGTTTAGCCCCAGTGACTGCTGCTGCTGCCTCCGTGTCAACATTGACGCCATTCCCTGCGCCTGTGCCAGTTCTTGCTGCCCTGAATATGACTTCACCGCCTTCGCCCTTAACCGTGCCCACCTGATCACCGGAGACATCGATCAATGCACCAGCTAAACCGCCGCCATCAGTCGCGACCGTTTTCACCATGCCTGCATCAGAAGACAGGATTACATCACCACCATTGCCCTGGCTGCCTGCGGTACTTGTAGTATCCGCTAGGCCTTTAGCCAGCAATTTGGCACCACGCTTGATGGTGACATCATTCTTGGCATATATCTGGATACTCCCACCCTTGTCGCCAGTTGCATCCATTTTCCCGCTGACATTGACGGCACCAGTATCTGCAGTCACTTTCACGTCAGTCGCGGTGATCGTGTCACCCTGAGCAATATCTATATCCCCCTGATGCACGCGGTACGATTGTGCACCATTGAATGTGCTCAATGCTGCAATGGCCTGGCTGATATCCGAGATCATGTTGGCATCAACACTTACAGTCGCATTCTTACCCTTAGCACCTGCTTCGGCTGCTTTAATAGTGCCAGCCAATTTAGCTTCGCCATTCACGGCAGAAATCACCAGCTTGCCAGCATCACCATTCCCAGCTGCTGTAAGATCAATCACTGCGCCTTGCTGCACATCGACATCACCATTTTTTGAGATGAGTGTCACTTTGCCAGCCGGTAAAGCCACTGTTTGGTCATTCAGCACATACTCGCTGCCTTTTGCAGAAATACGTGCGCCATCCTGCAGCGTTACATGGTCAGTGGCATCAAGACCGGTGGCTTCCAGGGTGACCTGCCCCCCCGCCATGTCCATCAAAGCTGCATGGCGATCATTGAGGTTATCCGCTTGATTTGTTCCGCCAGCCAGCAACACCTGATCACCGCTCAGCCTTAGTTTGCTGCCTTGAGAAGATGCCGCAGCCAATGTCGGCTGAACACCAATGGTACCCTCCAGCTTGAGCAAGCCACTAGTCGCCTCAATGGCGCTGTCAGCTTTATTACTGGCGGTCAGCCTGCCGGTTGTCAGTGTCAGATTCTGGTCTGCCACCAACTTGCTGGTACCTAAAGCGCTATTGCCTTGCACAACCACCTCTTTGCTGGCTGTGACATCGACCTGGTCAAAACCGGCCAGGCGTACTGTGTTATTGCCACTCACCACTGTGGCAGCATTTATATTGAGATTACCGCTACCCAATACCGGTACTGTGCCGTTACCCAGGGTAGCTGGTGCTGCAAAGCCAGCATTGGCGTCATTGGCCAAAGTCAAAGTGCGTACATTGATGGTGGCTGCTTTACCTGCGTTTTGATAACCCGCAAGGCCTGCACTTTGCAGTGTCAGGTCAAATGCATCATTGCCGAAAGTCACATCGCCATATACATCAATACTGGATTTACTTTGCAGGAACAGGCTACCTGCGTCGACAAATTTATCCAGTTGGGCTTCTTTCAGCCATAAGCCATCGACCACCGCTTCGTTACTATCAGGCGCCCCCAGACTGATGCGGCTGGATGAAAACGCCAACGCGGCGCCCTCACCAAATTCAATATCACCCGCTACATTCATGTTTCTTGATGCATCCAGCAACAACGAGCCGTCCCCTTCAACCGTTGCGCCAGTTTCAATTACAAGATCACCTCGATCACCGTCGGTATTCAAGCGTGTCAATTGTGCCGCTTTACCACCGGCCACCCGCACTAAAGCGCCATCGCCATCGGCGCCGGAGGTTTCACCGATTGTCAGGTTTCTTGCAGTTGCGCCAGCACCCGTACCCTTCAAGCTGGCCCCAGTTTCAAGTCTTACTGTGTCGGTCGCAGCCAATATCACTTCCGAACCCGCCAGATCGGCATTGCCGCCCATACGCACTTCGCTGGAGACCACATCCACTTTGCCGTTGCTACGTGTGCCACCCAGCAGCAAGCTGGCGGCATTAAAGTTATTCAGCGTGTTTTCATCGACTGCCAGATAGGTTTCACCATCCAACGTGACTTGACCTGCCTCTTCACCGCTGCCCACCACCAGCAAACGTGGTGCCGCAATATCGACCTCAGCTCCCAATCCTGCTTGTTTGTGGAACGCGTCCAGCGTGCCTTTCAGCACCAGGCTGTTGGTTGCGGCAATAGAAAAACGACCGGCATCACCCACTTGTTGCGCCTGCGTATTGGCTTTAAAAAAGCTACCTGCAGTCGTAGTGTTGTATTGCGCCAGATCATGCGCATCGCTGCCTGGACGTACTACAAAACCAGCGGTACGCGATGTCTGAATATAACCGCCAGAGGTATACGCAGCTAAGTGGCCAGAAACCAGCGTGCTGCCATTTTCCAGAGTCTGGGCCTGCCCGACAGTTCTATCCTGAAAGCCAGATACTGCGGACACCAGCATGGCGCCCGGCAACAAGGCATACCGTGCTGGTAACAAGGTGTAGTACCCTGCGGCCAGACCCGGCACGCCCGAGATATACACGGCATCACCCGCCTTTACATCACTACCTTGCCAGTACTGAGTGTCATAGCTGCCATAGGTTTGATTGTTGACAGGCATAATGGCCCATGTATTAGTCGCGTTCGCGCCGAAGGCATGCTGATCAGCACCATTAGCCAATACATCTTTGCTACCGCCAATACCGGGCACCCACTCATAAGCCAGCAGATCGCCACCACCACTGACATCTACGTTACTGCCAACAGCCTTATTGACGTTTGGCGCAGTCAGCTTGACCACACGCTCAGGCGGCGCAGTAAACTGCTGGCTGTTAGGGCCAAAATCGTAGAGATAATCCAGGCCATCGCGATCGGTATAACCGAAGGGGATCAAAGCGCCCTGTGCAGAAACCGAGGTGACGCTACCTGCATTGAGGTTAAGGTTCTGTCCGGCATTCAACGCAATCGTGCCGAACGGCGCAAGCAACACACCGTTCTGGTTAATGGTTTCGGCATTAACGCTCAGCTTGCCAGCCGCTGACAATACTTTGTCGTAACTGCCAGTACCGTTAAAGGTGACTTTACTGCCAGCACCCTGAGAGGTGATAGTGAAGTCCGAGAGTGAAGTCGGATATAGCTGGCGTGCGTTAAACTCAAGCTCACCGGTTGTCAGTAACTGGCCCTTGGGTATCTGAAATGCGCCATTCACGGTAGCGCCCGGGTCGCTAACACCTGTCAGCCGAATCTCACCTAAACTGTTGAATGATGTAGTTTGAAAACCGGACAGGGCAAACTGTCCACGCAAATCCACTAAACGTGCATAGACATCAAGATTTGCAGTGCCTGCAACAGCAGTGCCTGCGCCATACTGATTGGTTGGTCGTAAAGGCTTGTCTTCAATATCGTTAGCGATGACCACATTAGGCGCAGTCAGCTTCACTGCTGAACCGGCAGTCGCCTCTATCACTTTTGCATTAAAACTCAAGCTACGCGAGGCTGTTAGATCCACATCACCATTAAAACGGACACCGTGTTCAGACTTCAACGCTACGTCACTAAAACCGCCATTCATGATGCCATTGGCTGAAATACGTGCCAAGCCACCGGCAGCGGGTTGTATAGATTCGCCAACATCCAGGCTTGCGGGCACAAAGGTGCCGGCCTGGCTAACGTCGACATACCATAACTGATCTGGTGCATTGCCAGGGTTAGATGTCTCCGGGCTTGGTGCACTGCCGGGATAGGGTGAAGATGGTATACCCAAACCTATCGATCCGCCACGCGAGAGTCGCACTTCGAGACTACCGGCCAGTGCACCCGGCGATGAGGCTTGAAACGTTGAATCCACCAACATGCCTTCACGGGCACTAAGGGAAATATCACCGCCATTGCTGGCTATCCTGGTTGGCGTATAACGATTGATATTGCGCACATCCAGCACGGCCGCAGTCCCGGCTACATTCATGACAGAACCGGTTTCAGCTATGATGTAGCCTTTTTTAGCATCCAGCGTGATACTTCCACCATCATAAACAGTGCCGGTGCGTAGGCCTTTGCTGTCAGGTGTGGTGCGAGCATAGCCAGCCGCCAGCAACTGCGCGTTATCCCCCAGCCAGATGGCTTGTGCTGCGTTGTACCCGGTGTCAGTATCCAGTGTAGGATTACCATTCATGGTCAGTGAAATATCACCGCCCGGAGCTTGCAGTCTGCCATCCACATAGATCTGATTATCCCAGGCACTGAGTGCAATGCTGGGTGCAGATCCATCCTTGCGCGTACCGTTGGCATCCACCTTGACATTGGCACCGGTTTCTACCACTACACTGCCTCTTGAGACACCGCTGGCTGCAAATGCCTCCGAAGTAGCACCCTGCTTAACTGACATCGTTGATAGGCTCAAACTAGTTGAGCTGCGCGCGTAATCAGGCAGTGTGACCTGGGTTGCAAAATCGTTAACATGCGCACCCGTGGCTTTCAGGCTGTAATCCCTGTTGAGTTGATAGTTTTTTGCGACCACATCGACATTGGTATTACTGCGCACCAACACACCATCTCGACCTGCCAGGTTAAAGCTGGTAAAGCCACCACTCTTAAAGAATTCAGGCGTAGCTAAAAATTCGCGCGCGTCGCCAAAACCAGTGTTTCCGACGGTAATGAATGGCGCTGTAATCGACAAGCTGCCTCCCTCACCCAAGGCGTAACCGCGTAATTCACCGTTCAGCACAGGTGCCTTGTAGGTAAACGTAGTGTCATCCTGCCCGACTTGCCCGGCGATACTGATATTGCCTCCATCGCCAGCGACCAGCTTGACCAGCTTTTTATCTCGTTGCAGCCAACCGCCGCCCGACACATCCACCAGGCTATTCTTGCCGAGTATGACTTCATCACCTGCGCTCATGGAAACATCACCACCATCAACAACCACTCGGCCAGTAGATGCGCCAGCCAGGGTATCGTTGACCCAGTTACCGGATACATCCAGCTTCACGCCATTAGCGATAGTGATGTCCGTGTCATCGCCAATTAAGGTGCCTTCGGTAAAACCACTTTTCAGTGTGATGCTGCCGCCACGTGCAACTATGTCCTTATTCACTTCAATATCCCGGCCAGACAGGGAAAGCTTGGCACCCTGTACCAGATTGACGGCCGAATTAACTTTGACATCACCTGCAGTTTGCAGAGATATTTCTTCAAATCCACTACTGTTTAACATGCTGGCATCAACTTCTACCGTATTGATACGCGCGCCAGGCAATGCATCCGTAACTGAGAAATTGCCTGGTAATTTAGTAGAGCTGCCTATATTGATATCATGGGCTGCGCCACTGCCTGTCAGCACATTCACCGCAAGCTGACCACCCAGATTATCTGATTCGCGCTGATGAATGCCGTAAATAGCGCCACCACTCAACTGCCCATCCAGCGCCATGTTGTAGCTGGTAACAGCCACCGAGCCGGCGGCTTTACCTTCAATGTAGCCGGCCTCCTGCTTGGCGAGCGAGTTAGCCCCCCCCAGGAAACCAGTGAATACGGTATCAACAGGGGCATCGCCCAGCGCGTAAGACTTACCGTTGGCAGTCGTCACCCAGCTTTCTTTATTGATACCAGCATTAAATTGCAACGAACCACCAGAGACGTCCACTTTTGAGCCCGCACTCTGAATCAGGTCACCCTCAGACTGCAATTTGACGCCACCGCCTTCTGCCAGTTTTTCACCAACAGAGCGTGGCACCTGTTTCACAAATCCTGCGAGATCAGCCACTCGTGAGCCAGGCAGGTTACGGATATCGAACCAGACTTTTTGTCGATACAGGAAACCATCGCGATTAAGCGGATTGTCTTTCAAGTCAGTTAACGTCAGTAATGCTTCAACAAAGTTTCTGTCCATATTAACTACAACATTGCGCAGCCCAGCAGCATCAATCAGAGTGTTTTTTCCCAGAAAAAGCCGGGATTCACTGTCAAAAATATTGCTGTTGTTGAGGTTAAAGCCCAGCCCGTTTTTTTGCGCGGAGAGTGAAATGTAACCACCGGGAACGACGATTTTGGCATTATCCCCAACGGTGACCTGGCGCCCTACCGCTTCAAAGGTAGGGGCATTAAATATCTGGTCATCGGTACTGGTGCTGCCTTTAACATTGACTGTGGCCAGCACCGTATCCACATAAGACTTTTCACCGGGCTTTGTGGTGGGCTCACCGACTTGAGGTGCGGCAAAAACCTCTTTGGCTTTTGCCACAGCTGCACTGTCTTCGGCCAGTACGGCACTGATACTGTTTGCACCGATCGTGAGCTTGCCAGTGCGGCTGCCTGTTATTAATGTGTTATCAGGCGTCTCGTTCTCGTTCAGCCGAGCCCCAATTTGCTGCTCTCTGCCGGTTTTATTACTGTAAACCATCACATTACTATCCTGAGCAACCGTATCGCGGGCCAGTAATCGAATAGACCCTTTTTGGGTAGCAGATGAAGTAGCTGTCACGCGCCCATTCTGGTTAACCAGAAAAGAAGCCATGGTGACATTGCCACGCTGTGCCAGAATGCGGCCCATGGTGTCATTAATGACTTGCCCGCTGATTTCAGCTGGCGTGTCTGCTGCATCAGTATCTTTCTTTTGATAAGAATCAACTTCTACTAGTACGCCTGCCAACCCTCTGTATGAAGAGTCTTCTGCATAACTAAAGTTTTCTTTGGCAGTGCCTTTATTGAGGTCTGGCGCATAAGACAGATAGACTTTTTCGCCAGCCGCCAGAGCGACCTGGCCTTCAGTGGTTTCTATGCTGCCCTGATTAATGACCTTGGGGCCGAATAACATGACTGAGCCCCCCAACTGCGCCTTGATGCGCGCATCAGGTGCCACTTGCACTAACACGGTTTTGAAGCCCTCGGCATCTCCACCCCACACATAGGCCGGGCGCATGGCATTAGGGTTGTAAGCATTCAAATGCCCCGCCTTACTCAAGAAATCGTCATCGGAAAGATTCAATGCAGAAGCTACCAGGCCATGCACATCGGTACGCGAGCCATTGGCAAACAAGATGCCGTTCTGGTTAATCAGGTAGATATCACCTTTGAGCGAAGTCAACGTACCTTCGATGATGCTTTGCGCACCATCAATACGAATCAGGGTGGCTGAGCCAGTCCCACCGGTATGATTGAAATTGACTGCACTGGCACTGCCGATATTAAAGTTGGAGCCTTGCAGGATAGCTTTGACACTGGACTGATCAATGCCCAGCAACTGGCCGTTGATATTGGCAGGGTTAACCACAGGCGCATGTATCTGCACATTGCCCGTAATCACTTCCAGGCCGGTAGGGATAGTATTGGGAGGTAATATGGGATCAGCAAATGCCATGCTCACCAGCCCCATCGTACTTAATCCGATAGTGAATACAGAGACTTTAGAGTGACTGCGGCCCAACCTGCCGCTTTTTCCACTAGCCGATTTACCTGATACATGGCTACGTACATGTTCGCCCACTGCCATCCACAGACCACGAGATGCATTAAAAACAAGACGATAAATACCATTATTCATGTACTAGCCCTTTACAAAAATTTCACTGACTGACCACAACTTAAGTGTTTGAAGACAACCCTCTCAGCCTATGAGAGTGCTCTCTTCAAACTTGCTTTTTTGTCATTCTCGCGAATGCGGAGATCCAAGTAAGTGGTAAAAATGGATTCCCGCCTTCGCGGGAATGACGGAGTTGAATAAATCCGCATTTCACCTAAAAACACAAAAGCCCTCCCCTAGTTTCAGGGGAGGGCTGCATTACATTACATGTGAGTCACACGCAATATTTTCAAACTTACAGAGCCGGGAAGCTAACCAGTGGTGCGCAAGTGTTGCCGTTGCGTGAGAACTTGCTCACGAAAGCTGGCTTGGTTGCGTAGCTGGTGAATTGTGGCAATGAAGCAAAAGCATTAGGTACGCTAGTGAAAGTACCACCATCATTACCTGTGTACTTAGTAGAGCCAGCACGCTTTACAAACTCGTTGTAGAACGCGTTTTTCACAGCGTCGGAAGTGATAGGAGCTACAACATCACCGTTTGCATTTGTAACTGTGGCATTACGGGCTTGCATAGAAACTTCAACAACAAAGTCATATTTGCCATCTAACAAGTTTTGCTTGGATGGAGCGATACCAGTTGCACCAGCAGAAGATGTTTGAGTAGCACCGTTAAAGGTACCAGCGCCATCTAAATGACGGAAACTGAACCCGGATCCAGCCGCATTTGCATTGTTATAGCTATCCAGAGAAAGTACGCCGATTGCTTTGGATGGGCCACCAACTGAGGAGAACAATACTTTGTAAACCTTGTTATTAGAGCCAGTCACAGTGAAGTCTGTACCGTTCTGTGCAGCCTTCAGGCAGTTACGTACATCGCCAGAACCTGAGTTCTCAACAATGGTTAAACCTGCAGTTGGGTCAATAATGAATGGATCAGCCGCAGTACCGGCATGTGCGCCGTCAAAACCAAAGCTGTTATCAGCTGATGCAGGTGGTGTATCGGCAGAACCAGCGGATGCATTGTTGCAAGGAAAACCAGTAAAGAACCAGTTGTATGAGGACTGAGTACCAGAACCATTGACGCGGCGACAAACAACCACTGGATCGGCTGAGCCATCAACCTGCGACCAATCAGCTAATTTACCAGCAAGCATGGCACCATATTGTGCACGACTGATATGTGTCGCAGCACTGACAGCATTAGTGGTAACCAGGCCCATCATCACTTGGTTCACTGGCTTGTTGGATAAACGACCAACTTCAGCAGTACTCAAAGCTGGTTGACCATTTTCAGTATTGTACGGCTCTTGAAACATAGCCGGCTCAACGTCAGATACACCAAAGTCAGCTACCAAACCAGTATTGGCTGCAGTTTCATGACCGGCCACACCTGGGTCGATACCCTTAGTACCGCATGACCATGAATATGGCTGGCTGGCACTAACAGTTAATGCCGTACAGTTGTTGAAATCCAGAGTTTCTACGCGTTGCGCGCGGGCAACAGTATCAACACCATACACTGAACCGCCTTTTGAGCGCTTGATGAACAAAATGTCAGTACCTACAGCAACACCTGGAACACCAGCAGCGGCTTTACCCAGGAAAGCACGGTGCACGATACCTGAATCTGTACTACGAATAGCAATTTCACCGGTCAGCATGTTAGCTGAGATATCAGCCAGGAAGTTGTCGGGTGCGGATGCTCCTGACAGAAAAATTACCTTAGTGCCAGCTGGAATTGCTGGACCAGCAGCTTGTACGGACATGGCGGCAAATGCCAAACCACAGGCCAAAGCGATTTTTGTATATTTCATGATTCGGTTCCCTTTAAAAAATATTTATAAAAATATCGAATGCGAAAATTTAGGCAAAACAAACCTTAACCCTGGAAAAATTCCAGGGTTAAGTGAGGCAAAATTAACTTGAATTACTTAGCTGATTTAGTGCGACGACGTGCAACAGCGCCCATTAAAGCAAGACCTGCCAACATCATGGCGTAGCTTTCTGGTTCTGGAACTGGTGCTGTGACAGCAGTCAGTGCTGAAACTTGCAAATGCCATACGCCACCATCAAGGTAGGTTTTAGCAATGATTTCACGGCCATCAAATGCCAATAGTTGCTGTGCAAATGATGGAGCAGCACTTGATGCCTGAGTTGTTTGAGCAAGAAGGTACAGAGATGAAGTTCCACCCAATACATTGGTAGTATCAACAGTATTATTATTCCAGGTGTTGCTCAGTGTGCCTGGGTAAGCAATGCCATTAGTATTACTTGTAACAGCATAAGTATCGTCAGCTGGAGTTACGATAAAACCATTAGCTGCCGGTGTATATAAACCAAATGCAGTTGCTGCAGCTTTTACCTGATTGTTTGTTGATGCAAATGGCAAACCAGCATCACCTTGTGTTGTTAAAAGGCGATTACGGCCAGCAGTGTCGTAAGCACCCAGGCTCCACTGCACGCCAGACACATCGCCAGTAAATGGCAAGCCAGTCAATGCGCCATCAAAAATCACGCCGTTTGAACCAATCAAGGATGACTGCACAAATGCATTGGCTGCCAACAGTGCATTACCAGCAGCGTTTGCAGCTTGATCAGCACCAACCAGGTCATTCAGAAATTTGTCCCAGTTCAAGTCATAGGTGTAACCAACACCTGCATTGGCATCCCAAGCGCTGAATACCAGCTCGGAATTACCGTTGTTAGAAGAGATTGCTGCGTTTGCAGATGTAGCAACCGCTGATAAGGCCAGCGCAGCTACCAAAGCTTTTAATTTAACGTTCATTGTTGACTCCTAATGATTAAAACAACACTGATTAACTACTAAAGATTTACTACTAAACTACTTAAATTTTTTGCTACTTATAAAGCCGCGATGATTCCCATGTTCTAAACGCTCAAAACTGCTGTAAATCAGCGCAACTCCTTTTCGCGACCCTTCGCATGTTATTGTTCAAATATGAAGTCAATGTGATTGGGATATAGTCCTTTCGGTCTATAAAGCACTACCCACATTCCACTCCCGCACTTTGAAAAAATCGTGAGGAAACATACACAAAACCGCATCGAAACGATGGGTGCCGAAACTGATAGTGATAGTGAATGCTCTACATGACAGGCATTGGGGAATGACATAGTCCTTTCGGTCTATGCCCAGGAATAGCCAAGCTGGTGTTCCGAAAAAGCTGGCAGTGACGAGGCAGGAAAGGGCACTGGTAACATTAACGTCATGTTTCAAACGTATGATGCCAAACTCAAATTTATACTTTTCAGTTACGCCTTTTTTAATCACCCTGTTAGGAACAACACATGGCATTTACGAAAAAAATAGCAGCTTCACTTTTGTCTGTCGGACTGATTTCTGCCGGATTTATTTGGGGAGGCATGCCACTTGTTGCCAAGGCGAATGAAGCTGAAGATATAAGCGCCATCAAAAGCAACCTGCAAAAACGAAATCCGCCGCTTAATGTAAAAAGCATCAAGCTTTCCCCACTTGCCGGCCTTTATGAGGTCTATGCAAACGGTAATATCTTTTATGTGGATAAAACCGTTTCTTATGTGATGGTTGGTGGGTCGTTGATAGAAGATGCCAGCAAACGCAACCTGACAGCCGAGCGTGTAAAAGAGCTCTCCAGCATCAAATTTGATAGCCTGCCTTTCAAGAATGCCCTGGAGATCAAAAAAGGTAGTGGAGCCTATAAGTTCGCCGTGTTCTCAGACCCGGACTGCCCATACTGCAAAACGCTGGAACAAGGCCTGGAAAAATTTGGCCTGACCGATTACACGGCTTATGTGTTTTTGTTCCCGCTAAAAGAGATTCACCCGGATGCGACGATGAAGGCTGAAGCCATATGGTGTGCCAAGGATAGAAACGAAGCCTGGTCGAACTGGATGATTAAGGGTACGACTCCGGAGAAGGCCAGCTGCGAAAACCCGCTGGCAGCCAATGAGAAACTGGCAGAGGAGTTAGGGGTAAACGGGACACCTACTATCTACCTGAACGACGGCAAACAAACCCAGGCGCCACAGGAACTGGTCATGGCAATAAAAGCCAGCAAGCCCAATTAATAATCCATCACAACCATTAACCACGCTGAATCCGGATATTGGAATTCCGGATTCAGCGCAGATTCAATAATAAAGTGCAATACCGGATGGCAAACTTACCTGGTTTTAAGCAGGCTAGCGGTTAACTAAACTTAAATTTTAAGCAAGCCAAGCTGCGAGGCTTTTACACAGGCATTACTGCGGTTCTCCACCCCCAGCTTGCGCAAGATACTGTGCACGTGGTTCTTGACCGTCAGCGGACTGATATTAAGAATAGCGGCGATCTCAAGATTAGTCTTACCTGAATTCATCCATCGCATCACTTCCTGCTCCCGCTGGGTGATGGTTTTTTTACTGTCGCTGGTTTTATGCTGTCGCGTCCTGCTCTTAAAACTGCGGCCATAAGCCGTACCGCCTATGCGGTTAAGTACCGCATGCAAATGAGGTACCAACAGCTCCAGCAGATATGCATGCCTGCCACTCAACTGTCCGGGAACGCGTGAGAAACAAAAAAATGACAGCACATCCCCTTCTTTGTTTGCCAGGCCATGGGCAGCGATATTTTTAAGTTCGATCTCCTGTAACGCGCCCGGGATCTCAGTAAACGGGACGGTATAGATACCAAAGTCGCCGACACTTAAGCCATCGGCAATCAGGATCGGGCGGTGATTATGGCGCCATGAGGTAATGGCTCTGGAGATAAGCCCGCTTTCAGTTTGCGTAGCCAGTTGCACATGTTTTTCTGTCACATAGCGTGTGCTGATAAAACTCTCAAAGTGCAACCGGTGCTGACTTTGTATGCGAATACCGCATAGCAATACCTCGTGGGGGAAGAGATACTGGAAACTGCCTTGCAACCAGGAGAAGAGTTGCTCGCGTTGATTGATGCGTAAAGATGCTTCAAATACCTCAATAAACAGGCCAGACTCTTCTGCGGTTAAACCGTTTAATGTTGCCCCCATTTAGCTCACACTCTTAATCTATGTTTATTGTTTTATCGGACACAATATACAAGCGTTAAATGGCGTAAAGATGAAGTCTTTATTGCAGTGAAATTGCAAATTAGTTGCAAAATTAGCGAGTTATATAGACCTTCGCCATAGACCTGCTTCATCACTGCGTCACGCACAGGCATTACTGTGGCGGCATGCAATCACCCCGAATTACAACCATAAAGTTGCTTGCCCTCTCAGCAATGCTAGGCATATTTCTGCCTGATACGGCCAAAGCTGATATTTACCTGCAGGAGGATATGCAAGAAGAAATTCACCTCAGTAACCTTGTCGACATACCGGCTGACAATGCCGCAGTGAGTGGTGTTCGTGCAACGCGCTACGTGCTGCTGGTTCCGGATGAAAACACCGCAGGCGTACCACAGAAAAAAGTGGCGCCTACTTATGCAAAACTGCCGTTTGCGGATGACGTTGCGCTGGCGGCCCAACAAACCTCGCTCGACCCTGCACTACTGCATGCGGTGATCAGCATTGAGTCCAACAACAACCCCAAAGCCCTTTCCCCCCGTGGCGCCAGAGGCTTGATGCAATTAATGCCGGATACGGCCAAACGCTTCAATGTAAGCAATCCGGATGACCCACGGCAAAATGTGCTTGCCGGCGCGCAGTATCTGCGAGAGCTGCGTGGGTTATTTCACGGTGACCTGAAGCTGATGCTGGCGGCTTACAATGCCGGTCCCGGCGCGGTGATCAAGCATGGCACAAAGATACCGCCTTTTGCCGAGACTCAGACCTACGTGCCTAAAGTCCTGCGCTATTATCAAAAAATCGGGGCAAGCTACCAATTGAATACCTACCGGGATTGAATGCCTGAGTTGTTTGCGCTACCCTTTTGTAGCGAGCTACTGCTCTTGGCTGGCTTAAGTGTTAATTGCGGTGTGCCTATTTTATCTTCATTGGCTTTATTGCCATTCGCTGAAATACCAGTCTCTGCCAAGGTCGACCCGACCTGCCCGAATATCCACTCGCGATAGGATTTTGCGTAATTAAAACTCTGATTTTCGTTGGTAAAGCCTGAAAGCTTGAAAGGCTTCTTGGTGGAAAGGCTATAGATACCGACTATACGTCCCTGTGCACGGTTAATTCCCCACTCTGTGTTGCCGCTCATGGGGTCGGTATAAATCTGCCTGAGGTGTCTTTTAACATTGGGGAAACGCTTATCCCGCAGTAAGTCCTGCAAGGTTAACGGGTAGGTTTTAGTGGCGGCAGGTGTACTTTCATAGTAACTGTTGAGCGCACTCCTGAATTGCGAACCGACAAACAACAACTGTTGTTCGTTTTCAGCTTTGACTTGGCTATGCCAGGTCATCCCAACGGCAGAAAGCCCGATACCGGCAATGGCAATGAACAACAGCAACCCCATATAGCTGAACCCGCGGTCATACCTGGCAACCATGCCTGGCTTACCATTCGGAAAAGGCTGATCCATCTTTCGCATTGCCAACAGCCCCACTTTTAATGTCATATACCGAGCCACTGACATCGGCGTCCGGCGCTATGATCACCCAGGTTTCCGCAGTCTCGGTGAGCGGATCTACCGGAACTGAACGTATATATTTTTTTGCCACCAGCTCCTCTAGCGAGTTCGGGTAACGTTCGTTATCACCATAAAATTTGTCTATCGCTTCCCGCATGACACCCAGGTTCTGCTTCAGCGTGGCTTCCTTGGCATTGTCGATACTATGGAAATAACGTGGTACAGCGATGGAAATAAGTAATGCGATCACAGTCATCACCACCATCAACTCAACCAAGGTGAACCCGCGTATCAAGCGCCCATTTTTTTGTGACTGAGCCACCGCTTCATTACCAGGCAGCATAGACGGTACCGTTAATGGCTTTTTTCTGGCTCAATGAATACACGTCATAGACATCCACACCCTCACGCGGTGACGAAGCCTCACTGTCATAACTGCGTTTACCCCAGGTTTCAGCAGGTTTCAAATCCGTGTCCTTGTTCATGGGATCTCTTGGAATCCGCCGTATGAATTTAATCACCCGGCTTTTCGGGTCGGTCTGGTTCACAACGCCCTGCTCCAGGATTTCCAAGCTAGGTGGGTAACCGGACTGGCCTACCGTTTTCCTGATCTTGCCGTCATCGAATGCTTTTTTATAGGCATCAATGGCGTCCCGGATTTGCCTTAAATTTTGCTTGAGTTCCGTTTCCTTGTTGCGCTGCAGCGTCATCTGCATGATGGGAACAGCACCTGCTGCCAGAATGGACACGATTAATACCGTGACAACCAGCTCAATTAAGGTAAAGCCTGCCTGTCTCATTTATGGCGAAGTCAATGTTGAAAATGGAACATTTTCCGGCACTGTGCCACCAGCGTTCGGGTTTGCTGGCGGCGGTGTTCCTTGCGAAGTGGTCGGCGGTGTTGCGGGTTGAACCGTGCTGGGTTGAACTGTGTTAGGTTGAATTGAGTTGGGTTCCGCTGGTAGCTCTACCTCACGCTCGGCTGGAACTGCGTCAGCAGTTTCGGGGATATCCTGCTGTACCGGCTGCTCACGCATCATACTGGCTGAAGCACGGCCGCTGGAAGCACTGACGGGCACATTGATCTGTGGTTTATCGGTAATGCCGGCTTCTGTGCCTGACCAATACTCGGCAATCTCGGCATCCGGGCGGCTGATATTGCCCAGGATACGAGGCGTGATGGCCAGGACGATTTCGGTTTTGCTCTTCCTGTCTTCCTGGTTGGAGAACAGCCTACCCAGCAGTGGGATATCACCCAGCGCAGGCAGCTTGCTGGCGTTCTTGCGCTCATCATCCAGTATCAACCCGGCAAGCACCTGGGTTTCGCCATCCTTCAGCCGTAACAGGGTATTGGCATTACGCGTGCCTATGGTATAGACCGTGGCACCGTTACGGGTAATGGTTTTTTCGCCCAGCGAGCTGACTTCCAGGCCGATCTTGATATTCACGAAATCATCCAGGGTAATGCGTGGCTCTACATCCAGCTTCAGTCCAACATCAATATAGGAAACACTTTCCGAGATGCCGACATTGGCGGTTGAGGTGGTGGTGATGATAGGCACTTTATCGCCCACCAATATCTTGGCTTTTTCGTTATTGCGCACGCGGATGCGCGGATTGGAGATTAGGTTCACATCGCCCGTGGTTTTCCTGAAGTTAAGCGCCGGGTTCGGCGAAACATCCAGGCGGTTGGAATTAAGATTTAACAGGCCTTCCAGGGTGAGTGGCGATGCGGTCGCCACTGTGGAGCTGACGATGGTGCCTGCCACTGCACTCGCAGTAGTGACGGGGATGCGGCTATTCACGGTAAGCTGGTTGGGGTAAGCAATGCCCAGCTCCTGCAGTCGGCTACGGCTGACTTCCAGTACTTCTATCTCCAGCATCACTTCCGGGTCGGCCAAGTCATTGGCAGCCACCAGTTTTTCTGCAATGCGTATCACCTCCGGCGTATCGCGGATGACGATCATGTTCAGCCTGTCATCTACCACCACATCCTTGGATTTGAGCACCGTCTTCAGTGTCGCCGCTACCTGCTTGGCCGAAGCATTGGTCAGGTAAAAGCTACGTATCATGAGCTCCTTGTAATCCTTGAGCTTTTGCTGGGTATTGGGGAATATCAGCGCGCTGGTTTCGGTCAGTGCTTTTTTCTGCAAACCATTGGTGGCCAGCACCATTTCAATGGCATCTTCTATCGGCGCCTTCTTGATGAACGCCGTGGCCTTGGTTTCAGTCTTGATATCCTTATCCAGGATAAAGTTGATGCCTGTGGCGCGGGATAGCGCCTCAAACAGCATTTTGATGCTCACATCGCGAAACTCCAGCGTCACAGGTTTATTAAATGGCGGCTTGAGCTTAGGTGGCTCGCTCAGTGGCGACTCTCTGTGATTGCGGATTTCGCGCTGCAATTCCAGCGCCTCATGGTTTTTCGGATTTTCGATCAGCACCCTGCGCAATGCCGACATGGCAGCATCGGCATTGTTATTGGCATTGAACATACGCGCTTCTTCTATCCGCTTGGTATGGTACTGCTCACGCTCTATGCTGGCCTTGCCGGAAATCGCCCGCACATTATTAGGCGCCAGCACTTTTACCCGCTCATACAGCGCATTCGCCTCATCATATTGCCCGCTATTACGCGCCTTCTCGGCTTCAGCAAGCAGTTCGCTGACTGCCTGCTCCTGGGTCACAAACATATCCTTGCGCGGTATGGCCGCCTCAGGTTTTTCCTTGGCTTTATCCTTAGCATTGCTAATGCGTTCTTCCGGTGTATTGCCGGGTACACCGGATTTTTGCCAGGGGGAAAACGCGCAACTGGCAAGGGTAAGTAATGGCAAAAGCAAAGCACACATCCCCATATGCATTAATGGACGGCTGGATTTCATTCAGGTGTTCCTTGTTTTTTATTGTCTTTTTTATAGGCATTTTTTGTCATGGCATTAGTTATTCTGGGTTGGGTCATCATTATTTATAGCACTGCCATTACCGGCAGCCGCTGGCTTGGCCGTCTTGGCCTGCACTTTGCTCAAGCCAAGCGGGATATATGTCAGGTGCAGCGCGTTGGCATCTTCTTTATCCAGGCGCCACTCCTTATCAATGACCTGCCCGGCAATTACGGTGACCACCCGATTGCGCGCAGCAAGGAAAATCAGCGTGCCCTGCGGTGTATTTTCCAGCTTACCCATGTAGAAGTAGGGAACCGGCGGTGCCGTTGGCACCAGCTTTTCAAGCTCAGCCTCAGTCACTACCGGCTTGGGTGGCGGCGCCACATACCAGGCATGCGACTTGAATAAATCAGCCGCCTTATCCGGGGTCTCACGCACAGAAATTGCCTTGTGCGATAAATCAGGCAGCACTCCGTCTGCTACAGGGGCAGCAACAGCCTCCCGCTCAATAGCACCCGGCTTTGCATGCCGGCTGACGGTGACCTCGGCCACACTGTCAGCCTCCGGCTCTTGCAGCAGGTACATGGCGCCCAGCGTCAATAACAGTGCACCACCTATCAAAAACCAGCGTTGTCGTGACTGCAGCGCCATCAGTTGCCCTTGATCATCAATAGCACGTAATTCAGCTTGATTTGCGCAGCACCATCGCCTATCGAGTCACGTTTGATAGATATCTCGCTTAAGCCCAGTGTAGGAAATTTCAGGCTGGCAGTTTCGATAAAATTTCTCAGGTTCTTATAATTGGCCTTCACCGGAAAAATGATTTCATAACGTGCCAGATTCCCGTTATTCGGGTCATTCGATAACTTGTACTCACCGACCGTCAGCACGATGCCGCTATCTACCGCCAGCTGGTGTATCTGTTCCAATACTTTCGATAGCTCGGCCACAGGGGGAAACTGGCCGTAGAATTTTTGCAGCGCCTGCTCATCATTGAGCACCGGCACCTGGGCGACAGACGCCACTTTCGGCTGCGTGTTGAGCCATGCCAGCTCTTGCATCTTTTGTTGTAGCTGATGCTGGGCCGGCAAGACTAAGGCCAGCCCGAACAACAAGCCGGCAATCAAGGTCAGCAGCCCTGCCATACCCAACAAGCCGAGCTGGTAGCGCACCACTTCCAGACTGCGTAACACGCGGTTCATGGTTGCTCCTTCCATCTGGCGACTGCCACAAAGCGAATGGGATGCTGATCCACATCCTCCATGATTTCGTGCTTGAGCAAATACACGCCAGCTAGCTGCGGCGTTGCATCCAGGCGCTGGATATAGGCAAACATCACATCCTTGTTTTTTGCTTCGGCGGTGATTTTTAGCTGCCGCTTTTTGGGGTCCGGCTCTATGGAGAGCAAAGCCGAATCATCAACGGCGGCCGCCTCCAGCGCAGCAAACACATCCCCCCAGGGGATCAGCAGAAAATCCGCCAGCTTCCTGGCTTGTGCGACTTTTTCCAGCAGCTCGGCTGATGTTTTTTTTTGCACTGGCCGGGCCGGTTCTTTTAAACCGGATTCGGTTCTCAACTGCTGTATTTTCTGTTCCATGGCTCGCGTACGCTCAACCATGGCGCTGTAGTATTGCCAGCCAGCGGCGAAGATAATCCCGGCTAATAACAACAGCCCCAGCCCGGCGAGCGGTGGGAAACGCGGCGAGACATAATCCAGCTTGATGGCGCGCATGGCTAGCCCACCACGCTTAATGCCATGGAGTAGCATTGATGCTGGGAGGCGGCATATCCCCCCACCGCAGCATGGGTCACGCGCACTGTTTTCCAGGCGGCACTGGCAGCAAACATAGCGCTGGCGGCGACATATTGTGTCGTGTCCGGGGAGCTCAAGTAGATGATGGGTTGCTCCTGTTGCCAGCCAGCCAATAGCATCTCCCGCTTAATCAGGGCTGACAGCTGCTCTGGCCAGTCACGCCCAGCCCCGCAACCAGCAATGCTGTGCCAAGTGCCATCACGCATCAGGGCGATATTGATGCGCCCGGATTCAAGCTGTACATAGCAGCTGGCGGCTGGCTTGATTTGATGGCGTATGCGATTGAAGCCGCTCATCAAATAGGGCTGTATGGATTTCAGCCTGCAGCCATATTGCTGGCTCAGTGCCTGCAATGCCGCGATCAGGCCGCTATCCACGGCGCTGGCAATGAGGGTATCGCCATCAGGCAATGGATTCACACGCACCAGCCAGTCATCCACCACGTCGCCATAGGTTTCCCGGAAACAATGGGTTGCTACTGTCAGCACTTTGTCAGCCGCCGTCAACGGCGGCATGGCAGGGATGATTCTGTAGCGTACCAGCTGGTTGGAAAGCACGATGCTGAGAGGCAATCCGCGTTGCGTCTTCATCAACAGTTTTTCCAGCTCAGCCACCGCAGTAGTCCATGGCTTGGTATTTACTGGTGCAATAAACCCGGCATGCAGGGTTTCCATGGCACCGGGTTTGAGCCCCGCCTTCAACCTCACCAAAGACACACTCTCCGGCGCAAGACTGGCGACATAGCGATCCATGAATGACAATTTATCCAGCAATGAAAGTGACACGATTAATCTCTTCCAAAGTGGTTTTACCGTTGGCAACGGCTTCGACCGCGGTTTCGCGCAGCAAGCGCAAACCTTTGCGCCGTGCTGTCTCCTTGAGTTTGCGGATAGGGTCGCGTGCAACTATCATTTCGCGGATCTCATCATCGAGTATCAGCAGCTCGGCCACGGCCATGCGGCCTTTATAGCCGCTGCCACGGCATTGCCCGCAACCCTGCCCTTTGAGAAACTTCATCGAGGATGCAGCTTCAGCACTAATCGCGGACTCGGCCAGCAACTCGTGAGACGGGGTATACGGCACTGCGCAATGACTGCAGTTAAGCCGCACCAGGCGCTGGGCCAGTATGCCGTTGAGTGCGGAGACAAAGCTGTAGGTATCGACTTCCATATTGATAAAGCGGCCAATCACGTCAAACACGTTATTGGCATGCACGGTAGTAAATACCAAGTGGCCGGTAAGCGCGGCCTGCACGGCAATTTGCGCGGTTTCCGAATCGCGGATTTCACCCACCATGATCTTGTCCGGATCGTGCCGCAAGATGGATCTCAGGCCGCGCGCAAAAGTCAGGCCTTTTTTCTCGTTGACCGGGATTTGCAGCACGCCCGACAAGTTGTATTCAACCGGATCTTCAATGGTGATGATCTTGTCCTTGCCGGTGTTCACTTCAGAGATGGCCGCGTAAAGCGTGGTGGTCTTGCCACTACCGGTCGGGCCGGTCACCAGCACCATGCCATAGGGCTCGCGCGCCAATGCACGGAACTGGTTGCGCGTCAGTTCATCTATGCCGATATGCTCCAGGGTCAGGCCTTTGGATTGCTCGGTGAGCGCCTTGCGGTCTAGGATACGAAGCACGGCGTCTTCGCCATAGACACTGGGCATGATAGAGACGCGCAAATCCACTTCACGATTCTGTATATGCACCTTGAAACGGCCATCCTGCGGGATGCGGCGCTCGGCAATATCGAGCTCCGCCATCACCTTGATGCGCGAAATGATTTGCTCCGCCATCTCAGCCCCCTGGATAGCACCAACGGCATCCAATACCCCATCAATACGGTATTTAAGGGCAAGCCCGGCCCCTGTAGTCTCCAGATGGATATCACTGGCGCCGATTTTCATGGCATCGTACAGGGTAGAGTTCACCATGCGGATGACCGGGCTGCTATCTGCTGAAATGCTGCTCAGCGATAACTGCTCTATGCCGTCACTTAAACTAACGGCTTGCTGACCGGATTCATGCTCATGCGCCAGCACCTTGTCCATGGCCTTGAGCGTTTCTTCGTGACGGGACAGAAAGGCAGACACATCCGCATAATGTGCCAGGTGCAACTCAAACTGCCCGCGAACTCTTTCCAGCAGCCAATTGGCAAGGCCATCGGCAAACGGGTCGGCAATCGCGATAAGCAAAGCCCCATCAGCCCTGCGCAAAGGAATGCACTCGCGTTGGTAGGCTTCCGCAAACGGCAGCACGTCAAAATCGGTAGCCAACTCATGCAGGGATTTGTTATCCAGCGTCGGGTATTGGAATGCATCGCCCAGCGCAGCAAGAAAAATATCCTGCGGCAATTCACTCTGATCTTGCAGCACTTCGATCAGGCGGCGGCGTGACTGCTGGGCAAGCTGTCTTGCCTGCCGGATAGATTCCGCTGAAATGCTGGCAAGCGGCATCTCTGTGACCAACACCTGGTTCACTGTATGCTCCCCGCCAGATCAAATATCGGCATGTACAGCATGAGCACCACAAAGCCGATGACAAAGCCGATGACCAGCATCAGTAGCGGTTCGAACAGCTTGGTGAACCAGTCTATCCAGCGCGCAGTTTCTTCATCATAGAAGCTGGAAATGCGTTCCATCATTTCACCCATCATGCCGCTGCGCTCGCCTACGCGCAGCATCCTCAAGGCAACCGGCGTGGACAGCTGGTTAAGCTCCATCGCAGCAGAAATTGCCTGCCCCTGACGTATCTGCTCGGAGGCCGCCAGCATCCTGACGCGTAAGGCAGGTGCCAGCAAGCCGGTGACCATTTTCAAGGCATTGATGATGGGAATGCCGGCAATCAGCAACATACCCAGTGAACGATAGAAGCGCGATAGCTGATAGATACGCATGCGCTCACCGATGGCTGGAATACGCCATACCAGCTCCATCAGGCGCGAACGGACGGCTTTAAGACTCAGCAAATAAGCACTACTGACCACAAACACCGCCACGCCTGTCAGCAGTGTGACACCATGGTTTTCGATAAAGCTGCCAAGCGCGAGCAGTAATTGCGACAGCAAAGGTAGTTCATTGCCCATGTCTTCATAAATATGGGCAAACTTGGGCACCACGTAGCCAATCAGGAACAGCACCACTAGCCCACCTACCGTGATGAGCATGGCAGGATAGATAGAGGCTGAAATCACCTTTTTCTTTACCTGCTCCACCTGGCTTTGGTAGGCGATATAACGCTTCAGGGATTCCGGCATGCCGCCGGTTTTTTCGCTGGCGCGCAATGCCGCCACATACAGCGGCGGGAATGCCTGCGGAAACGCCTCCATGGCGGTTGATAAAGGCTGGCCCTCGCTCAGCAGACGTAAAATTCCCTGCAAGGTTTGCCTGACCTCGGGCCGCTGCTCTTTCTCGGCAAGCGCTTCTATCGCCTCCATCAGGTTCAAGCCCGCCTCCAGCAAAGCCAGCATCTCCTGGCTGAACAGCATCAGGGGGAATCGCTCTCGTCTGGAAAACCGGCTCAGCCAGCTATCGGCGACCAGCTTGGCAGAAAATACGGTATAGCCTAAAGACTTGGCGTGATTAACCGCCATCTGCTCGCTAATGGCATCCAGCCGCAGGGAGGTATATTCTTTGCCGCGTAATACGCTGATGTCATAAAGCATGGTTACCAGCTGACGATGTCAGCCATCTCATCCGTACCGCCGGGCTGGCCATCCTTGCCGAAAGAGAACAGGTCGTACTCACCATGCTCACCCGGGGCTTTGTACTGGTAGGGGGTGCCCCATGGATCCATGGGGACGTTTTTCTTGAGGTAAGGGCCAGACCATCTGGGCTCGTTGGCGGGCTTGATCATCAACGCTGCCAGACCCTGCTCGGTAGATGGATAATGCCCGGCATCCAGACGATACTGATCCAGTGACTTTTCCAGCGCATCAATCTGCGCGCGCGTCGCCTTAACTTCAGATTTACCGATTTGTGCGAAATACTTGGGGCCGACATAGCCCACCAGCAAGCCGATAATAACCATCACTACCAGTAACTCAAGCAAAGTAAAGCCGCTTTGCTTAGGCCGCAATTTGGAGCTTTTCAGTAATTGGAACATGCCTGCCTCTCACCACGATAAATCAGCTTGATTACAAAGCAGCCAATTTTATGTGACGATTTTGACAGTGATGTTTCATTCCCATGACAGCTTGCTTACTGCCAGTAGTAGCAAGGCTCAGCATAACCTCCTCAGGTGAGGTTAATTGCGACGATTTTGCCAGAATATCTAGCACACCCCTGGCAAAAGCTAAGAAAGTAACAAGATTACATACGTAGTTAAGTCGGAAAAGTTTTGCCAGTCGCCATTAATAGCGGCAAGACTGGGGCAGGTTCCTGGGCAATATATCGACACTTGAACACTTCCATATGTTGCCAGTAGCCTCTTTGGAAGGCGTCAAAATCAGGCGCTTGGAGGCAAGCGTTACACCGGCTTTAGGGGCAAATAAAACAGAGATGACCGCATTTGCCGGATTGACCTTGATCTCCGCAATATTAGGGCTCGGTGCAGCCGTAAAACCAGCCTCTTCCAGCGTTGCCGGGACATTCCCCGTCTTCAGGTAATAGACTTCCACCAACCTTGAGGCGCCCTCCGCCTGCGCCAGACCCTCGGCTGTCCTGGCCCTGGTCAAATAATCCTGATACGCGGGAATGGCTATCGCTGCCAAAATGCCGATGATGAAAATCCCCACAAAAAATGCCACGACCACGCCTATGATGACCCCTGCCGAATTTTTCTTCTCTCCCGAGTCGATCACCACTGTGCCGGAAATCATGTCATGTAAAGCCTGCTTACGCTCGGTAAACGGCTGCATGATAAAGCCGATATAAAGTGTCACATAAGAAAAGAAATGGGATATCCATCTGGCAAATGCACGCCCGCCGGAGATACGATTGCCTTCCAGATCGTGCACCTTGATTCCCAGCCATCTTTTGCCGTAAGTGGCACTGCGCTCACCTGACTCCATCACGCTGAAGTAAATCGCAGATATTGCGTAGATGAGGATATATCCCGCCAGCGTTGTGATGGCTTGTGCTGATTTGCTTGAGGATGCGCCAAGGGCAATGATCACGAATGCGGGAATGGAAAACAGAGTAACGATAAACCCATCAATAAACGTAGCAGCAAATCGTTGCCAGAACCCGGCATAAACGGTGGCAGCAGGAGCTACTTCAATATCCGCATTAAAAGCATGGCCGCAAGCCAGGCAGAAATGGGCCGTGTCAGGATTGGCTACCCCGCATTTTGTACAAAACATGTGTTTCCCCTTTTTTATTATTTATATTGTTCTTATCTACAGAGTCTTATGACTGCATCAAGCCACATAGAGCCTGATACAGGTGCCTGTTTTTATTTTCACGAGACTATGAGCTGTTTGCAGGCTTTTGTCCATTTGAGCGGTTGCCCACACTTATACAAAATGGGCCAGATTTTCATCCTGTTTATTTCTTCATGGCCAGGTCAGGTAACGCTTGTACTCCCAATCACTTACCGAGCGGCAATAGTCTATCCATTCCGGTTTTTTGGTATCCAGATACTCGGTAACATAATCCTCGCCCAAGGCTAGTGCCAGGGTGGCATCCGCACCCAGTGCCACCAATGCTTCACCCATGGTCTGCGGCAGGGTTAATACACCACGCCTGGCAAACTCAGCTTCGGGCCACTCATAGATATCTTCATCAATCGGTGTTGGTGGCACTAGCGTTTGCTCTACGCCATCCAGCATGGCGGCAATAGTAGACGCCAGCACAGCGTAAATATTGCTGCTGCCATCGCACAGGCGGAATTCAATACGCCCGGCCACCACACGCGCCACGGTAGTACGGTTGTTGTAGCCCCAGCCTATGTGCGCGGGCGCCCAGGTAGTGCCTGACAGGGAGCGGCCTATGACCAGCCGCTTGTATGAGTTGACCGTAGGCGCATGAAACGCGGCCAGCGCCGGGCTATGTGCCAGCAGGCCGGCAATGCACTGGCGGCCTGTGGATGACAAGCCATGGCTATCCGTTTTGTCTGCCATCACCGCTTGACCTTGCGCATCCGTCAGCGACAGGTGCAGATGCAGGCCACTGCCAGGCCGGTCGGCAAACGGTTTGGGCATCAGCGTGAAGGTAAGGCCGGCTTCTTCGGCAATGTAGTCAGCTGCCATTTTGAACAGGATAAAACGATCTGCCGCCGTTAGTGCGTCGCTATAGTGGTAGTTAAGCTCATACTGGCCGCTAGCATCTTCGTGGTCAATCTGGAACACGTCGAAACCGCATGCGGTCAGCCCGGTCTCCATCCGGTGCAGCACATCGCGCACCCGGGCCAGTGCTTTCAGGTCGTAGGATGGCTTATCGAGATCATCGGCAGCGCTTGGGCACGGCCTGCCATTGGCATCTTTAGTCACCAGGAAGAATTCCGGTTCGATACCGACATTCAATGTCCAGCCACGCGCGGTAAGCCGCGCTATCTGCCGCAGCAGCAGACGGCGCGAGCAGCCGTCAAATGGTTCGCCATCAACCAACCCGCTGCAGACGATACGCGCATAGCCGGGCATCCACGGCAAAGCCTGCAATGTAGTGAGATCCCCTTGCCCGTAAAACTCGGAACGGGCACCATGCCTGGGCAGTCCGGTACCCCAGATGGATGGCCCGGCAAAGCCGGCACCAGCGCCTGTCACCTCTTGAAGATGTGCCAGGGGAATGTATTTGCCTTTGGGCGAGCCATGAATATCCACGAACTGGGCGATGACGGTATGCACCCCGGCTGCCTGCATGCGCAGCTTGGCATCTTCAACAGTTTCTGCTTGTAAAGTTGTGGTATCCATCATCAGGCCTTGGCTAGCGCGCGGTCTATGATCGCCAGCGCTTCATCGAATACGGCATCTTCCGTCGTCAGAGGGTAAAGGAAACGAATCACGTTGTTATGTATGCCGCAGCTCAGCAGAATCAGCCCTTCTTCCAGTGCTGCCTGCTGCACGCGCTTCATGGCCTCGGCTGAAGGCTGGTTGGTGGCGGGGTCAAAGAATTCCGCAGCAATCATCGAACCCAAGCCGCGCACCTGCTTCAGTGCAGGCACCCTGGCCTGTGCTGCCTTGAGCCTAGTCATGAGCTTTTCACCGAGATTATTGGCACGCGCTACCAGTTGTTCTTTTTCAATGATATCGATCACCGCATGGGCCGCAGCAATTGCCAGCGGGTTACCGGCATAGGTACCACCCAACCCACCGGGGGCCGGACCATCCATGATCTCTGCCTTGCCGCACACAGCCGACAGAGTCGTACCACCCGCCAGGCTTTTTGCCATGACCATGATATCGGGCAGGATGTCGTAATGCTCTGCTGCGAATAGCTTGCCGGTACGGCCGAACCCGGTTTGTACCTCGTCCAGAATCAGCACGATGCCGTGCTCATCGCACTCTTTGCGCAGCGCGTTCATCAATGCCGGTGGTGTCACGTAGAAACCACCCTCGCCCTGCACCGGCTCGATCACGATAGCAGCGACCCGCGTGGCTTCAATATCCGCTTTGAACAGCGTATGCAGTGCCTTGATCGACTCCTCTACGCTAACGTCATGCAACTCGATGGGGAACGGCAAGTGGTATATCTCAGAAGGAAACGGGCCGAAGCCTATCTTGTACGGCGCCACCTTGCCGGTGAGCGCACTTGCCATCAGGGTACGTCCATGAAACCCGCCAGAAAATGCGATGATGCCGGGACGACCAGTACTGGCGCGGGCAATCTTGATGGCATTCTCTATGGCTTCTGCACCGCTGGAGAAAAACGCGGTCTTTTTGGCATGGTCGCCCGGCGTCAGCGCATTGATGCGCTCGGCCAGCGTCACGTAACTTTCGTAGGGCAGCACCTGGTAGCAGGTATGCGTAAACTGCTGCAACTGCGCCTCGATTGCCGCCACCAGCGCCGGATGCCTATGCCCGGTATTGAGCACCGCAATGCCGCCTGCAAAGTCGATATAGCGACGGCCTTCCACATCCCATACCTCGGCATTGAGTGCGCGCTCTATGAAGAAATTAGCCATGACGCCGATGCCACGCGGCGTAGCGGCAAGCCGTCTGGCGTGCAGGTCCTGGTTACTGGTCACTTTATCGGTTAGGTTATTCATGCAGATTTCCTCGATATCAATATTATTATTCTTGACGCTACGTTGCTTCTAAACTCAATCCAGCTTTATCCAGGTGGTCTTGAGCTCTGTGTATTTTTCCATCGCGTGTAGCGATTTGTCGCGACCGTTACCCGACTGTTTGTAGCCGCCAAACGGCACGGTGATGTCGTCTTCATCATAGCTGTTCACGTGTACAGTGCCAGCGCGCAGGGCTTTTGCCACCAGATGGGCACGCGAAATGTCGCTGGTCCATACTGCAGCGGCAAGACCGTAATGGGTGTCGTTGGCGATGCGGATGGCTTCTTCCTGCGTATCGAAAGCGATGATGGACAACACCGGACCAAAGATTTCTTCGCTGGCGATCGTCATATCGTTGGTAACTTCATCAAACACCGTCGGCTTCAGGTAAAAACCGCCGGTTTCACTGAGCACGCGTTCACCGCCCGCCCGTAGCTTAGCGCCCTGACTTTTACCGCTTTCTATATATTTCAGGACATTGTCCAGCTGTCCGCAATCCACCATGGCTCCCATAGTGGTACTGGGGTTCAGTGGATCGCCGGGTTGGTAATCCGGCAATTGTGCCAGCAGCTTTTTGACGAACTCGTCCTTGATAGTACGCTCGACCAGCAAGCGTGATGGCGCATTGCAGCTTTCACCCTGGTTATAGAAAATGGAGCCGGCCGATGCCGCCGCCGCTTTATCCATGTCTTTGCAATCGGCGAATACAATATTGGGAGACTTGCCGCCCAGTTCGCACCAGGCACGTTTGAGATTGCTCTGCCCTGCCATCACCTGTATTTTTTTGCCTACGCCGGTAGAGCCAGTAAAGGCGATGCAATCCACATCCATGTGCATGGCCAGAGGTGTACCGGCATCGGGGCCGAAACCCGGCACTACGTTCAATACCCCGGCGGGGATGCCGGCTTCAATAGCTAGGTCGCCCAGCCGCAAAGCCGTCAGCGGTGATTTTTCAGAAGGCTTGAGCACCACGCTATTGCCTGTGACCAGCGCTGGCGCTATCTTCCAGCAGGCCATGAGTATCGGGTAATTCCACGGCACGATAGCACCGACCACACCGATAGGCTCACGGGTAATCATGGCCAGCGTGTTATCCGCAGTAGGTGCGATTTCATCATAGATCTTATCGATCGCCTCACCAAACCACCGAAGCGTGTTCGCCGCGGAAGCCACATCAGTGGCCATGCTGGCAGAGATGGGTTTACCCATATCCAGGGTTTCCAGCAATGCCAGCTCCTCTTTATTTGCCAGCAGCAAATCGGCAAAACGGATCATGGCCTGCTTACGTTCACGTGGCGACAAGCCAGCCCAGCGCCTGTCGTTAAAAGCAGCACGCGCAGCACTGACAGCAGCATCGACATCTGCAGCCTTGCTGCTTGCCACGTCCGCCAGCTTACGGCCGTCTATCGGCGAAAAGCATTCAAACGTACTGCCATCCTTAGCAGAGACACGCTGCCCATTGATAAATGCGCGTCCATCAATCTTGAGTGCCTTGGCGCGCTCATGCCAATCAATCGGAGTATTTTTCATATTCATAGCCCTGCCATACATACATATTTAATTTCCAGGTATTCATCAATACCATGGTGTGACCCTTCACGTCCCAGGCCGGATTGCTTCACCCCGCCAAACGGCGCGACTTCATTGGAAATCAGGCCGGTGTTCACGCCCACCATGCCATATTCCAGGGCCTCGGCCACGCGCCAGATGCGGCCGATATCGCGGCTGAAAAAATAGGAAGCCAGGCCGAACTCGGTGCGGTTGGCCAGCTCAATCACCTCCTCATCCGTCTTGAAGCGGAACAACGGCGCTACCGGCCCAAAAGTCTCTTCTCGGAAAATCATGGCATCGGCGCTCACATCAGCCAGCACCGTGGGCTGGTAGAAAGTGCCGCCCAACGCATCACGCTGACCGCCCTGCATCAGGGTCGCACCCTTGACAATGGCATCCGCCACATGGCTTTCCACTTTCTCTATGGCGGCATCGTCAATCAGCGGGCCTTGTGTCACGCCATCCAGCGTACCTTCGCCCACCTTGAGCTGGCTGACTTTCGCCGCGAGCTTCTGGGCAAAGGCATCGAATACGCCATCCTGCACAAACAGCCTGTTGGCGCATACGCAGGTCTGCCCGGCATTGCGGAACTTACTGATCATGGCGCCCTCGACCGCGGCATCAAGGTCGGCATCGTCAAACACGATAAGCGGCGCATTACCGCCTAACTCCAGCGACAACTTCTTGATGGTGTCGGCGCATTGGCGCATAAGGATGCGGCCAACTTCAGTAGACCCAGTAAACGAAAGCTTGGTCACCACTGGGCTTTCGCACATGGCAGCGCCGATCTGGCGCGGATCACCCGTCAGCACCTGCAACACACCACCGGGGATGCCCGCCTCTTCCGCAAGCACTGCCAGGGCAAGGGCCGACAATGGCGTCTGCTCGGCCGGCTTGATAATCATGCTGCAGCCTGCAGCTAATGCGGGAGCGGCTTTACGCGTGATCATGGCAATAGGGAAGTTCCACGGCGTAATTGCCGCCGTAACGCCAATGGGCTGTTTAATCACCAGCAGGCGGCGATCGCCCATGGGGCTGGGAATCACTTCGCCATAAACCCGTTTGGCTTCTTCGGCAAACCACTCGATAAAGCTTGCACCGTAGGTGATCTCGCCGCGCGCCTCGTTCAGCGGCTTGCCTTGCTCGGCTGTCAGCAGCTGCGCCAGGTCTTCACGGTGCAGAATAATCAGCTCAAACCAGCGCTTGAGGATAACCGCCCGCGCCTGGGCTGTGAGCGCTTTCCAGGCTTTCTGGGCAGTGGCCGAGGCCGCAATTGCGCGTTCTGTTTCGGCCCGACCCATCATTGGCACTTGCGCAATCTCGGCGCCGGTTGCGGGGTTGGTCACGGCAAAGCTGGCCCCTGAGTCAGCCGCCAGCCACTGGCCGGCAAGCCAGGCCTGCCCTTGTTTGAGTAAGGATGGATGTTTTAATTGAAGAGACATGACATTACCTGCTTTGATCCTGTTGGCTAGTGGCGCCCTGATTGTTTTATCGCTGATTAGCTTTATATTTGTATTTTATTTCCGGCCTTGGTTCACCTGCTACCCACTGCAACTGTTACCTGCTACACAAGGGGCACAACCTTACAACCGGTTATGCCCTTACCTGATTAATGATTAGCATCGCTATAGGCCTGCGCCACTTCCAGCTTACGTTTTCTTTCAGCACGTGACTGATAAATACTGGAGGCAATCACGGCCATGCTTACCACCAGGATAGTGACAGCTGCAACTGCATTAATCGTCGGGTTCAAGCCCAGCCGTGCGCGGGAAAAAATCACCATGGGTAAGGTCGAGTAACCGGGGCCAGACAAGAAGGACGACAGCACTACGTCATCAAAGGATAAGGTAAATGTCAGCAGGAACGCGGACACCAGTGCCGGCACCAGCAATGGCAGCGTGACTAGCCGGAATACCTGTAACGGCTTGCAGCCGAGGTCCATCGCCGCTTCATCCAGCCTGCCATCCATTTCACGCAGGCGTGAGGTCACCACCACCGCAGCATAAGCCGTTCCCAGCAATGCATGCCCCAGTAGTATGGTAAACAGGCCACGCTCCGGGAAACCCAGCCAGTGCTGCACCGACACCAGCATCAGCAGCAAGGACAAACCCACAATCACATCCGGCATGACCAGGGGCGTACTGGACATGGAAGACAGCAAAGTACGGCCCTTAAAGCGCTTGTATCGGTTAAGGGCAAATGCAGTAAACGTACCAAAAAACACCGAGATCAGAGCTGAGAAGAAGGCTATCCTCAAGGATAAACCCACCGCAGAGATGAGATCGCTATCATTGGCCAGCGCCGTATACCAGCGGAAGCTGGCATGGCTCCATATCGTAACCAAGGGCGAAGCGTTAAACGAGTAGATCACCAGGGTAACGATGGGTAGGTATAGAAACACGTATACCGCAATCATCCAGATCTTGCCGAAAGGGTTTTTCATGCTTTTGCCTCCGCTTGCTCTGATTGATATTTATTGAAAATCGCCATCGGCAACAGGATCAGCAATATCATCACCACAGCCACTGCAGATGCCATCGGCCAATCGTTGTTACTGAAGAACTCATCCCACAGCACGCGACCTATCATTAAGGTGTCTGGACCACCCAGCAGTTCAGGGATTACATACTCACCTACTGCGGGAATGAAAACCAGCATGGAGCCTGCAATAATGCCGGCTTTTGAAAGCGGCACGGTAATCAGCCAGAATGCCTTGAATGGGCTGGTACCGAGGTCGGCTGCCGCTTCCAGGTAGCGCAGGTCCAGCTTGGACAGATTGGCATAGAGCGGTAGTATCATGAATGGCAGGTAGGAATACACCATACCGACCAGTAGTGAAAACGGGGTATTCATCATGGGCAATGGCGTATCGATAATGCCTATCGCCATGAGCATATTATTAATGATGCCATTGCTCACCAGCAGTGTTTTCCATGCATAGATGCGTAACAGGAAAGAAGTCCAGAACGGCAGCATGATCAGCATCAACAACATAGGCTGCAAATGCTTGGGCGAACGCGCCATGAAGTAGGCGAAAGGATAGCCGATGAACAGGCAGATCAATGTGGTAATCAGGGCATATTTGATGGAGGAAAGATAAGTCTCGATATACAGCGGGTCAGTCCCTAGAAACAGGTAGCTGGAAAAGTTGAGCTTTAATGTAGGCCAGCCTTCAGCCCAGTTGATCATGCTGGAAACCGAAGTATCTTCCATCTCCGACAGGCTGATTTTAAGCACGATCAGCAGCGGGATAGCCGCCAGCATGATGAACCACAGGTAAGGCACCCCTATCACCAGTCGGCGACCATTGATATGCTCACTCAGGTAACTATATATTTTAGTCATCACTTGTTCCCTTGCATGCTTTGAGATTAAGGCAGTTCAGATTCAATATGAAGCTAAAGCTCATTGCGTTAATACGACCATGGCCATATTGCTCCATTGCGCATAGGCTCTGTCGCCCCAGGTCAGCCCACAGCTCAAGTCGCGCGTGCTATTGAGTTCCTGTGCCTTGATCACTTTGCCGCTGTCCAGCTTGAGGTGGTAAGTGGTATGGGCACCGAAATACACGATTTCAATCACCTCGCCCGCACACCAGTTATATTCCCCCTCGGGACGCTCCTTGGTCAGCAGGATTTTTTCCGGCCGCAAGGCAACACCCACAGACATTCCTTTGTTACCGCTAATGCCGTGGCCCACATAGTGCAGACACTCCTCGCAGCGCACGGTCACGTGGTCTGACTCATCCTCCTCCACTACGCCATCGAATATATTCACGTTGCCGATAAAGTCCGCCACCTGGCGACTATTGGGCATTTCGTATACTTCATCAGGCGAGCCTACTTGCAGGAAATAGCCTTCGCTCATCACCGCAATGCGTGAGGCCATAGTCATGGCCTCTTCCTGGTCATGGGTCACCAGCACACAGGTCACGCCAACCTCTTCAATAATATTGACCAGCTCCAACTGGGTTTTTTCACGCAGCTTCTTATCCAGCGCGCCCAATGGCTCATCCAGCAACAATAGCTTGGGGCGTTTAGCCAGGCTACGCGCCAGCGCCACACGCTGCTGCTGGCCACCTGAAAGCTGGTGCGGTTTACGCTTGGCAAACTTGCCAAGCTGTACCAGGCTGAGCATGGATTCGACGCGCTCCGCAATGTCTTCCTTTGCCATGTCGTCACGGCGCAGACCAAATGCGATGTTTTCCCATACGCTTAAATGCGGAAAGAGCGCATAAGACTGAAACATCATGTTAATTGGTCGTTTGTAAGGTGGCAGGCTGGTGATATCTTTTCCTGCCAGGAAAATCTTGCCTGTCGTCGGCGTCTCGAATCCTGCAAGCATGCGCAACAGGGTGGATTTACCACAGCCGGAGCCGCCCAGCAGCGCAAAAATTTCACCCGTCGCGACAGTCAATGAGATGTTATCCACCGCCTTGACCGCACCATCGTAAATTTTGGTAATTCCCTCGACGCGAAGCAATTCCTCTGGTGCTCTTTTTCTTGCCGAATTTGCATTTGGTGCTGTGGCCATAAATACCCCTAAATAAAGTGATTACCAGAGAATGTTTTAACCGCTTGGAGATAGGTACCCACCCTGTTTTTCTTAGGCTGGGCACCCGATACAACAATTGCTTTTATTGTAAAAATTACAGCCCGGTTTTGAAACGCGTAAACAGGCGTGTCATGGTCCGGCGGGTGTTGTTATCTACATTGCCCGGTGCTATCAGGTTCGCTATATCAGCATCTGATAGGTAGATGGTTTTGTTATTTTTGATTTCAGGATCAACAAATGGGGTAGCCGCTTTATTCGGGTTTGCATAAGTCACCGCATTGGTGAGCCCTGCATGCACTTCAGCCCTGAGGATAAAATTGATGAATTTATGTGCATTGTCCGGATGCGGGGCATCAGCCGGGATCGCCATGGTATCCATGAACATCAAGCCGCCGGTCTTGGGCACCAGTGCCACGATGTTCTGAGCTGATTTGTTTTCAATTGAGCGTTTGCGCGCCAGGTTGAAGTCACCAGCCCAGCCCAGTGCCACGCATACATTGCCGCTGGCCAGATCTTCAATCTGCCCGCCTGAGTTAAAGCGCTTGATATCAGGACGTACTTTTTTCAACAAATCAAAAGCTGCTTTGTAATCATCAGCATTGGTACTGAACTCTGGCTTCTTGAGATAATGCAAAGCGACAGGAAATACTTCGGATGGCGTATCCAGGAATGTCACGCCACAGGACTTCAGTTTTGAGGTGTACTTGGGGTCGAATACCAGGTCCCAGGCATTGTCCGGCATAGGCATGGTGCCCAGTGCTTTTTTCACTTTATCCACGTTGATACCGACTGTGGTGTAGCTCCATAACCAGTCAACCAGGTAGGCATTACCAGGATCCAGCTTGCCCAACTGAGCCAATACGCCAGGGTCCAGGTTTTTCCAGTTCGGCAGCTTTGTTTTATCCAGCTTCTGATAGAGGCCACCATCGATCTGTAGCTTGGCCCAGTTTGATGAGGGGACGACGATGTCATAGCCGGTCTTTTTGGCAATCAGCTTGGCATGCAGAATCTCGTTACTATCGAAAATATCGTAACGGACTTTAATGCCCGTCTCTTTCTCAAAGTTGGAAATGGTGTCTGGGCCAAGATAATCGGACCAGTTATAGATATTGAGTACTTTTTCTTCTTCTTTGGCGTAGCTAGTGGAGGCAATGCCAACCCCGACCACCACTCCTGCCAGCACACCCAGGAAACGTTTTTTGAGTTGCGATTTCATTTTATATTTCTCCTTGAATATCCATATATAAGCCAGATTAAACAGCATCAGGCGCATCAATAACCTGTCAACTATGCACCAATTTAAACCCGCAAGTGCAAGGTGGAAATAATATTATCATGGCAAAACGCCAGTTATGCAGTATTCACTTTGAGCAACTCATCATCCAGGTATCCAAGCGTTTCCAGCTCCTGCAAAGTGGCATCCAGGCACTTGTATATCAAGGCCATCATCTCGTCGATCTGCGCTTTGGTAATCACCAGTGGCGGTGCGATAATCATGCGGTCACCCACCGCACGCATGATGAGCCCATTGGCAAAACAATGGTTGCGGCAGATCATGCCAACCTCTAGCGTTTCGTCGAAAGCAATGTGCGCCTGCTTGTCTTTCATAAGCATAAACCCTGCCATCAGGCCTATGGTTTCTGCCCCGCCGACCAAGGGATGGTTGGCAAGCTCAGCATACTTTTCTGCCAGGTATGGCCCGGTTTCATTCAGCACACGTTCGACCAGGCCTTCACTTTCGATAATGTCGATATTGGCCAGCGCAACTGCACAAGCCACCGGATGCCCGGAGTAGGTATAGCCGTGGGCAAACTCGCCACCTTGATTAATAAGTACATCGGCCACACGCTTGCCGATGACTACCCCGCCCAGCGGCAAGTAGCCTGAAGTTACGCCTTTGGCAAAGGTCATCAGGTCAGGTTTGGCACCCAGCAGCTCCGAACCGAACCACTTGCCGAGACGGCCGAAACCACAGATGACCTCATCACAAATCAGCAGAATGCCGTACTTGTCGCAGATACGCTGTATTTCAGGCCAGTAGGTTTTAGGCGGGATGATGACGCCGCCAGCGCCTTGCACCGGCTCACCGATGAAAGCGGCCACTTTGTCGGCCCCTACTTCCAGTATTTTCTGTTCCAGCCAGCCAGCCGCTTCTATACCGAAAGCATCCTTGTCCTTGCTAGGCGCCAACCCGTAATGGTAGGGCTGCTCAATATGCACGATACCGGGAATCGGCAAGCCGCCCTGGGCATGCATGCCTTCCATGCCCCCTAACGAGGCACCTGCTACGGTAGAGCCGTGATAGGCATTCTTGCGGCTGATGACGACATTGCGCTCTGGCTGGCCCAAGGTTGCCCAATAATGGCGCACCATACGCAGATTAGTATCATTGGATTCCGAACCTGAGCTGCTGAAAAACACATGCGAGAAGTTGTCGCCTGCGAGGCCCACAATGCGCTCCGCCAGCTTTACTGCAGGCACATTGGCCGTCTGGAAAAAGCTGTTGTAATAAGGCAGTTCGCTCATCTGCTTGGCAGCAGCCTCGACCAGCTCCTGGCGGCCGTAACCTGCATTGACGCACCATAGCCCTGACATGGCATCAAAAATCTTGACGCCCTCGGAATCCCAGATATAAATCCCGTCGGCTTTGGTGATGATGCGCGCGCCCTTGGCCGCCAGACCATTGTGGTCGGTAAACGGATGCAGGTAGTGTGCGGAATCTATGGCTTGGATATCACTGGTAAAGGTCATGGCGTTCTCAATTCTTCAACATTGCATTCATTGGTTTTACACATGCATCAGCAAATGCTCGCGTTCCCACGGGCTAATCACGCGCATGAATTCATCGTGCTCGGTTTCTTTCACCGCCAGATAAACATCGATAAAGTTCTGGCCCAGCACGTCATGCAGTGGCTTGGCATTTTCCAGCACGCGCAAGGCTTCAGATAAACCACGCGGCAACTGGTAATCGGAGGCATAAGCACTGCCAGTGGTCACTTCGGTTGGCTGCAAGTCCTCGGTAATGCCCAGATAACCACAGGCCAGTGTCACGGCCATGGCAAGATAAGGGTTGGCATCTGCACCGACCACACGGTTTTCAATACGGCGCGCATCAGGATCAGAAATCGGCACACGGATACCCACGGTACGGTTGTCATAGCCCCATTCAATATTAATCGGCGCAGCACCGTCGCGTACGATACGGCGATACGAATTGACGTAAGGTGCCAGGATAGACATGGCAGCTGGCAGGTATTTCTGCAGGCCGGCGATATAGTTGCCGAACAGAGGCGAAGCCGAGCCATCTTCTTTGCTAAAAATGTTGTGGCGTGTCTTGGTATCAATCACGCTCTGGTGTATATGCATGGCAGAACCGGGCTCACGCTCCATGGGCTTCGCCATGAAAGTGGCGTACATATTGTGGCGCATGGCCACTTCACGCAGGGTGCGCTTGAAGAAGAACACTTTATCCGCCAGCAGCATGGGCTCGTCATGCAGGAAGTTGATCTCCATCTGCCCGGCACCGAATTCATGAATCAGCGTATCAAGCTCCAGCCCCATGATCTCGCAATAGTCATAGATATCCTCAAACAACGGATCGAACTCATTGACTGCATCGATACTGTATAACTGGCGGCTGGTTTCCGAGCGGCCGCTGCGACCGACCGGTGGTGTGAGTGGCAGGTTGGGGTCTATATTGCGAGCCAGCAGATAAAACTCCAGCTCAGGCGCAACAATTGGTGTCCAGCCCAAGCCTTTGTATAAGTCGGCGACCTTGCGCAACACATTGCGCGGGGCAAAATCAATAGGGCTGCCATCATGATTGACGCAATCCATAATCACCTGCGCGGTCGGGTCCACCGCCCATGGCACCAGGCGCACGGTAGTCGGGTCTGGCAGCAGCACCATATCCTTGTCGGTAAAACCAAATACATTGTCGTAGCCTGCGTGGCCCTCTGGCGACTCGCCAGTCACGGTTACGCCCAGCACCGCTTCCGGCAGGCGCATGGCGCGTTCGGTAGTAAATTTTTCACGCGGCAGAATCTTGCCGCGAGCCACGCCGGTCAAGTCGGGGACCAGGCATTCAATCTCAGTGACATTATTGTCGGTCAACCACTTATCCATATCCTTGTGGCTAAAGTTTGTACAGTCAGACATTTTGATTCTCCAGAACTTCTATTGATTACTTTTAGTTGTTTGCCGAAGCAGCTTTTTGATCTCAATACGATTATCTGTAGCTATATATACCCTTGGTGTATCCCTGTTTGATCACGCTTTTCCACCCGGGCACGGCAAGCATCGCCAAATGCCCGAAAAATCGCCAGGTAGGCCGGCGTTTCCATCACCTTCCATTCAGGATGCCACTGCACAGCCAGCGCAAATGTCCCTGCCCCATCCACATGCACCGCCTCTATCAAGCCGTCAGGGGCATAGGCTTCTGCAGTCAGGCCAGTGCCCAGGCGATCTATGCCCTGGCCATGCAGCGAGTTAACCCTCATTTCGCTAAGCCCGGTAATGGTAGCCAATTGCCCATGCGCTACCAGCTGCACCGGGTGCACCGGCGCATATTGGGTTGCAATGGGTAAATCCTTGGGTTCACGGTGATCAGCCAGGCCTTCAGCCTCATGCACCGCCTGGTGCAAGCTGCCGCCAAATGCCACATTCACCTCCTGAAACCCGCGGCAGATTGCCAGCAACGGTACTTCGGCACGGATTGCTTCATGAATCAGTTTGAGGGTGAGCGCGTCACGCGCAGGGTCTAGAGGTAATTCCGGATTGTGCACTTCCTGCCCGAAATGGGAGGGATGCACATTGGATACTGCGCCCGTGAGCAGAATGCCATCCGCCATCGCCAGCAGTGCATCCATATCGATATGGTCGCTGACGGCAGGAAGTACCAGCGGCAATGCACCTGCCGCTTCGGCTACCGCCAAGATGTATTTCTGCCCCGCCATATGAAAAGGGTGCTCTCCCAGCTGTTTTACATCAGCAGGTAGTAGCACCACTGGTTTACGTTTTGCGGCGATGGCCGGTTTCATCAATGACAGGTTTCTGTAATGGTTTATTCAGGCATGCAGTTCAATTGCGGCACTGAACGATGAGAGGTATTATTCATCCAAATTGGTAATGCTACAAGAGCCATTTAGATTATTTAGATAGAGCCACTTGCATATGCTTGAACTCACTATCAAGAAACCAGCATGAAACAACTCGTACTCTCAGAATGGCTACTCACCGAGCTCAACCAGGGCAGCTTCCCCGCACGCATGCCCACCCATCGGCGCGTGTATGAGGCCATACGCCGCGCCATTACCGACCGCATCCTGCCTTCTGGCACCCGCCTGCCTTCCACCCGTAGCCTAGCAGAAGACCTTTCCGTATCACGCAACACTATTCTGGCCGCTTTCGAGCAGCTGCTGGATGAAGGCTATGTAGCAGCGCAGACCGGTAGTGGCACCTATGTCGCCTATAACCAGCCAGAAGGATTCCCTAAAACTGCGGCTAGCACCAGCACCGAGATGAAGAATGATGCTAAAGCCACACAAAAAACCACATTGCCCAAACCTGAAGCGGCAATTGGACTTTCGCGCCGCGGCATTGCAGCAGCAGGCGCTGCCGACCGCAAAAGCCACGAAGTGCAGCCTTTCACGCCGGGCGAAGACGACCACTCCATATTCCCCACCATGCTGTGGCGCCGCCTGCTCAACCGCCAGTGGCGCGCACCGGATCCAGAGCTACTGGATTATGGCCATGAAGGCGGCTACCTGCCATTACGCCAGGCCATTGCCGACTACCTGCGCATCTCACGTGCGGTGAATCTCACGGTAGACCAGGTATTGATTACCTCGGGCACCCAACAATCCATCGACCTTTGCGCACGCCTGCTGACCGACCATGGCGATCGCGCATGGATAGAAAACCCTTGCTACTGGGCCGCCCGACGCGTGCTGGAGGTCAACGGCCTGCAGCTACACCCGGTGGCTGTAGACAATGAAGGCATGGCGCCAACCACAGCCGACTTTCGCGCAACGCCGCGCCTGATCTACACCACGCCATCACATCAGTATCCCAAAGGCATGGTCATGAGCTATGGTCGTCGCCGTCTTTTGCTCGATTACGCCGCCAGCCGCAACGCGTGGATCATCGAGGACGATTACGACAGTGAGTTTCGCTTTGAAGGCCGTCCCATCTCATCGCTACAGGGCATGGACCAGAATGGCCGCGTGCTCTATCTGGGCACCTTCTCCAAAGTGATGTATCCAGGCATACGCCTGGGTTACCTAGTGGTGCCACCCAACCTGGTCGATTGCTTCAAGAATGGCCTGTATGAACTGCAACGCCCGGGGCAGGTAGTGATACAAGCCGCTTTGGCCGACTTCATCGAAGAAGGCCATTTCGCCAGCCACATTAGGCGCTTAAGACTAACTTACGCCGAGCGGCGACGCCTGCTGCAAAAATCACTGGCCTCCGTGGAAGAGGTTGGCGCAAGGCTTTCACCTGTCGATTCCGGCCTCCACATGGTGGTCGAGTTCGACCAGGAAGTCGATGATGTACGCATAGCAGAACTGGCCGCCGAACAGGGCTTACGTGTCAACCCACTATCGTATTACGGCATGGGTAAAAAACCGGGTAAGGGCCTGATTATTGGCTATGCTTATGCGGCGACGGATCGAATTAGTGAATATGGGAATGTGTTGGCGGATGTGATTAAGGCTGCAATAAAAAGTAATAACTAAATTAACTTCATTAATATTATTATGCAGATGCAAGCGCCCCGATAATAACTATCAGTAGATGCCACGAATACATCATGTTGAAGAAAATTTGGAACGATCCAGTTTGGAGTAAAGTTATTGCTGCTGGCATCCTCGCAGCCTTTGTAGTTATCGGAACATACTTTCTTGATTGGTGGCCCATGATCGGACACTATCTATCTGAAAGTCTTGCCTTCTTCCTCGCTAAATCGCTAGTCCCCAATTGGCTTTGGGTAACACTTGCCTTGCTGGCTATCCCGATGGCCTTGCTTCTGATCGGGCTAGGCTGGTCATTATTTCGACCAGATACATCAAGCATCCCAAACTGGAAAAGTTACACTACTGACAACTTCTTTGGACTGCGTTGGCGTTGGCGTTGGCAATACCTCAACAATACTATGTCAGATATGCAAACATACTGCCCTCACTGCGACTTTCAAGTCTATCCAAATAACGCGAGTGCCTATGTGGCAGTAGATCGAATTTCGTTCTACTGTGAAAGTTGTAACTGGGCCTTGGCTCGTTTGATGAGTCATATCTATCCCTTGAAAATAAGGCACAGCGATTCGCTCAGCAGAAGATTCGCAATGGCACATGGAATTCTAATAGTGGCAGTTAGACAAATACATTAAGCGACAGATGCTAAAGCGGCTCCATTAATCTCAAGTTTTAAGTTTTAAGTTTTAAGTTTTAAGTTTTAAGTTTTAAGTTTTAAGTTTTAAGTTTTACCAATAGTAAAATCGGCAAAAGCACATGCCCTACGAAGCCCGTCCCTATTGCTTCGCAGGGCATGCAATTAATATACATTTGTCATATTCGCCCTATATAATTACGTCCGTAACAAGTCATCAGGTACCGCTTTAAATTTCGTGTTCGCGCCACTCGGTACAAGTGGTGGGCACGCAGATTAAGGCGTTTATCTATGAGCAATATTGTTATCGCTTGGCTATTACTTGCAGCCAGCATCGTCTCCGAAGTCATTGGCACCATCGCACTCAAACATTCCCATGGTTTTGCAAAATTACTACCTACACTTGGGGCCGCCAGTTGCTTTTTAATGGCGATCTGGCTGATGTCGCTGTCACTCAAATATATTGAAATGGGCATCACCTATGCAGTGTGGGCAGGCAGCGCCACGGCCATTCTGGCGCTGGTAGGCATTGCGTTTTATAGTGAGTCCCTCAGCGTGATCAAACTGGTCGGCATGGTGATGGTAGTAGGCGGTGTTATCGTGCTGAATCTGGATACCCACTGATATCAATAATCGATAAAATACTCACCTAAACTCAGGAGCCCGTATGTACTCAGCCACCTTTATCTTCGACAAAAAACAGTTCGATGAGGCGTTTTATGCGCTTGACCAGGCCATCGCCGATATCGCCAAACAAACGGTGGGTTATATAGGCGAGGAAGCCTGGGAAAACCCTGAAACTGGGCGCATTTCCAATGTCTATTACTGGGAAAACATGGATGGCTTGCAGGCGTTGATGAAGCACCCTAAACATCTTGAGGCCAAGGCCGCGCAAGCCAACTGGCTCAATGGTTACCAGGTAGTTATCTCGCAGGTGTTGCGGGCTTATGGTGATGGCTCAATTGCGCATCCTACGGCAGCATTTATTAATGGATAAGGCCTCGACCCTGACCATACGCGCTGCACAACCCAGTGACATTAACCAACTCGCCCTGCTGTTTGACGCTTACCGCCAGTTTTACGAACAACCTCCCGACCTTGTTTTGGCGACCAACTTTATTACAGACCGCCTAAACAATCATGAGTCGGTGATATTGGTGGCAATAGGTAACAACCAGCAATTGATCGGATTTTGCCAGCTTTACCCCACATTTTGCTCGGTGATCGCAACGCCCATTTGCGTGCTTTACGATTTGTTTGTTGGCCCTGCCGCGAGAAAGACCGGGGCAGGCAAAGCGCTGATGCTGGCTGCGCATGACTACGCCGTACAACATGGCTACGCGCGCCTGGACTTGACCACGGCCAAAACCAACCTGCCAGCCCAGGCCCTGTATGAGTCGCTTGGCTGGGTGCGGGACGAAGTGTTTTACAGTTACAGCAAAGAAATCGCCTAGCCCAGCGCGTCGCGCAGCCGGTACCACGCCATCCCTAACACCAGCGCCGGAGTGCGCAGCAATTTACCGCCAGGGAAATCATGGTGCGGAATTCTGGCCATTAAATCCAGGCGTTCAGCCTGGCCTGTAATCGCTTCGGCCACCAGCTTGCCTGCCAGGCCGGTCAACGCCACACCGTGGCCGGAGAAGCCCTGCAGGTAATACACATTGGGGGCAATGCGGCCAAAATCCGGTGCACGATTCATGGTGATATCGACAAAGCCGCCCCAGGTGTAATCCACTTTTGTGCTGGCGAGCTGCGGAAAGGTCTGCGCCATGCGTGCCTGCATATCAGCGGTCAGGTTAGGTGGTGTCATGGCGCTATAGCTCACGCGCCCGCCGTAGATCATTCGGTGATCGGCAGAAAAACGGAAGTAATCCAGCACGAAATTGGTATCGCACACCGCTGAGCCGCTAGGGATCAGCCTGGAAACCAGCGCCGGATCGACAGGCTCAGTACCGATGATGTAGGTACCTACCGGCATGATGCGCTTTGCCAGCGCTGGCGCCAGTTTTGGGGATACCTCAGGCAGATACATATTGCCTGCGAGCACCACGTATTTGGCTTTTACCTTGCCGCTTGCCGTGTGCAACTGCGTAACCTCGCCTTGCTGCATGCTAACTACGGCTGATTGCTGAAAAATACGCACACCCAGGCTTACCGCACCACGCGCCAGGCCCAGGCAATAATTGAGCGGATGCAGATGGCCGGAGCGACGGTCATAGTAGCCGCTGTGATAGCGCGGGCTTTCTATCCACTGGCCGATCTGCGCAGGCTCTATCCATTGCGCATCGCTGTCGTAGCTATAGCGTTGCGCCATTTCATCAAACCATGTGCGCAGCGCAGCGCCTTTGCGGGGGTTAACTGCCACACCGAGAAAACCCTGCTTTAAATCGCATTGAATATCGAAACGCTTAACGCGTGCATGCACCAGGTCCAGCGCTTCCAGCGTCATGTTCCACACCTGCTTTGCGGCATCCAGCCCCAGCGCTTTTTCAATCACAGCCTGCTCACAAGCAAGCCCGGCGATAATCTGCCCGCCATTGCGACCACTCGCGCCCCAACCTATGGAGTTAGCCTCCAGCACCACCACCGAATAACCACGGTCCGCCAGCTCTATCGCCGCAGAAAGTCCGGCAAAACCGCCGCCCACCACGCACACATCGGCTTCAATATCGCCTTCGAGCTTGGGATATGCTGGCTGCGCATTGGCGCTGGCCGCGTAGTAGGAATTTTGCGTGAGTTTAAGTTCAGTGCTGGCAGACATTGCTTTCCCTGTTGTGCTTATCGAGGTTGCTTAGGCTAGGTGATTACGCCAGCGCAGCGATGCGCCCGCACAGCCATGTCCATACCATCACCGCAGCCGCATTGGAGGTGAGCTCCGCATGATCATATGGCGGTGAGACTTCAGTGCAATCCATGCCTACCCAGTTCAGGTCATGCCAGGCTTCGAGTAGCGTCATCGCCTGTGCGGTGGTAAGGCCGCCCACTTCCGGTGTGCCTGTGCCGGGGGCAAAAGCCGGGTCCAGCGCATCGATATCAAACGTCAGGTACAGCGGCGGGTTGCCCGCTTTTGCCATGCATGCGCGTACTTCATCAATCACATCCTGCAACCCGGCATCATCCCTGCCTCGCAACTCGCGAGCGGTGTAAATGCGCCCGCCCTGATCGTTGACATACTCACGCGCCTCACGCTCGCCAGCAGAGCGTATGCCAATCTGCACAAAGGCTTCCGGTTCAACCAGGCCCTCGGTAAACGCCTCATATACCCAGGTACCATGGCCAGAAGGCTCCCCGAAATGGTCTGTCCAGGTATCGCAATGCGCATCGAAATGGATGCAGGCCAGCGGGCGGCCATAATGCTGGCGATAGGCCCGCAGCAATGGCAACGTGATCGAATGGTCACCGCCCAGCCACACCATGGTTTGCGATGAAATCAAATCCAGCGCCTGTGGCATAAGTGCCGCGCGCATCGATTCCAGGCTGGTATTGGGCAATGCCAGATCACCGACATCAGCCAACTGCCCCAGCGGGGTGGTATCAAACAAAGGGTGCGTAGCATCGCACAGCATCTGGCTGGCATGGCGGATGGCACTTGGGCCAAAGCGGGCACCGGGGCGGTTGGTCACGCTACCATCCCAATTCACGCCGGCAATGGCGAATGGCTTGGGAGCGATGGCAGCAGTACTATCACCAGTAGTGATGGGCAACCCAAGAAAGCCGCTGGTAGAAAGATAAGCAAACGCGTGGTTCATCAAGCTGCTCCTGAGTAACTGTTATTTTGGTAGCATACTAACTAATTTTTGGTCTATTAAATAGAACCATTTATTTAAATTCGACAGACCCAATTTGAGGTGACGCATGCAAGCTGCAACTCCTAATCCCGAACAATTACTTGCCAATGCCACACGGCTGATAGCAATCGAACGCGATCACTACCTGCGTCTGCACCCCCGCTCTGTCGAGCTATCCGCCCAGGCTAGCCAGCATTTTCTGTATGGCGTCCCCATGCACTGGATGAATGACTGGGGTACGCCAGTGCCGCTATTTGTGCAAAAGGCGCAAGGTGCACATTTCACGTGTGCTGATGGCTTGGAGTATGTGGATTTTTGCCTGGGCGATACCGGCGCCATGTTCGGCCACAGCCCGCCAGCCGTTGCAAAAGCGATTACCGCGCAGGCCAGTGCCGGTTACACCACCATGCTGCCCTCTACCCTGGCACCCGATGCTGGGGCCGCGCTGGCAGAGCAATTCGGCCTGCCCTACTGGCAACTGGCAACCACTGCCACGGATGCCAACCGCTTTGTATTACGCTGGGCACGCGCGGTGACGCGCAGGCAAAAACTGCTGGTGTTTGACGGCTGTTACCATGGGACGGTCGATGACACGATGGTCGATGTCGTCGGAGGAAAAACCATAGATAGAAGCAGCCTGCTAGGCCAAGTACATGCACTTGGCTTGCATACCGTAGCGGTAGACTTTAACGACCTGGCTGCTGTAGAACGCGATCTGGCAAGCGGCGAAATCGCCTGTGTGCTCACCGAACCCGTCCTCACCAACTGCGGCATGGTGCCAGCAAATGCCGGGTTTATCGAAGGGCTGCGCGAGCTGACAACAAAATACGGCAGCCTGCTGGTGCTGGATGAAACCCATACCATCTCTACCGGCCGAGGCGGCTGGGCAAAGAACCATGGGGTCGTGCCCGACTTCCTGGTAGTCGGCAAACCCATTGCAGGCGGGCTGCCTGCCGCCGCCTACGGATTCAGCGCCGAAATGGCCGCACGCATGAAAACCGCCAAGGATAATGCCCCATCAGGACATTCCGGCATAGGCACCACGCTAGCAGGCAACATGATGACGCTAGCCGCCATCCATGCCACCCTCACCGAAGTGGCCACAGAAGCGGCTTACAAGCACATGCTGTCGCTGGCTGAAATACTGGAACAGCAATTAACGGCATGCATCACCGCACACCATTTACCCTGGAATATCACCCGCCTCGGCGCCAGGCTGGAGTTGCAGTTCTGCGCCCTGACGCCACACAATGCCCAGGAAGCGCGCGCCGCACAAAACGACACGCTGGAAAGCGCTATCCACCTTTACCTGTTAAATCGCGGCGTGCTGCTCACACCGTTTCACAATATGATGCTGGTATGTCCTGCGACCAGTATGGAAGATTTAAAACGTTTGGTGCAGGTGTTTGATGATTGCTTGAATGCTTTGATGAAGTAATTTTCAAACAGCCGGGGATTTTGTAGAGCGTAATAAACGTAAGACTAAGCAACTTATACCGTTTAGCTACAAAGTTAGATATCTGTAAAGTTTGTACAACCTGACTGCCGCAGTGAGATATGCATTGATGGCTTACTTAATGTTTAATGTTGACTGATCGCTTTGGGTCGATAGCAGTCATTGAACAGCGGCAGCTTTCGCTGCCCACAGTGGACATTCAAATCGAAAACAAAAACCACATTTTAAGTATCTTATGGTCTCTTGAATATTGCATTAGTTGATGGAATTTTTGGTGCAAAATTACTTCTCTTACTGATGTCCGAGTCTTGCCTAACATACCTTCTATTTATTCTTTTCTGATACCAAATAATGACACCGGTCACAGAAAGTCCAGCGGTAAGTAACCCGGTAATCAATATGAGAATTCGACCCGGTAGCCCAAACATTTGGCCACTATGGAGTGGGTATTGCCAGCTATTGAATCTGTCACCTGTAGTGCCATTGGAATAACCCCAAACCGCTTTCAATTCCCCTGTATCACCGTCAAAGAATACTTGCTCTCTTTTAAATTTAAACCATGAGTTAGGATCACGCTCGTCAAAGCTTACTCGATAAAGATTCTGTTTTCCGGAATAACTAATATATGACATAGGTAAATCTTGAGCAGCTTGAGGCCTCAGTTCCAAACCTTTTTTCAGCGCTTCATCCAGGTTTAGCATGGGAATTTTTGGTTCGACTTTCGGCAAAGCGTCGGTCGGATGAGTACTGAAATTTGTAATTAAACCCAAAACGGGTTTATACACTTCTTTATTAAGATTGAAATAAATACTGGTGAATGCCGTCACAATCAATACAGGCCAAAGCCATAATCCACTTGCACGATGAATATCGTAATTCGTTCGCACTGCGTTTCCACGTTTGATTTTCCAAGCCGGTGACCATCGCTTCAAGTAATCGACTTGGTTGTTGGAGTGAGAGCGTTTAGGCAGAGTTAGGTAAAAACCAATAAATGAATCAAAAAGCCAAATAATGGAAATGCCACCTAATAGCCATTGCCCCCATTTGTCAGGCATATGCAAAGTATGGTGAAATTTAAATAAAAAAGGCATCACTCCCCTGGCACTTACATCAAATGCCCCATATGTTCTGCCTCCTAGTATTTGCCCTGTGTACGGGTGAATGAATATTTGGTTAATATGAGAATCGTCGGTTTCAGGATTTTTCAATCTGGGTCCGATACGTACGTTGAAAGATTCTGACGGATCTCGATTTAAAGTGACAAACTCAACCTGATAACCAGGATAAGTACTGTCAACAATTTTACTGATTTGATTTAGCGAAATGACTGGTCTATTTTGCGGCTCAACTTCCATCCAATCTTGATTCATCCATTGGTCAATTTCATGATTGAAAGCTAACAGTGCACCAGTTAACCCTGTGATGATAAGAAATAATGCCATTAGCAAACCTGCATATCGGTGCAAAATTAGCAAATATGGTCTCATCGTAAGCTCACTTTAAGGAATCCATTATTTTAATGATAATGGTTCTCATTAGCAAACTGCATTATAATTCCACCTTCGAAAATGCCATTATCAAGGTTAAGGAAATATGCGGGACACTTTGCAGAATCAAAAAAACCTTTCAATTCAATTGCAAAAATTTAAAAAAACTACATTGAGTTCTTTCATTGCAGCATTATTCGCAACATCGCCCTTACATGCAGAAACGACTTCTTCTGCTGAAACGAATAAATCAAAATCCGAAAATGCACCTACTGAAGCAATCACTTTAGACACCGTTACTGTAAAAGCTTCAGCAGGAAGTGCCCTACCGGGTGAGCCAATGCCACCATATGCAGGTGGACAAGTAGCCACAGGTGGCAGAGTTGGATTATTGGGCGATAAATCAATTATGGACACTCCGTATAGCATTACAAGCTATACCCGGGAGCTAATTCAGAATCAACAAGCCAGCACTGTGGCAGATGTTGTCGCGAATGATCCATCTGTGAGAAATATCAATCCTAGATTCGGACGTTTTGATCAGTTTACTATTCGTGGATTTAACTTAGCGAATAGCGAAATTGCTTTCAATGGGTTATTCGGCTTAGTGCCAACTTATACCGTTCCAGTTGAAGCGGCGGAACGTGTGGAGATTTTCAAAGGCCCCAATACATTGTTGAATGGCATGTCACCGAGTGGTGCAGTTGGTGGAACTATTAATATAGTTCCTAAACGCGCGTTAGATGAAGACATTACCCAATTCACTGCAAGTTATGCTTCGAAATCGGTATTAGGTGGGCATGTTGACGTGGGTAGACGCTTTGGTGCAAATAATCAATTTGGGGTACGAGTTAATGCCGTACACCAAGATGGTGATACAGCTTTTTCAAATGACCAATCAATCGAACGGAGTTTAATTGCATTAGGTCTGGATTTCAGAAGTGACCAATTAAGACTATCCAGTGACATCAGCCATTATGAGAATCGTGGCACGGCACCTCTAGAACGTGTAGCTTTAAGTGGGAATGCCATCGTTCCAGATGCTGATCGCATCGACCGGAATTTCGCGCAACGTTGGTCTTATGCTAATACGATTGATAGCTCGCTTATGTTTCGGGGTGAATACGACTTAACTTCTAGTATCACTGCATATGGCGCTTGGGGGGCAAGACGGGGTCGGTATGACTTTCTTCGCGTCGCGCCAATCAATGTCAATTCAGCAGGTAATTTCACAGCGCAAACGAATAGATTCATTAGAGATGAGGATGCCATTTCTGGTGAAGCCGGTTTCCGGACCCGTTTCTCTACTGGCCCGGTTGATCATGCCCTCAACCTGAATGCTAGCCTGTTCAAAATTGAATTTGGTAACCTGGAAAATAATTTAGCTGCAGTTACTTCCAACCTTTACGACCCTGTCAATAGAGCTGAGCCTAGCAGTGCAGGTTTTTCCAATAATCCGCCAAGAACCGGAGAGACAGAACTAGAGAGTTTTGCTTTAACAGATACTTTATCTGTTCTGGACGAGCGTCTTCAACTGACAGTAGGTGCTCGTAAGCAACGTGTCATTAGCAAGGCTTATTCACCTAATGGGAATAAGACATCGGAATATGATGATGATGCATTGACTCCAACTGCGGCTATCGTGATCAAACCAGCGGAAAATGTTTCAATATTTGGTAATTACATTGAAGCTCTAACACAAACGCCAATAGCTCCTACAGTAGGCGTGGCAAACCCTGGCGCAATATTCCCGCCTGCCAAATCCAAGCAAATCGAAGCTGGTGTGAAAATTGATACAGGTAAATTTACGACCACAATGAGTGTTTTCAGAATCAAACGGCCTAATACATTCACTGACCCAGTCACTACTGTTTTTGGTCTGAACGGTGAACAGCGGAATACTGGCTTGGAATTCAATGTGTTTGGGGAACCAGTTACAGGTTTCCGCGTATTAGGCGGTTTTATGCTTCTAGATGCAGAACTCACCAAAACCAGAGGGGGAATAAATGAAGGAAATAATGCCATCGGAGTGGCTAAAGTTAACGTGAATCTCGGTGGAGAATGGGATGTAGGTCTAGTGCCAGGGTTAACGCTTACAGCACGTGCTATTTATACGGGTGATCAATATGTGAATGAAGCAAATACACGTGAAATACCAGATTGGACGCGTTTTGATTTAGGAAGCCGTTACGTATTCAAAGCACACGGTAAAACAGTTACCTTAAGGGCAAACGTAGACAATGTTTTCGATAAGAGATATTGGAGCACAGCTTCGCAATTTGGCTTAACTTACGGAACGCCACGTTCAGCGTTCTTATCGGCCACTTTAGATTTTTAGTCTTAAAACAATCAAAGCTAACTAGAAAACTAATATTCGCCACAGAGACAAAAAGTCCATTTAGAAATAAATGGACTTTCTTTAGCTGTCTTGAAAAATTTGCACGTGGCTAGAGTTACAAATTATTCAGTACTTGAATGTCTGCTTTGGGTCGTTAGTAGCCATTGCAAACCTCACAGCTACCCTTTTCAATTTAAAATGGTAGCTACAACATCAATAACGAAAACTTACGCCAACGAAACAATCGCCTCAATTTCCACCAGCACATCACGCGGCAATTTAGCGACTTGCACAGTAGACCTGGCTGGTGTGTGAGTACCAAACGCTTCTGCATAGATACCATTCATCACACCAAAATCATCCAGGTTTTTCAGGAACACGGTGGTTTTGACCACCTTGGACAAATCAGCGCCTGCGGCTTCTATCACTGCCCGCAGGTTACCCAGCACTTGCGTGGTCTGCACGGCGATGTCGCCTTCTACCAGCGTGCCATCTGCACGTAGCGGGATTTGGCCTGATGTGAACAGCAGGTCGCCGACGACCATGGCTTGTGAATAAGGGCCGATAGCGGCAGGAGCTAGTGGGGTTTGGATGACGCGCATGTTTAAAACCTTTTGTGTAATAAATGAAATAGTGAAAATTCTGTGGCTTACGTTCGTTAAGAATCCGAGTACTGGAAACGCACTCGCTTAACGTTACAAAACAGCTCGTAAGCAATGGTACCGGCCGCAGTGGCAACATCGTTGGCTGGGATCTGGTCTCCCCATAACTCAACCTTGCTGCCTATACCGGCGGCGGGTATATCTGTTAAATCGACAAATAGCATATCCATGGAGACACGACCTATCAGGCGCGTTATTGTGCCATCAACTGCAACCGGGGGTAAAGCGGAGGTGACATCGGTGGCGGCACGCGGGTAGCCATCAGCATACCCCATGGCGGCGACGCCCACCGTGGTATCACGCTCTGCGGTGAAGATACTGCCGTAGCCTATGGACTCGCCTTTGGCAATTTTGCGTGTTGAAATGATGCGTGAGGTGAGCTGCATGACAGCGCGCAATGCATGGTCTGTCAGCCGCTCTGGTATTGGGCTGGCGCCATACAGCATAATACCGGGGCGCGACCAGCTGCCGTGCGCTTGCGGCCAGCCGAGGATAGCTGCCGAGTTAGCCAGGCTGATCTCTTGTGGCTGGGTTGAGGGTTTATCGATATCAGCAATGGTTTGCCGAAAAACTTCAACTTGCTGCTGGGTATGCGCAGACTGCAGATCATCCGCATTGGCAAAATGGCTCATCAGCACCAGCTTGGCCACATTGGCATGCTGGCTCAGGCGAGCGTATGCACTGGCATATTCGGCAGGCGCAAGCCCCACCCGGTGCATACCACTATCCATCTTGAGCCATACCTGCAGGGGTTGCGCCAGTTTGCTTGCAAGCAGCATATCTACCTGCCAGCAATGGTGGATCACGATCCAGAGCTTGTTTTCCACAATCAGAGGCAGCTCGGCCTCTTCAAAAAACCCTTCGAGCAGCAATATCGGCGCGGTGATACCGGCCTGGCGCAGCGCCAAGGCTTCTTCAATCGCCGCGACGGCAAAGCCATCGGCTTCATCAGCAATGGCCTGTGCGCAGGCAATAGCTCCGTGCCCGTATGCGTTGGCCTTGACGACCGCCAGCGCCCTGCCGCCATGGCATTGTTTGGCGACACGGTAGTTATGCCTGAACGCATCCAGGCGGATATGTGCAACAGCGGGGCGACTCATCGCTCAGGCGTTGGCAAGCGTGTGTTTGGCGCTGTTGCGGTTGCGTGCATCACGGTCGTAGCGGCTGATATTCAGGTCATCCGTGCGGATTGCCGAAGGATGGCTTGCCACTAGGTCCGCCAGTACCTGCCCGGAACCGCAGGCCATGGTCCAGCCCAGCGTGCCGTGGCCGGTATTCAGCCATAGATTATCGTGTTGCGGTAGCGCTGACGCCTTGCCTATCACCGGCGTGCCGTCCGGTGTCATCGGGCGCAAACCTGTCCAGAATACGGCATTGGGGATATCGGCCGCATAGGGGAATAAATCATTGGTGATCATCTCCAGGGTTTTGCGGCGCCTTGGGTTCAGGCTCAAATCAAACCCGGCCAGCTCGGCCATGCCACCCACACGGATACGGTTGTCAAAGCGGGTAATCGCCACCTTGTAGGTTTCATCCAGCACCGTTGACACTGGCGATGCCTGTGCATCCACCATAGGGATGGTGAGGGAATAGCCTTTCACCGGATACACCGGGATATTGATGCCCATGCCCTGCATCAGTTGCCGGCTGTAACTAGCCAATGCGACCACGTATTGATCTGCATGAATCACTTCGCGAACCGCCTGTGAAGTGACTTCCACGCCGGTGAGCTTGCCATCGGTAGTCAGCAGACGATCAATGGAGACGTTATGCATAAACTTCACGCCCAGTTTGCGTGCCTCTTCTGCCAGGCGGCTGGTAAATAGCTGGCAATCGCCGGTTTCATCGCCGGGCAGGCGCAAGCCACCCATCAGTTTGTGCTTTACCAGACCCAGGGCTGGCTCGGCTTGTGCGCAACCCTCCCTGTCCAGCAGCTCAAAAGGCACACCGCAACGACTCAATACCGCAATATCCTTGGCTGCGGCATCCAGTTGGCGCTGGGTGCGGAACACCTGCAAGGTGCCTTGTGTTCTGGCCTCGTACTCCAAACCGACATGCTTGCGCAAATCGCGCAGGCAATCGCGGCTGTACTCGGCCAACCGCACCATGCGCTCTTTATTGATATCGTAGCTGGCGGCATTGCAGTTTTGCAGCAAGGTCAGCGCCCATTGCAGCTGCCACAAGCTGCCATCTGGTTTCATGGCAAATGGGGCATGACGCTGAAACAGCCATTTGAGTGCCTTGAGCGGCACGCCGGGGGCGGCCCATGGTGCCGAGTAGCCGGGTGATATCTGCCCGGCATTGGCAAAGCTGGTCTCCATGCCCGGTGCTGGCTGGCGGTCGATGACGGTGACATCAAAGCCCTTTCGCGCCAGATAATAAGCACTTGTTACACCCACTACTCCCGACCCTAACACCAGCACATGCATGACAGCTCTCCGCAGCAGTTACTTCAATGTAAATTCAGCTATACCTAAGACACTAAAATATTAAGCACTAAATATTCCAAACAGCACATAAGCACAGTTTATTTTTTATATACCTTCATAGTTAACTTAATTTAAATTTTAATAAGCAATAAAACGCCTATTTTTTATGATTAATAGTGAGTATTACCTGAATTTTTAATTCATAATCTTTCCAACTGCCCATCACTTGTGCCTGCAGTCGCTTAACTCCGGGATAAACCATGCGTATCCGTACCCATGCAGTGCGTGAACTTGATCGTATCGACAACAAAATACTGGCAGTGTTGCAAGCCGATGCCCGCATCCCCATTACCGAGCTGGCCGAGCGCGTCGGGCTCTCGGTGACGCCCTGCGGCGAGCGGGTAAAACGCCTGGAGAAAGAAGGCGTGATTCTCGGCTACCATGCACGCCTCAATCCTCATGCGCTGGAACTATCGCTTTTGGTGTTTGTGGAGCTCAAGCTTTCGACCAAATCCGGCACGATTTTCAGCAAATTCAAGCAGGAGATACTCAAGCTGCCCAGCGTGCTGGAATGCCACCTGGTGTCTGGTGACTTTGATTACCTGATCAAGGCACGTATCGCGCAGATGTCCGACTACCGCACCCTACTGGGCGACATCCTGCTCACCTTGCCGGGCGCGCAGGAGTCCCGCAGCTATATCGTGATGGAAGAAGTAAAAGAAGGCTTTGCATTGCCGCTGCAGGACAACCTGCCTGAATGAAACCTGTTGATGTTCACCCAACACAGGGCACCGCTTTAAATCCCCACGCCAGCCGCCGCATATTGATAGGTGTGTTCTGTGCACTGATCGCCGCTGCTGGTTTTTCGATCAAATCCATCCTCATCAAACAGGCGTTTGTCTACGGCGTTGATTCGGTCACCCTACTGGCATTGCGCATGACATTTGCATTACCATTCTTTATCGGCATGGCGCTGTGGGACGCCTGCAGCAAGCGGCTGGAGGGCATTTCTCGCCCAGCACTCAGCCGCAGGGATTGGGTCATCATCCTTGGCCTGAGTACGGCGTACTACCTGTTTAACTACCTGGATTTTCTTGGTTTGCAAACCATCTCGGCCGGGCTGGAACGCATGATCCAGTTTCTTTACCCCACCATGACGGTATTGCTTTCAGCCTGGCTCTATAAAAAAGCCCTGAGCAAAAAAGTGGTGATGGCCATGGTGCTAAGTTATGCCGGCATCACCCTGGTATTCATGCACGACATCTCCATGCAATCTGCCGGCATAGGTCTGGGTGCCGCACTGGTATTTGCCAGCGCCATGTTTTATGCCATCTACCTGGTAGGTGCTGGGCATGTCATCGCGCGCATGGGCGCAACAAGATTTACCGCATACGCCATGATCATCGCCAGCCTCGCCAGTTTGCTGCAATTCACGCTGAGTCACCCGCTCACTGCAATGCGGCAACCATTACAAGTGTATGAGCTCGCAATCGCCATGGCCTTATTCTCAACCGTGCTGCCGGTCTTCATGCTGGCCGCCGGCATGCGCCTCATCGGCTCTGCCAGCACCTCACTGATAGGCTCCATCGGCCCCATCTTTACCATTTATCTGGCGCATATATTTCTGCATGAAAAAATTTCGCTGATGCAATTGCTGGGCTCCTTGCTGGTACTGGCAGGCGTGATATTGATCAGCAGAAATAGCAAGCAAGTACCGCAAACGCCGGTTTAGCATCCCATCAAAGCAAAGTAGATCCCGTGAAGATGGCTTCTGCAATTGGCACTATCGATATAATCTAAATGGCTCTTGCTGGAATACCAATTTGAGAAAATAATAGTTCTCAGATGTCTGCATTTGCATTGGCTTCAGTACTTAACAGGTTTTGTTTCGTGCCGCACAACAAAAACATATTGAGATGACCACTGACGGAAAAATTCCCTTACCGCAGCGGCTTTTTCTACGAAGCAACCGTAGTCGCCGGCGCCCTGAAATTCGATGAAGCCGTGCGTCGTGAGGTAATTTCCATCGATTATATAGCTGCATAAATTAAGGGGAAAATAATGAAGAAACTACTTTTAGCAGCACTTCTTAGCCTACTACCATTAGTAGTCGCCGCACAAAATACAGCCCCCAACCCAGCCGATGTAGCAAAAGCAGCGCAAACCCATAGCAAAAAGATCAAAACAGAACCACCACCTGATGTACCTGAAGTGGTTAAAGTCGGCATCTACCTGAATGATGTGCAGAACATAGACATGCGTGCCAACAACTACACGCTGGATTTCTACCTGTGGTTCAAATGGCAGGACAAGGAGAGCGACCCCACCGCCACTTTTGAATTCATGAACCACTCGGAATCATGGGGCACCATCATCACCAAACCGACTGAAAAAGCCGAAACCTTGCCAGACGGTTGGCAATATCAGGTGATGCATATTCAGGCCCGCATGAGCGAGAAAATGGATTTGCGCGCCTACCCGTTTGATCACCAAAACCTGCTGATTTATATTGAAGACTCCGCCAAAGATTCAGCACATCTGGATTATCAAATCGAAGAAGTGACGGTCAACCCGGCGCTCAAGATCCCCGGCTTTGAGTTTCGCAAACCAGAGTTCCAATCCTCCGTTTATACCTACCCGACCCGTTTCGGCGATACGCGCATGAAAGATGCCGGCAGCTACTCACGCATCATGTTCAAGCTACCGGTGTATCGTAACGAACTCACCTCATTCGTAAAAAATATTCTGCCGATCTGGCTAGCAGTCATTTGCGGGGTGTTTTCGCTCATGCTCCACCCACGCTGGATTGATAGCCGCTTCCAGATCGCGATTTTCTCCATACTGTCGCTGGTCGCCCTGCAAATTTCCAACGGCAATGATCTGCCTGCATTGCAATACATGAACCTGATGGATGCACTCTATGTGGTGGGCTATATCTTCTTAATCTTCCTGATGGGTGAACTGATTGTGGCCACCAAGTGGATAGAGAGTGAACGCGATGAAGATAACGAACGAGCAAAACGACTGGATAGCCGCTTTGGCTTTATTGCCAGCGCACTGTTTTTTGCGGTGAATTTCTATCTGATTTTTGTGACGTTTGCTTAACTAGCTTGCCCATGCCTAGACTTATTCGTTATTTTTCAGAGAAGAATGCTCGTGCATTCGTTGAAAAAGGTGAGGTTCTTTTCCGATCCTTGTCGTACTTCCGAGATTATGAGGACAACGCAGTTCGTTCTGACGAACATGAGGGCACACTTGTTCATCTTCCTTCTGATGGATTGAAAGTCACTCTAGTCGATAGTGGGAAATCGATTGCGTTGCCTCATAAATTTGAGTCAACAGCGAAGGAAGACGAAATTTTCGTCTATTGTATGAGTACCGAGCTTTCCCAATATATTGGTCAACGATTCAAGGCTGATGTAGCAGTTGAAATCATTGACCCAGTAAAATTCTTATCACGTATTCGTTCATCTCTATCTCTGCGGCGGCGCCTTCGAGCAAACCAACTAGTTCATCAGCCAGTACGGTATTACGAGTGGCATGAACCACCAATCGTTGACTGGGCACTTCCAGAAAAAATCGCCATGTGCAAGCCAAAGTCATTTGCATGGCAGAGCGAGTATCGTTTTGCAGTGCCAGCGGGAGATGCGTTCCGTGTTGAGAATGTAAGCGTCAAACTTGTGCCTCTCGACGGTAAGCACCTACCACGAGCCGATTCGCACCCTCAGCTTTTACTGAAGCTCGGAAATATTTCCAAACTCTGCCGAGTGCATAAGCTATAAAAAAATTCATACTACTCTAGAACGTAGGTGGACTGCACGAGCTCACCAAGGTACAAACCTGGCTTCCCGCATTACGGAAGCGATGCGGCTCTCGGCTGTTGAAATAATAGGCATCGCCAGCACCCAATACCCGCTTGGATTCGCCCACGGTGACTTCAAGTTGGCCTGAGAGTATCACGCCGCCTTCTTCGCCCTCATGTTGCAGCATGATCATGCCGGTATCGGCACCTACCTGGTAAGTTTCGTGGAGTATCTGCAACGCATGGCCGGCTTTGGCGGAGCCGATCTGGCGGTATGAGATACCTTCACCGCCACTGATCTCGGTGAGCGATTCGGCGCGGTAAAACACTTCACTTTGAATGCCCGGTAGCTCGTCCGAGAAGAATTCGGCTAAGGTCATGGGGATGCCAGCCAATATGCGCTTGAGGGCGCTGACCGATGGGCTGGTGCTACCTGACTCAATCAGCGAGATGGTGGCATTGGCGACGCCCGCACGTTTCGCCAGCGTGCGCTGCGATAACTCGTGCCGTAAGCGCACCATGCGCAGACGAAAACCCACATCCATTTCCATAGAATCACCCCAAGTGTTTAAAGTGTTAAATATACAATAACAGTTGATACTTTGTAACCAATAAAATCAGTGACTTAATTTCACTAAGATACAGTCTTGACACTAGATACTAAACACAGAGAAACTCAGCCTTAAATAGCACTCCAGGAACCTACCATGTCACAATCGGCCTCACCAGTCACTTTGCCCAATATGTCGCACTATTGGGTGCCCTTCACCGCCAATCGGCAGTTCAAGGCCATGCCACGCTTGTTCAAGGCGGCCAGGGGCAATTACTACACCAGCATGGATGACAAACAGATACTCGATGGCACGGCAGGCTTGTGGTGTGTGCCTGCGGGGCATGGGCGCGAGGAGATTGCGCTGGCGGTGGGCAACCAGTTGCGCACGCTGGATTACGCGCCAGCTTTCCAGACCAGCCATCCATTGGCATTTGAGACAGCGGAGCGCGTGGCGCAATACATGCCAGCCGGGCTGGATCGTATATTCTTCACCAACTCAGGCTCCGAGTCGGTAGAGACTGCGCTCAAGATCGCTCTGGCTTACCATCGGGTGTGCGGCAACCCGCTCCGCAACAAGCTGATCGGGCGCGAGCGCGGTTACCACGGCGTGAATTTCGGCGGCCTGGCGGTAGGTGGTATTGCGGGTAACCGCAAGGCATTTGGCAGCGGGCTGGCTGGCGTGGACCATATCCGCCACCCGCTGGATATTGCCAATAACGCATTTACCCGCGGCGTGCCGGAAGATGGGGGCATCGCACTGGCCAACGAGTTTGAACAACGCATTTTGACCTTGCACGACCCGGCCACCATTGCCGCGCTGATCGTAGAACCCATGCAGGGTTCGGCGGGCGTGATTGTGCCGCCCAAGGGTTATTTGAAGCGGTTGCGCGAGATTTGCACCAAACATGGAATCCTGCTCATATTCGATGAGGTGATTACCGGTTTTGGCCGCTTGGGCACAAAATTCGGTGCGGATTATTTTGATGTGGTGCCGGATATCATCACCTGCGCCAAGGGCCTGACCAACGGCGTGGTGCCGATGGGCGCAGTAGCGGTAAAGCGCGAGATATACGATGCATTCATGGAGAACTCCGCTGCCAACGCCATTGAGTTACCGCACGGCTACACCTACAGCGCCATCCCCATTGCCTGCGCAGCGGCGATTGCCACGCTGGATATCTTCAAGACAGAAAAGCTGGAAGACCGCGCGGCCAGCTTGAGCAGCCAGCTTGAATCAGCCGCGCATGCTCTGCGCGGCCTGCCCATGGTGAAAGACATCCGCAATATCGGGATGGTGGCGGGTATTGAGTTTGAGTCAATCGCCAACAGGCCGGGCGCGATGTCATTTGCCACTTACCTGAAATGCTACGAAATGGGCGTGCATGTGCGCTACACCGGCGACATCCTTGCCATTTCGCCACCGCTTACCATAGAGCCGCATGAAATCGATCGCATCTTCAGCACCATTGCCGATGCGATTACGAGCATAGCTGCCGCTGGAGAGGCTGGGCTGGACCCCACGCGCTACCTGAAAAACGAGCAACATTGGGCTATGCACAATCAATTAGTGAGCGTGATGCATCAGCAATCCATCGCCGAGCATTCAATGCTTGAAACCTTACCTCATGAATCATTAGCTTTGGAGCATTCTGCATGAACAAACCGGATTTGAACCAGCTGGCATTACATAGCCGTATCATCGGACATTACATTAATGGCGAGCATGTCGCAGGCGCGGGCAATCGTTTTGGCGATGTCTACAATCCAGCCACTGGTGCGGTACAAGCGCAACTGAGCTATGCCACCGTGAATGAAGTCAACGCTGCGATTGATGCAGCACAGCAGGCTTTCCCTGCCTGGGCAGCCACGTCCGCATTAAGACGCGCCAGGATCATGTTCAAGTTCAAGGCATTGCTCGACGAACATGCTAACGAGCTGGCAAAAGCCATATCGCTGGAACATGGCAAAACCATCAGCGACGCACGCGGTGAAGTGACGCGCGGCATAGAAGTGGTCGAGTTTGCCTGCGGCATGCCGCATTTATTGAAGGGTGACTATAACGAGCAGGTCGGTGCGGGTATCGACACCTACAGCATGCATCAGCCGCTGGGCGTGGTGGCTGGCATTACACCGTTCAACTTCCCCGTCATGGTGCCGTTGTGGATGATCCCCATGGCGCTGGCAACCGGCAATACTTTTGTCTTAAAGCCTTCTGAAAAAACCCCGAGCGCCAGCCTGATGCTGGCAGATTTACTGGCCGAGGCGGGTCTGCCAGCTGGCGTGTTCAGCCTGGTGAATGGTGACAAGGAAGCAGTCGATGTATTACTCTCAGATAAACGCATACAGGCCATCAGTTTTGTCGGCTCCACACCGATTGCCGAATATATCTACAGCACCGGCACCAAAAACGGCAAGCGCGTGCAGGCATTGGGCGGCGCCAAAAACCATCTGGTAGTGATGCCGGATGCCGACCTCGACCAGGTTGCCGATGCGTTGATGGGTGCTGGTTATGGCTCTGCCGGTGAGCGCTGCATGGCGATTTCGGTGGCGGTGACGGTGGGTAATACCGCCGACGCGCTGATTGCAAAAATCGCCGAAAAGGCTAAAGATATTCGCATAGACCAGGGCATGAATGAACAAGCCGATATGGGTCCGCTGGTCACGCCGCAGCATTATGCCAAAGTTAAAGAGTATGTCGATTTGGGCGTGCAAGAAGGTGCGAAACTGGTGGTTGATGGCCGTGGTTACCAACACCCCGAGCAAAGCAAAGGCTTCTTTTTGGGCCCGTGCCTGTTTGACCATGTCACCAGGGACATGCGCATCTACAAGGAAGAAATCTTCGGCCCGGTGCTCTCGGTTGTGCGTGCCGAGACTTTTGAAGAAGCGTTACAACTGGTGAATGACCATGAGTTTGGCAATGGCGTGGCGATTTTCACGCGTGATGGCGAAGCCGCACGGGAGTTCACCCAGCGCGTACAAGCCGGCATGGTCGGCGTGAATGTGGCGATTCCCGTGCCGATTGCCTTCCACAGTTTTGGCGGCTGGAAGCGCTCGCTGTTTGGCGATCACCACATCTACGGTACGGAAGGCATACGCTTCTATACCCGCCTGAAAACCACCACTTCGCGCTGGCCGGCAGGCAATAAAGGCGCGGGGGCCGAGTTTGTCATGCCGACCATGAAGTAGTGCAATAACCCAGGCTCAATCAACCAATGTCCTTAGATTATCTTGCGCTCCCCGCTGAGCGCCGCATGTCCAGTATTGTGGCGCTTAATGGCGTTTCTACACTGGCGCAAACCAGCCAGTACGGGCTCGGTACAACGCTGCTCCCCATCGCGCTCGAAGCACGCGGAGCCTCGCCAGAAAGCATAGGCATCACCAGCGCTGCGTTCTGGCTAGGCATGTTGCTTGGTCTGTTGGTTGCCGGCCAGCTCACGCGCTGGCTGGGCTATCGCAGCACCGTCATTGCCGGTCTGGTCATCAGTGCCATCAGCTTTGTGCTGATCCCCACGATAGACTGGCACTGGTGGTCATTGCCAGCTGCCGCGATAGGCTTTGGGCTGGGCTTGCGCTGGATTGCCAACGAAACCTGGTTATACCGGCTCTCTCCTGCCGAGGCTCGCGGCCGCATCGTCGGCGTTCACGAAACCCTGATCGGGGCAGCCTCTGTTGTGGGGCCATTGATTATCGTGGCACTGGGGGCGATTAAACCGGATGTATTCTGGGTCGCGGCTGCCATCATGATGCTGGCAATTCCGCTATTGTTTATTGCTGCCACCTTGCCTGCGGTGGATGATGCCGCCATTAATCAACATGCCAGCAGCCAACCACGCGGGCTGATGGCTATGATAGGGTTTGGGATAGCCTTTGGCGCACTGATTGCCGGACTGGGCGGCTGGATAGAAGGCAGCATCCTGGCGCTACTCCCCGTTTACAGTGCAGATGTCGGCCTGTCTTCCAGCCACACCGCTTGGCTGCTCACCATTCTCGGCGCTGGCGCAATGGCCTGCCAGTTTCCACTGGGCTGGTTGGCTGACCGCAAAGGTGTTATGTGGTCGGCCAAGTTATGCACATCACTTGCAACTTTAGCCATCATCATATCGCTGATATTTGGCAGCAATTTTTATGCTCTTGCCATTACCTCATTCGTACTGGGTGGGGTCACAGCCGGCTTACTTACGCTGGGCATTATCTGGGCCACGCTGCATAGCACAGGAGCAGCATTAACCAGCCGCGTCAGACAGGTTTCTATCGTTTACACCACCTTATCCGCTGCCGGCCCATTTGCAGCAGGATTTATCGTCAGCCACACCAGCAGCCATAGCCTGTTCTGGCAGCAATTGGTGGTCATACTGGTGCTTACGGGTATTTTAATGAAGCATACAGAAAATGATTGAAGGATCGATTGCGTAATCGCTGAGTTCGTACAGCGATACAATTAATTACACTGACTCATATCACTGCTTTGCAAAGCCCAGTCTGGCCCTAGACTTTTTGAAAAGTAAAAATGTTTACCTTTATTTTCAGTATGTTGGATAACGCACATACACTCCAATATGGCCGTGATATAAATCTTCACTGAAGCGTTATGTCTCCTAGCTGATGCCTCATCAACACACCTTCTCCCCCAAGGATGTGTTGATATCCTCTCGCCAATTTATTTGGCGATTTTTTTAATATCGATGGTTAAGTTTGCCATGCCAGACCCAGTTGCCAGGTTGAGTGTATGCCAAACGCAGGGATGCGTTCATGAGTCTATTTATTGAGTTTAATCAAAGATTCATGAAAATCTTTATTAATTACCGTTTATTTGTACTACGATACAAATTGCAGATGCCATTCATGTGTGAGTTAAATTCAGATCACTGATAACTGCCATCACAGTTAGTTTCAACGAATATGTATTGTCTATTTTTCTTTAACGAAGGGAGATAATCATGAAATCTTTTGCAGTCGAATCACAGCCAATATTCACTTCCAACCCAGCCTGGCTCAACGGCAAAAAATTGAGTAGCTGCGCTTTGTATTTTTCGGTGATCATTGCTTCACTATTTTCCACTTCAGCTTTGGCCACGTACCAGTACACTTATACCGGAAACCCTTTTACCACCACTTTCAACTCACTCATTCTTCTACCCGATCCCCCATACGTTTACACCAGCATTGAAACTAAAGAAGAATATGTTTCTGTAACATTTACCTCTCCGACTCTTTTATCAAGTGGATTTAGCCTGCCTAGTAATTTGATTTTTACAATCAGTGCTAAAGTTACAGAGGGATACGGCGACAGAGATTTAACATACCCCTATCAATTTCCTTTCCCTCCCGGAGATCCACTTCCAGATCCATTCCCCGCGCCAGGCACTTTCGGCAATCCTATTAACATTGGAACTTTTAGTATTTTATCGGTGGATAGCTCTGGTTTGCCTACAGACTGGAATATTTCAGTTGATCGGTCTTATGTTGTACTCACTGGCCGTTCGACTACAAGCTTTATCCAGACGTCCACAAATCAAGATAATACGTCAGGTGGCTACGAGGGATTTGGTTCATATACTGGCCAGCTGAATAACAATCCGGGCACATGGAGCGTAACGGCTGTTCCAGAACCAGAAACTTACGCAATGATGCTTGGTGGCTTGGGCTTAATTGGAGTGGCTATACGACGTCGTAAAGTCAGCTCTCGACAAACTAATTAAGTCCGACTGGCGATAACTGTATTGAGATAAGTGTTTGGAGGCGCGAGCCGGAATCGAACCGGCGTAAACGGCTTTGCAGGCCGCGGCATAACCATTTTGCTATCGCGCCGTAACCCACAATAAATGCTAAGGGTTAGAGCAAAAAAGGGAAAGCAAACTAATCGTATGCCTTCCCTTTTTTCTATTTGGAGCGGGAAACGAGACTCGAACTCGCGACCTATACCTTGGCAAGGTATCGCTCTACCAGCTGAGCTATTCCCGCGTTAAGAAGGCAGGATTATAGAGACTTTCCGCCGTGTGTCAACACCGATTTGCGCTTATTATTTGGCCTGCATGCGAGGCCAGGCGGCCTTCAGATAGTAAGCCATTGACAGCAATGTTAAAAACGCCGCGATGATAATTAAAACCTGCCCAATAAATTTTATATCGACGCTACCGATTGGGTCGAAATAGAGCAAAAACAATATTGCGATCATCTGCGCGGCAGTTTTAACCTTGCCGATAAAAGCGACTGCCACATTAGAACCTTCACCCAGCCCGGCCATCCATTCACGCAATGCGCTAATGGCAATCTCACGGCCGATGATGATAAATGCCACCAGTGCCCCAACGCGATCGAACTCGACCAGCATGACGAGCGCAGCTGCTACCATCAACTTATCGGCCACCGGGTCAAGAAATGCACCAAAAGCTGAAGTCTGATTCAGGGCACGCGCCAGATATCCATCCAGCCAATCAGTAAATGCCGCCAGCGCAAATGCCGCTGTTGCCAGCATATTGACCAGATGACTAGGAATCATAGTATTCGGCGCGTAAAAAATACCCACAAAAACCGGGATCAGCATGATCCGCAGCATGGTGAGGCTATTGGGCACATTCCACATTATTTAATGTAACTCCTGATATATTTTTTCAGCCAGTGCCTGGCTGATTCCTTCAACTTGCGTTAATTCGTCCACACTGGCATTTTTGACGCCTTCCAGCCCACCAAAACGTACCAGCAGGCTTTTACGACGTTTCGCGCCTATGCCACTGATATCTTCCAGCGATGAGTGCATACGTGCTTTACCGCGTCGCGCCCGATGGCCGGTGATGGCAAAGCGGTGTGCTTCATCCCGTATCTGCTGCAACAGGTGCAATCCGGGGTTGTCCTTCATGAGACCGACCGGTGTATCCCGATCCGGAAAAAACATCTGCTCCAGCCCCGGCCTGCGCTCTTCGCCTTTGGCGATGCCAACCAGAAGAATATCAGGTAAGCCTACTTCGTGCATGACTTCAACGGCAATCCCCAACTGGCCTTTGCCGCCGTCGATGAACACCAGGTCCGGCAGTTTTCCCTCGCCTGCCGCCACTTTTTTGTAGCGGCGCGTCAGGGCATCGCGCATCGCGGCATAATCATCGCCGGGAGTAATGCCGGTGATGTTGTAGCGGCGATATTCAGAGTTCTGCATGTCGCCCTTATCAAACACCACGCATGAGGCCACAGTAGCCTCGCCCATGGTGTGGCTGATATCGAAACACTCTATGCGCTCTACGCTATCGCCAAGGCCAAGTGCCTCGCGCAAGGCGATCAATCGACCCTTCTGGTTGGCAGATTGCGCAGCACGCTGCTGAAGCGCGAGCTGCGCATTGGTTTCCGCCATTTTGAGCCATACGCGCTTATCGCCTGTGGCATTGGTATTAATACGCACCTTGCGCCCTGCCTGCTCGCTGAAAACTTCTTCCAGCGCTGAGGTTTCAATGGGCACACCGACGATAATCAACGGCGGCATGTTCTGGGCTACATAATGTTGCTCAAGGAAGGCCTCTATGGTGGTTTCCAGCTCATAGCCATCAGCGTTCTTGGGAAAGAAGCTTTTATCGCCGAGATGTCGTCCACCACGGATCATCACCAGATTTACGCAATGTTGGCCAGCCACTTCCACGCACGCGATGACATCAGCATCGCTCACGTTAAAGTCGCTCACGAATTGTTTGGCCTGTACTTGCCGCAGGCTTTGCATGCGGTCACGATAGACGGCAGCCATTTCAAACTCCTGGCTCTCCGCCGCCTGCATCATTTTTTCACTGAGCTCATCCATCACCTGCTTTTCGCGGCCCTGCAAAAACATGGTGGCATGGCTTACATCGTGACGGTAATCCTCTTCGGAAATATAGCCTACGCAAGGCGCAGTGCAGCGCTCAATCTGATACAACAAGCAGGGGCGAGAACGATTGGCAAACACCGTGTTTTCGCAGGTGCGCAGACGAAATACCTTTTGCAGCAACTGTATGCTCTCACGCACCGCCACCGAGTTGGGGAAAGGGCCGAAATAGCTGGCCCCTTTACGCTGCGTGCCGCGATGAAATGCCAGCCGCGGGAACTCATCCGCTGTCAATGCAATATAGGGGTAAGACTTATCATCGCGGAACAGCACGTTGTAACGCGGCATCATGCTCTTGATAAGGTTGTTCTCAAGCAGCAAGGCTTCTGCCTCTGAGTGCGTTACCGTGGTTTCTATGCGTACGATGTTGGAAACCATCATGCGCGTGCGCGGGCTGGGCAGGTTCTTGTTGAAGTAAGACGACACGCGCTTCTTCAGATCCTTGGCCTTGCCAACGTAGATCACCTCATCTGTGGCGTTGATCATGCGATAAACGCCAGGCAGATTCGGCAATGATTTCAGTATGGGTTTGGGGTCAAACATGTGTGCCTATTCGTCGAGTAACTTTCCTGCTATCGCCCAATCCTCGTACTCCACCTCGTCAAAAGTAATGTAAGTGTAGTTGGCCGGCTTATGTGCCACGCGCTGCATGGTATCGGTAACCTCTTTGGCAATTTCTGCTTTTTGCTCGCGTGACAGCGGTCCTGCATGTTTGATATTGATGTAAGGCATTTGAATCTCCTTTCCAGTTTAGATATCAGTTAGATATACGTGTAGCGGATGCAAACGCATTCAACCTACGGCATCCTGATTTGAATATTGATCCGATTACAGCAATTATTATAGTCATTCAGGCGGACATCACAGCCATGGTTCACAACTAGTGTGCAGGATGCGACGTCAGCGCGCAGCCATGCTCATCGGCGTTGTGTCCATCCCATACTTCCGGCTGCAAAGTCACGTGGTCTATATCAAAACGCTCATGCAGCATGTTACGCAGGTTGACCAGAACCTCATGCCAGCTGTTCATATCATGCATGGCAACGTGAGCAGAGAGCGCAATAACTTCAGACGATAGTGCCCAGATATGGACGCTGTGGACGCCCTCCACTTGCGGCATGTCGGACATAGCATCAGTGACAACCGCGATATCAAGATGCAGCGGCACACCTTCCATCAGCACATGCAGCACTTCGCGCAACAAACGTATGGTAGAAACCAGAATCAACGCTGAAATGAATAGTGACAGGATAGGATCTATCGGCATCCATCCGGTGAAATAGATCACAGCACCTGCCGCCAGCGCGGCCACCGAGCCCAGCATATCGCCTATCACATGAAGCAATGCAGCCCGGCTATTGATGCTGTGCTGATGTTGATGCAACTGCCTGGCCACTACGATATTCACCACCAGCCCCAGCAAGGCGATCAGCATCACCTCCGCACCTTGTACCGGCTGTGGAGTTTGCAAGCGCTGTATGGCTTCATAAACGATAGTTGCCACCACCAACAGCATAACCAGCCCATTCACCATCGCCACGATGACTTCGGCACGCATCAGGCCAAAGCTATGCTTCTGCGATGCCGGCTTGCGTGCTATCCAGGCGCCCAGCCAGGCCAGGCCCAGTGCCGCCACATCGGAAAACATGTGCCCGGCATCACCCAGCAAAGCCAGTGAGCCGGTATACCAGCCACCGATCGCTTCGACCAACGCGAAGGTTGCGGTGAGCAGCAAAGGCCAGAGTAGCGAAGCCCCCGGCTGTGGATGGGAGTGGTAATGTGAATGCGTGTGGTCGTGGCTGTGGGAATGGTCGTGATGGTCGTTTTTCATAGTTCACAATGCTAGCAGGCCCACTCCATAAAACACAATAAAAAACGGACAGTGAATTTCTTCAGTGTCCGTTGCTTGCTTTAAAATACCTTAAGAAATTATGGTGCAGGTTGTTTGCGCTTAGTCCGCATCTCACGCATTTTTTCATGCATCTTCTGTTTTTCCGCTTCATCTATGAAACCATCACCATTGGCATCCATGCGTTTAAAAGTGGCTTCCATTCTTTTTTCATGTGAAGCACGAAATTCGTCATAGCTTATTTTGCCATCCTGGTTGGTATCCGCTTTGAGATCATGGGCCGGGCGGGCATTATCGGGCGCAGCATCTTCGGCAAAGGCATGTCCGGCAGTTAACATCGCAAGCATGATAAATAAACCGGTCATTTTATTCTGTTGCATATAATCACTCCTCGGGTTTCAGCCACATGGCTGGTAAGTTAAACGGCAGTCGACAGATATGGTTGACAGCCTAATTTTGGCAGCGCCTGTATCAAAGGCATGCCTAACGACTATAATGCTACATCCAGCATAAAAGGAACATCATCATGCGAAACCAACTCCTGATTGCATCTCTCCTGTTTACCAGCCTGCATGCATTTGCCGCAGAGAAGATTGTCGCGATCAATGCGATCAACGACTCTGGTGTCGGCAAAATCATAGGCGTGATTACTTTTACCGACAGCGATAAAGGCCTGATTATCAAACCCGACCTGGCGGAATTGACGCCCGGACTGCATGGCTTCCATATCCACGAAAAACCCAGCTGCGCTGCTGGCGAAAAAGACGGCAAGATGGTCGCAGGCCTTGGTGCTGGCGGCCACTTTGACCCCAGCAAGAGCGGCAAGCATGAGGGCCCTGCAGGCCAGGGTCACCGCGGTGACTTGCCTGTACTGGAAGTTGCTGCCGACAATGGGGCAGAAAAACCACTACTTGCCCCACACTTGAAACTTGCCGACATCGTAGGGCATGCCATCATCATCCATGAGGGTGCGGATAACTACAGTGACACCCCTAAACCCCTGGGTGGCGGCGGTGGACGCATAGCCTGCGGCATCATTGAATAAATAACCCTCAACAATCCTAACAACTGGGTGAAGGAAACCTGAATAGTGCTCAGTTATCGCCATGCCTTTCACGCCGGCAATCATGCCGACGTGCTGAAACATTTTGTGCTCATGCAGGTGCTTGCCTACACTGCACAAAAAGATAAACCTTACTGGTATATCGACACCCATGCCGGTGCCGGGAAATACGCGCTGGATAGCAACTATGCCTTGCAGAACTCTGAGTTCAGCAGCGGTATTGGCCGCCTGCTGGATGGTGATGCCATGCCATCGGCGCTATCTGCCTTTGTTGCACTGGTCAAAAGCCTGAATCCACCTGGTCTGCTCAAAAGCTACCCTGGCTCCCCTGTCGTGGCTGAAGCGCTAATGCGCGATAGCGACCGCATGCGATTATTTGAGTTGCACCCCAGCGACAGCAAGTTATTACGACAGACTTTCCTGCGGGCCGGCCGTAAAGTAATGATAGAAGGCGAGGATGGCTTTGCAGGGATCAAGGCGCTCTTACCCCCTCCCCCACGTCGAGCTGTGGTGCTGATAGATCCGCCATACGAAGAAAAAGTGGATTACCAGCGGGTGGTGGACTGCATCAAGGACAGCATGGCTCGCTTTGCCACTGGCACTTATATTGTGTGGTATCCGATATTGCAGCGGCCTGAACCGCTGCAGATGATCACCAAGCTCAAGCAGCTTAATCTGGCTAACTGGTTGCATGTCAGCCTTACCGTACAGACACCGGCGCTGGAAGGTTATGGCATGCACGGCAGCGGCTTGTTTATCGTCAACCCGCCGTGGACATTACCAAAAATGCTTGAAGAAACGCTGCCTTACCTGAGGGCAAAGCTGGGGCAGGACGATGGTAGCAAGTTCACGCTGGAATGGAACATTAACTAGCAGGCTAAGCTAACTAGACAAGCCAGTCGACCTAAAAAACCTTGACCACCAGGCTATCCACTTCTGCAGCGCCGGGCAGCAGATTAAAACTGTGCGTCGCTACCGTACGCCCTGACTCGGTTTCCACACTAACGCGCCATGCGCCCGGCCACAGGCTTTCTTTGTAGGTATAGCCGCGAAACCCGCCGTCGCGCCCCCCGGTCAGATCGAAACCTATACGCTCAGTGCCTACCCAACCTTTTTTCTGATCATAATATTGCCAGTGATGGTACAGGCGTGCTTTCAGGCCGCTGGGTGCAAATATGGAAGAAACGCAGTAGATACGCTGATCTGCGGGCAAATGCAGGTCATCATGCAACACCCCCCACAATGCCAGCCAGGAGCTTTTCTCATAGGTAAGCAGGTATTGGTCGGCGGTTTTTTCCAGTGCCACGCCCATTTTCATTTCCCGCTTTACCAGTGGTACAGGCGGTATCACATCCAATGGGTATGCAACAGCCAGGATGATAGCAATCAACCATACCGGGCCTATCCTGCCGGGCTGGCCAGGAGTGATTTGACGCAGCATCACCGTCACCCAGACACCAGCGAAGGTACTGATATAAAACCAGGCAAAATGCACACTGCCTACCAGGAAAGGCAATACAAAATTCATGAGCAAAATGGTACATAAGCCGAACAGTGTCCAGGTCAGCGTGAAACGGCGATACTTGTCATGAATAAACTCATTGGCGATGAGCAACGCACCAAGCAGCAGTGAATACATCAGGGCTAAGGCATGGTTGGCACTTTTAATATAAAAAATGAATAATGCGCTGAACAGGCCACCGAACAAAAACTGCAATAACAGGTAAGGAATCCGCTCAAATTTCCCCGGTACGGCATCCGGGGCTTCCAACGCCAGCGAACGGGCATTGCGGTAGCCCAGCCACCACAGGATTATCGCTGCGGCAACCAGGTAGGCAGCCAATATCCACAGGTCTGTTGATTTAACCGAGCGGCCTATGGTCATGGCATCCCACAGGAATCCGCCAAAAAAAGCGATGGTAGGAAATGCTGCTCGAAAACTTAAGAACTTAATTGGCATGTATCAATCTATCTGGTTGTTGAGTTTGCATAAAAATAAACCACCAACAAAAAAATCAGCATCGTCATCGTATGCATTTGTTATTATCCCGACTTACTTTTCGCATCGATCGTCTAATGCAATGCCTGCATGGACTATATGTATCACTCTAATCTAAATACTTACAGGTAACTTATGGAAAAGAATCAAACCCCGAAACGCATGGCCGCCATGACCACTATTCTGTTTGGTAGCCGATGGCTGCAATTACCCCTTTATCTCGGCTTGATTGTAGCCCAGTGCGTTTATGTATTTCACTTTATGGTGGAGCTTGTGCATCTGGTGCAAAAAGTGCCGCATCTGGGCGAAGCTGACATTATGCTGATCGTACTAGGCTTAATCGACGTTGTGATGATTTCCAACCTGTTGATTATGGTGATAGTCGGCGGTTATGAGACTTTTGTTTCGCGCTTGAACCTAGAAGGCCATCCGGATGAACCGGATTGGCTGTCGCATGTGAATGCCAATCTGCTCAAGGTCAAATTGGCCACTGCAATTATCGGGATTTCATCCATCCATCTGCTGAAGTCGTTTATAAATGCGCACAACCTAGATGACAAAGTGCTGATCGCACAAACCGTCATACACATGGCGTTTGTGCTCTCCGCAATCTCGATCGCCTATATTGATAAGCTGATGGCACATTCAGTGGAGAAGCATTGAGCGCGAAGCCCAATGCCGTTGACCTGCAATAACAATTAAACCAATAGCGCTACAAGCACCAGCTAGTGTTGACTAGCTGGCCTGTTTGCCGTCTTGCTCGGCATAATAAGCACGTACCTCGGCCATATCGAAATCACGCGCCCACTCGATAATCTTATCTAATGCCGGCGCACCGATTTCACCTACTTGTGCATGTATCCCGGCCTGTTCACGAATGACCAGGATGCCCGGGATCTTTTCCACTTCAAAGTACTCGCCGATCTCCGGATCGGTTTCAGTATTGACCATGCCGAACGTAATGTCAGGGTTTTTCTCGGCAGCAGCCTTGAACACATCTGTGAACGTCATGCAGGGATCACACCAGGGTGCCCAGAAATCCACGATCACGAATGGATGGTTGACAATGGTTTCTTTAAAGTTGGCTTTGTTCAGTTCAAGTACGGCCATGATGCAATCCTGTAGTTTGTTGATGCGACATTCTATCAGATGACCGTAGCTTTAATGAAAGCCAGCTTTAAATCACGGCTTGGCCCCAACTGCCCTTGAAAAACAACTCACCCAGCGGCTTGCGGGTGCGCGGCGCCGTTTCACGATCCAGCACTTCGCCACTCAAGGTTGAAACATCGGCCGGGTAACCCACAGAGATCATCGCCATCAGGGCGTACTCTTCAGGGATGGCAAAAGTTTCGCGGGTTTTATTGACATCGAAACCACCCATCTGGTGTGCCATCAACCCCATGGCTGAAGCTTGCAAACAGAGATTCTCGGAGGCGGCACCGGTATCGTACTGCCCCCAGCGATTGTCTTTGCCGTTATGGCTGAACAGGCTACCGGCCAGTGCCACCAGCAGCACTGATGAATCCTTTACCCATGCCTGGTTACCCGGCACCAGGCAGTCAAATGCCTGCTGCCAGCTCGCGGGATCAGTGTTCTTGTCCCATACGATGAATCGCCAGGGCTGGTCGCCAAAGCAGGATGGTGCCCAGCGCGCCGCTTCAAGCAAAGCGATGATCTGCTCCTGGCTGACCGTTTTAGCGGCATCATAGGCTCGACCGCTCCAGCGTTCGGCCAGCGTTTTATCAATGGCAACTTGGGTGATTGCAGGTTTCAGCATAGTTTAATTCCCTGTGAGTTTGAATGTTGAATACAGCCTGCCAGGCGTTACGCCTGAAGTGCCGGGTAATCAGTATAGCCAGCTTCAGCTCCACCGTAGAAGGTGTTTGCATCGGCCGCATTGAGTGGCGCATCCTGCCTGAAGCGTTCGACCAGATCCGGGTTGGCGATAAAAGGGACGCCATAGGCGATAGCATCAGCATGCCCGCTGGCAATCGCCGCATTGCCGCGAGCCTTGTCATAGCCAAGGTTGGCAATATAGCTGCCCTTAAAATGCGTACGCAAGGCATCAAAATCAAATGCAGCTTCGCCACCGGCCACGTCACCTTCCAGCGCATGCAGGTAAGCCAAGTTAAACTGGCTGAGCGCATCAGCCACAAAATTGAATAAGGCTTGCGGATTGCTATCTTTCATATCATTGAAAGGGTTGACCGGCGAAACGCGCACACCTACTTTATCGGCACCCGCTACCGCTACTACGGCAGCTGCGACTTCCAGTAACAAACGTGTTCGGTTTTCAAAACTGCCGCCATAATTATCGGTGCGTTTGTTGCTGCCATCACGCAGAAACTGATCCAGCAGATAGCCATTGGCTGCATGAATCTCAACACCATCAAAACCCGCAGCAAGCGCGCATTTGGTGGCATGCGCATAATCCTGCACTATGCCCGGCAATTCACTGGCATCCAGCGCGCGCGGTTCAACAAAATCAACCAGACCCTGATAAGTAAACGCCTGCCCGGCAGGCTTGATGGCAGATGGTGCCACCGGTAGTGCGCCTTCAGGCAATAGGCTAGGGTGTGAAATCCGGCCCACGTGCCAGAGCTGAAGCACGATTTTGCCGCCCTTGGCATGCACAGCATCCGTCACTTTCTTCCATCCGGCCACCTGAGCATCAGTGTAAATACCGGGCAGTGCAGGATAACCATGCGCCATGGCTGAGATGGGTGTGGCTTCAGTCACAATCAGCCCAGCACTCGCGCGCTGCTCGTAGTAAGTCACATTGAGGGCCTGCGGCACACCGCCTTCTCCTGCGCGGTTGCGCGTCAAGGGTGCCATGATGATACGATTTTTAAGGGAAATACTGCCCAGGGTGACCGGGGTAAAAAGATCATTAGTCATGTGTGTACTTTCAATTAGTGGTGGGATCAAGTAGTAGTGGATATTAAGATTAATTCAGTAATGCGAAAATGAGGCCTGAATACTCAGACCTCATTTTCAATACCAGCTCGCTGTCTATTACTTTTGCTTAACGCCTTCAATAAGCAACGTCACTTCAATATCATCGCCCACCGGTGCACCAGCCTTGAGTGCCCAGCCGAAGCCATAATCCGAGGCTTTTAGTGTAGTGCGTGCTTCAATACCGGTTCTTTGGCCGCCCCATGGATCATTGCCAAACCCCAGCACCTTGAACGGGAACGAAACTTCCCTGGTTACGCCATGCATGGTGAAGTTACCAGTCAGCACGCCTTCATTGGCGCCCTTGGCAACCACCTTGGTGCTGACAAACTTCATCTCGCTGAATTTACCTGCATCCAGATACTCTTCCTTCTGGATGTGTTCATCGCGCTTGGCATGATTGGTGCTGACACTGAGCACGTTGATACGCGCATCCACGCTTGAGTTGGCCAGGTTGTCCCTGTCGATCAGCACAGTTCCTTTGACGTCGTTGAAAGTACCTGAAGTTTTGGAAACTACGTGCCTGACGGCAAAGTTGGCAAAACTGTGTGCCGGGTCAATGTTATACGTTTCAGTGGCGGCAACGGCAGTACCGTAGCCGATTAATAAGGATGCAGAAGCAAAACCCAAGGTAGTGATAATTTTTTTCATGTTCAATCCAGTATTTTCTTTGTTAAGTGTAAGTTGTTGATTATTTAAGTCTGGCGTTATCCGCGTAACTGTCTGGTCACGTTGGCTACGCGCTCGCCCAGATGCTCTGCCGTCAGCAGGTCGCTGGGTATAGGCGCAACATCAGCGCCCTGATCGCTATTAGCTTGCGCCATGGCACCCAAAAAGCTGCCCAGCCGGTTCAAGTCGTTCACGGAACCGGTACTGCTGTTATTGCCGGGCATCAAGCCCAAGCCTACCCAAATCATGCCGTGCTGCGCGGCAAAGACAGAAAGCTGCATCAAGGTATTGAGCTTATCCCCGCTCTGGCTACCAGAGGTAGTGAAACCTGCGGCCACTTTGTCTTTCCAGCCCTGGGTGAACCATACCTTGGAGCTCGCATCCATAAACCCTTTGAACTGTGCCGAAGCTGAGCCCATGTACGTAGGACTGCCGAATATGATGGCATCGGCAGCCTCTAAAAGTTCCCATTGCTGCTGGGCCTCGTCAGTAGTCAGCAGCGACACTTCAACCCCTGCCACTTTTTCCGCACCTGCGGCCACAGCCTTGGCCTGTGCGGCGGTATGTCCATAACCGCTATGATAAACAACCGCTATTTTTGTCATGTTTTACTCCTGAATAAAGGTTTAATTTAAAACTCTGATTTTCTCAATGCCGGATTTTTTTGATACTGGGTTTATTAATGCGTGCTACCTGCCGCATGCAGAGGGAGATCGAATAACAGCGCCTCCGCATTCTCTACGGCCTCAACTTCGACCTTGGTATCAGCATCAATGGCCACAGCATCTCCCGCCAGCAATGTCTTGCCATTGACCACTAAACTGCCTTGGGCCACTTGCAGGTAAAAGCTGCGATTGCCTTGCGCTTCATAAACCAGATGTTTGCCCTGCTCCAAGTATGTCGCCAGCAAATTGACATCCTGATGAATCTTGAGCGACCCCTCGCGGCTATCAGGCGATGCAATCAGGCGCCAGCGATTGGTTTTTTCCTGCTGGTCAAAATGCTTTTCTTCATAGCCCGGCGTAAGGTTGTTGATATCCGGCAACAACCATATTTGTAGCAGGTGCGCAGGCTCGGCATCCGAAGCATTGAACTCGCTATGCACGATGCCGGTACCTGCCGTCATGCGCTGCACGTCACCGGCACGAATGATGGAGCCGTTGCCCAGGCTGTCTGTATGCTGGATTGCACCATTCAGCATGTAGGTGATGATTTCCATGTCGCGGTGTGGATGCATGCCGAAACCCCGCGCAGGCGCAACCACATCCTCGTTGATCACGCGCAGTACGGAAAAGCCCATGAACTCAGGGTCATAGTAGTGTGCGAACGAAAAGGAATGGTAGCTATCCAACCAGCCGTGATTGGCGTGGCCGCGCTCTTGAGATTTGCGAATGTTGATCATATCAGCTCCTTTTCTTATCCATACTGAAAAGTAAATTCAATATTATTGAATATGAAAATGCATATTAAATAATATAGTTAACACTAGATAGCGAATAATTTTGCATATATCATTCAAATAATATGAACTCAAAATTAACGCTGGAAGCCATCGAAGTATTGGATGCGATTGTGCGCAAAGGCAGCTTTGCCGCTGCCGCCGAATCGCTATTCCGTGTGCCATCCGCCATCACCTATACCATCCGCCGTCTGGAAGAAGACCTGGGCATCCAGCTGTTTGACCGCAGCGGCCATCGCGCCGAACTCACCGAAGCCGGCGCCGAGTTATTGCGTGAAGGGCGCCACCTGCTACATGCCGCAGAAGAGCTGGAATCTCGTGTCAAACGCGTGGCTACCGGGGTGGAAACGGACCTGGCCATCGCCGTCAGCGACCTGTTCCGCGTAGATGCGATCTACCCCATTTTGCAGGAATTTTATACACAGGGATTCGGCACGCGTATCCGCCTGCTCACCGAAGTGTATGGCGGTAGCTGGGATGCGCTGGTAACCGGGCGCGCCGATATCTCCATAGGCGCACCAGGCGAGGGGCCTTCAGGTGGAGGTTACACGACCAAGCTCATCGGCACATTGGAGTTTGTGTTTGCCGTCGCGCCGCACCACCCGCTTGCCAGCCTGCCGGAACCACTGCTGAATGCGGACATACAGAAATATCGCTCCATCTCCGCCGCAGACACCTCACGCAACCTGCCGCCGCGCACCTCCGGCATCCTCATCGGCCAGGATGTACTCAGTGTGCCTGATATGGATTGCAAACTCAGAGCCCAGATCCGGGGGCTTGGGGTTGGCTACCTGCCGATAAACCTGGCGCAAAAATATGGATCGCGTGGTGAGCTGGTAATCAAGCAGGTAGAAGAACCCAAACCACAAGGTCCAACATTCCTGGCCTGGCGCAGCGGCGGCGGCAAGGCGCAAACCTGGCTGATCAAACAGCTGGAAAAACTAACACTGGAACAACTCATGATGTAATGCCAGAATCTGCCACAGCACCGACACTAACACCAGCAACTCAAGGATAAAACACATGCAAAAACTAGATATCCCGCGCGAACTTCATGCCGTTAACCGTTATGCCGTGAGCGCCATGGTGTGGCTCAATGGTTTTGCCCACATCATCATCGGCCTGGCGCTCGCCACGGCCGTTATCATGTTTACCTGGCTGTTTTTCCAGGATGTACGCGCCGCCGCCAGTGCACATAACCTGGTGCATGGTTTCCTCAATGCGCTCGGCACCCTGATGTTGCTGTGGTCCATTTCAGCGCTGATCACTGCTGAGATCCGCTACCTGCGCGGCAGCCAGCTTGAAGTTGAGGCATTTATCGAAGTCGCCATGATCGTGGTGCTGCGTAAACTCATCGTCATGCCGGTAGAAGAAACCACGCCGCTAGCGGCAGATGTCGGCATGTGGGTTGCCGCTGGCCTGATGCTCGGCATCATGTATGCGCTGGTACGTTGGTCGCAGAAAAATCACAGTACCCAATAGGCGACCAAGATTTAAGGCACCCATAGTCGTCAATAGTTAAGCCGCTAATATTCACTTTCGAAAACGCCCATAGCCATGCAGAAAATCACACAGAACATCATCGCGGCCACCAGCCAGATCATCCTTGGCAAAGATCAGCAGGTCAGGCTGGCACTGGCTTGTATATTGGCTCGTGGCCACCTGTTGATTGAGGATTTACCGGGCATGGGCAAGACCACCCTCGCCCACACTCTGGCCCAGGTACTGGGTTTGCAATTCAACCGCGTGCAATTCACCAGCGACCTGCTGCCGGCAGACATTCTCGGCGTATCGGTGTATGACCGTAATAATGCCATGTTCAAGTTTCACCCGGGGCCGGTCTTCACCAATGTACTGCTGGCCGATGAAGTCAACCGCGCCACACCGAAAACGCAAAGTGCGCTGCTGGAAGTCATGGAAGAAGGCCAGGTCACGCTGGAAGGCGAAACCCGCAAACTACCGCAGCCGTTCTTCGTTATCGCTACGCAAAACCCCACCCACCAGATCGGCACCTTCCAGCTACCCGAATCGCAACTGGATCGCTTCCTCATGCGCATCCAGCTGGGTTATCCGGATGCCAACTCAGAGCGCGACCTGCTCAAAAACAATGGTGGACGCCGAGCAGTCGCCAGCCTGGAGCCTTGCATCAACGGCGCCGAGCTTTTAGCGTTGCAACAGGCCGTAGACCACATACACATTTCAGATGCCCTGCTCGACTACCTGCAAGCCTTGCTCAACTACACCCGCACCTCCTCACGCTACGCTGCCGGTTTATCGCCACGTGCCGGTCTGGCGCTCAAGCAATGCGCACAGGCATGGGCCATGATGGATGGCCGGGATTTTGCTATGCCGGAAGATGTACAAGCCGTGCTGCCAGGCGTGGCCGGGCATCGATTGCAGCTGGTGAGTGGCATGGAAAGCATAGGCGACACCGCCACCCACCTGCTTAATGCTGTTGCCATCCCTTAAGCAACGACCTATCAGACAAGATGGCTAAAGCATTCAAGCGGCTAGACTGGAAGCAATGGCTGAGGGTCGCACAACCCGACCAAGCCCCTGCAGTACTCAGCCGCCGCCATATCTACATATTGCCTACGCGTTATGGCTGGCTGTTTCTAGTGGTTTTGCTGGGCATGTTGCTGGGCTCCATCAATTACACGCTGAGCTTGGGCTTCGTGCTCACTTTCTTGCTGGCTGGCATGGGCAATATGGCCATGCTGCACAGCTGGCGCAACCTGGCGCATTTAAGTGTTGAAGGCGTGCGTGCAGAGCCTGTGTTTGCCGGTGAGGATGCAGTTTTTGAGATACGCGTCACCGATAGTAAACCGCGGGCACGCTATGCAGTAGCTGCCCATTTGGAGCCAGAGAAAAAACCACAAGCCAAAAAAGCAATCGTTGAGCCGGTCTATGCCGATATCGTTCCCGCAGGACAAGTCACTATCAAACTCAAACTGCCCGCAAAGAAACGTGGCTGGCTGGAAGCCGGGCGCATCACATTTTTCACCGAGTTCCCGCTAAGCCTGTTCCACGTATGGGCTTATGTCAGCCTCGGCAACCAGAATAATCGCTGCCTGGTGTATCCTCACCCGGCGCTGTCCGGCCTGCCCTTGCCAGCATCCGCAGCGCAAGGGGCAGCTGGCGCACTCGATGTCAAAAGTGGCGATGATGATTTTGCCGGGCATAGAACCTACCAGTATGGTGACTCCCCACGCCGCGTGGACTGGAAAGCCTCTTCGCGAGAGCAAGGCTTGCTCACCAAACAGTTCCAAGGCGAAGCGCAAAGCACGCTGTGGCTGGACTGGACACTGACGCCGGGTAACGATGCTGAGCAACGCATACGCCAGCTTACGCGCTGGGTGGTGGATGCCAACACCGACAGGCAAAGTTACGGGCTGCGCTTACCCAGGCTGGAAATAGCCCCGGGCACCGGTGAAGGCCATTATCGGCAATGCCTGCAGGCATTGGCCTTGCTGGAAATCTGATGGCTAATTACCTCAACCCAGCCAAACCCGGCATGGTCGACCTGCACTGGCTGCTGGGCTCGCTAGCTTTGGTCATGGCGCTGCATGTTTCGCACCTGGAAATTTGGGTGTCGCTGTTTATGGCTGCCTTCGGAGCCTGGCGTTACCTTATCGAAAAAAATGGCTGGCAGCTGCCCAAGCTGGTGATCTTAATGCCGCTCACGTTACTGGCCGGGCTAGGTATCATGCTCACCTACAAAGGCCTGTTCGGGCGCGATGCCAGTGTGGCGCTACTGGCTATTATGCTGTCGCTCAAGCTGATGGAAACCAGAAAACCGCGCGATTATATCCTGCTGGTATTTGCGGGCTACTTTCTCACCATTACGGCTTTCCTGTTTAACCAGTCACTGGTGGTAGGCGCCTTTATCCTGCTGCCTGTCCTCTGCCTGACAGCCACGCTGATCGGTGTCAGCCATCCCAATGGCGACCTCGGGTGGCGCTTCCAGGCCAGGCTGGCAGGCAGCCTGCTGGCACAGGGCGCTCCCATCATGCTTGCCTTATTCTTCCTATTTCCCCGCATACCCGGCCCGCTGTGGGGAGTGCCGCAAGATGCCTACAAGAGCATGAGCGGGCTTTCAGACTCCATGCAGCCCGGCAACATCAGCCAGCTCAGCCTGTCTTCCGCCATTGCCTTTCGTGTCCAGTTCAAGGGCGCCATCCCTAAAAACAACCAGCTCTACTGGCGCGGGCCTGTACTTTGGCACTACGATGGACGCAGCTGGACCATGCGTAGCCAGGCGCAAACCCAGCAGCAGTCTTTGCAATTGCAGGGCCAAGCCACGAACTACACCGTGACACTGGAACCCCACAACCGCAACTGGCTGCTGATGCTGGATATGCCAGTTTCCACTCCGGCTGAAACCCTGCTTACCAGTGATTTGCAAGTGCTTTCACGTGACCCGGTACGCACCCGTATCCGCTATGCGGGTAGTTCACACCTCAACTATATTTTTGCAGCAGAGCTGGCCAGCCGTGACCGTGAGCTTGCCCTGCAACTCAATGATGATGAAAACCCTCGTACCTTCTCTTTAGCGAAGCATTGGGTTGATGCAGGTAAAACCCCGGAGCAAATCGTACAAACTGCGCTGACCATGTTCCGCGAGCAGCCTTTTGCCTACACCTTGCGTCCACCATTGCTATCTACCATCAGTCCGGTCGATGATTTTCTGTTCAACACCAAACGCGGCTTTTGCGAGCACTATGCCAGCAGCTTCGCTTTCCTCATGCGTGCGGCTGGCGTGCCTGCGCGCGTTGTCACCGGCTATCAGGGTGGCGAGGTGAACCCGGTTGGCAACTACCTGATCGTGCGCCAATCCGATGCCCATGCCTGGGCCGAAGTCTGGCTGCAGGGCCGTGGCTGGGTGCGCATAGACCCCACTGCCGCCGTCTCGCCGGAGCGCGTAGAATCAGGCATGGATGCAGCGTTGCCGGAAAGCGATGTGTTACCGTTGATGTCACGCCGGGATTTCCCGCTACTACGCAAGCTCTACCTGAATTGGGATGCAGTGAATAACAGCTGGAACCAGTATGTGCTGGGCTACAACCAGCAACGCCAGATGGACCTGCTATCGCGCCTGGCAGGCACGCAGATATCCTGGCAGGATCTGGTAGTGGCAATGATGGTGAGCGTGGGCAGCATAGGCCTGATTTTGAGTTATTTTGTATTACGCGGCACGCGCCTGAAGATAGACCCGCTGCAACGCCTGTACATAGAGTTTTTGCGCAAGCTGGAAAAAGCCGGGCTCAAGCGCCACAAGCATGAAGGCCCGGTAGATTTCTGCACACGGGCCGTCAGGCGATTACCGGCCAAGGCTGGCGAGATTACTGAAATTACAAGGGCCTACACCCGCCTACGTTACGGCAAGCACACCCATGCAGATAGCCTGCAACAATTGCAGCAACTCATTAAAGCTTTTAAAACATGACAGACCTTGAGCACACCATGACCGACCAAGAGTATATGCAAATCGCGCTGGAGCTCGCGGCACAAGCGGCTAAGGCCGGCGAAGTACCAGTCGGCGCCATCGTAGTAAAAGACGGTATCATCATCGGCCGCGGCAGCAATGCCCCCATCAGCCTGCACGACCCCAGTGCCCATGCGGAAATGCTTGCCCTGCGCGATGCCGCCAAAACCATAGGCAACTATCGCCTGGTCGGCTGCAGCCTATATGTCACGCTGGAACCCTGCGCCATGTGCAGTGGTGCTATCCAGCACGCTCGTATCGCGCGGCTAGTATATGGCGCCAGCGACCCAAAAACAGGCGCTTGCGGTAGCGTGATTGATTTGATGGCCGAACCCAGGTTGAATCATCATTGCGATATAGCAAGGGGCATACTGGCAGAAGAATGCGGAGCAGAATTGACCAATTTTTTCGCAAGCCGCAGAAATGCAAAAAAAACTGACCTATCATAAATTTAAAATATAACTGATGGCTGCCGTCATGCAAAAGTCAGACACTATTTCAGGTGTTAATCAGTATTTTTTGACGAGTTCATATTTTAAATTTAGGACGTACTAAAATTAGATGCCTACTTTACGTTAGCCCTTTAGGAGAGCTCATGACATCCCCAATAGATATGTTCCTTGAATGGTATCGATCTATCCCCGTTTCTCACCGCCAAGATATTGCAGGGATAGTTTGCATGTATGTTCCAGGGTATGAGGTCATTGAAATGGATGAGCCACTTGACGCTTCCATCGAGAAATTCATGACCATTACAGAAGCATTCAGAGCGCAAAGTTACAAAGAGCTAGCGGCAGTTATTGCTCTTCGCGGTTTTATCCAGTTCTTCTTTATCGACAAACGTTCCGACCGATCTGGTTGGAAGGAAACCGAGGCAATGCTAAAAGCGCTTGCGGAGAGTAAGAGCTCTGAAACTTTTGAGAAAGCATCGCGTGAGGTGCAATTTAAGGCAGAGCAGTGGCTCATTACCTGCGAAAAGTGGGAGAAGCTGGTTGCAGAACACATATCCGATAGTCGTCTCAGGCTACTCATGCCGTAAAAGGACTAACCCATCCATCAAGCGGGACGCTTAACGGCGCCCCTTATGTCAAATGTTAGGTGTTATTAAAAGGAAGAGGCCGTGCAAGCTATCGTACGATTAATAAATCCAAAACGGGGAATGTATGCTGCCGAAATTGAAGGCAGTGGAGAGTTCGTAATATTTGAGTTGCTCGATTCATCAGAGCCCGAAATAGGTGATTTAATCTCACACTCTGATTTTTACACCATGGGTGGTGAAACATTCAAAAATCTAACCCAGGGCTGTGAGTTTGATGTGTCTGTTGAAAATGTTTGCGGTCAAAATCTTGTGAGGCAGCAATGTTTTTTATAGTCACACCTAACCCATTCCTTCAAGCGGGACTGTGAACTTGCCCTAAAAAAGTAGACATATCAATCTAACCAAACGAAAAGTCCATGGAACTAGCTAAAATATTTGCACTGTTTGTACTGACCGCACTTGCCGAGATTGTCGGTTGCTATCTTCCGTACCTTTGGCTCAAGCAAGGCGGGTCTATATGGCTGCTTATCCCGGCGGCATTCAGCCTTGCCCTATTCGCGTGGCTGTTATCACTGCACCCTAGCGCGGCAGGCCGTGTGTATGCAGCTTACGGCGGCGTTTATATCAGCGTGGCGATTATCTGGCTGTGGGTAGTGGATTCCATCAAGCCTACGCTAACAGACTGGGTTGGCGTTTCGGTTTGCCTTTTGGGTATGGCGATTATCATGCTGGGGGCCAGGCATGCGTGAGCCATTTGCAAAACCCTGTTGCATCAATCATCCGTCAAGATTGCTTCGGCCATGCAGGCAAAATATCCTCATCTTCTGCTGATTTTGTCAGTGGTATTGGTGGCCTTGCTTGCGCTATCAGGCGTGTATGCTTATGACCGCCCTACATGGCTGCTGGAGGTGCTGCCGGTGATGATCGCCTTGCCGATTATGTGGGCCAGTTATCGCCGCTTTCCACTCACTACCCTGCTGGCTATTTGCATACTCCTGCACGCGATAGTGCTGATTATCGGCGGTACATACACCTATGCACGGGTGCCTTTCGGCTTTCAGCTTGCCGATTTTTTCGGGCTTAGCCGTAACCCTTATGACAAGATCGGTCATTTCTTTCAAGGGTTTGTGCCGGCACTGGTAGCCCGTGAGATATTGATTCGAGGCCAGTATGTACGAGGCAAGCGCATGCTGGCTTTTGTCGTGATCTGCATCGCCATGGCAATCAGCGCTTGCTATGAGCTTATTGAGTGGGGTGTTGCCATTGCCATTGGGCAGGATGCCAATGCTTTTTTAGGGTCACAAGGTGACCCATGGGATACGCAGTCTGATATGTTTCTGGCCCTGATCGGCGCTACCATTGCCTTGCTTGTGTTTTCACGCCTGCATGATCGCCAGATAAAAAATCTAACGACAACCCGCTGATATTCACCCAGATAAGAGTATATCTAGTCAGCCAGCGGGCTTCAGGCCTCTGTAGTGACAGAAAAGTACGGCAATGTAATCTCCACCACCAAACCACCCTTAGCACGGTTTCTGGCAATGATCGTCCCGCCGTGGGCTTCCACCACTTGCCTGGCAATTGCCAGGCCAACTCCGTGACCATCGCCATTATTGGCGGTACTGCCCCGCACAAACGGCTGAAAAATGGATTCCAGCTCGCCCGGCGGCACGCCCGGACCCTGATCGGTGATACTTAAATGCATTAGTTTTGCGGCACGATCCTGGCTCACTTCGAGCCGGATGTCACCATCCGGCGGGCTGTATTTGAGGGCGTTGCGCACGATATTCTCGATGGCACGGTGCAACAGGTCAGGCTGCCCCATCACCTCAAAATTCGCATTCGGCTCAAACCACACCTCGGTATGTTTGGCATCCGCTTCATACTGGGCATCTTCCACCACACTGGCCAGCAGCTCGTTCACATCCACTTTCTCTTTCTTGATGTTCACTACGCCGGATTCCAGCCGCGACAACTCTAACAACTCACCTACCAGCTTATCCATACGGATGGATTCGCGCTCTATACGCTCCAGCGAGCTAGGTATTTTCTCAGGGTTTTGTCGTGCCAGGCCTATCGCCATCTGCAGCCTTGCCAATGGCGAGCGTAGCTCATGCGATACATGGTGAAGTAGCCGTGTCTGACCGTGCAATAAGCTGCCCAGCCTGCCTGCCATGGAGTCAAAATCCCGGCCCAGATCAGCCAACTCATCGCGACGGCCACCCATGGCATCACCAATGCGGGTATCTAGCCGACCACTCGCGGCTTCCTCAAAGGCTTTGCGCAAGCTCTTGATGGGTTTGGAAAAATACCAGGCCAGTATTGCAGCAAATAGAAAGCTGACGAACACCCCTGCCATCATCGGCTTGAAAGGAAACAGGTGAAACGGCCGGGGCTGCGGCGGGCGATCTCCGCGCATTTCGCCATTGGGTGATGACAGTGGTGGTGGAGATTCTGCGTTACCGCCAGGCTCGTTTGCCGGCCCATCAGGCCCGCCTTGCTCCGGTGGCGGGCCACCTTCCTGTCCGCGGCTGAACCCCGGCACAAACAGCAGGTAACTGTGTCCATCATTGGCTTTGATGCGCTTGATATAGCGCTCACCACCCAGCGACTCTACCATTTCGGTGGCAGCACGTAGCGTCGACTCCGGCAGCGGTCTTTGCAGCAGATCATGGCCGGCCTCGTCCACCATATATACCTGCGGCGCACGGCGCTTTTGCCAGTCCTGCAGCAACTTGTGCACGCCTTCTACCCCGCCATATTGCAATGTGGCTGCCGCCGCCTCAACTACCGACCTGGCCGGTGGGCTAGCCTCAATGCCGGCCAGCTCGTGATTACGGCTGTTGATCCAGATAGTAAGACCAACCCCGATGACCGCCGTGAGTTGCGCCAGGAAAAAGAAAAAGAAGAACTTCCAGAATAACCTGCCCATATCTGCCAGCTATGCTTGCCCGGCAGACAGCACTAGTTGATACCCCATGCGATACACGGTTTGTATGCAATGATGGCCGTCGGCGAAGCCGCCTAGCTTCTGCCGGATACTACTGAGATGTACGTCTATGCTACGGTCGAACCTGGCCATGGGCCTGCCCAGCGCTTGCAGTGATAAATCGTTTTTACTCACCACATGCCCGGCGTGGCGCACCAGCACTTCGAGCAGGTTGAACTCCGTACTGGTCAGATCAAGCGGTGTGCCTGCCCATTCGACACGGCGTTGTTCGGGCCACATGGACAATTCCCCTACAGATATTTGCACTGGCTGGTTACCGTTAGTGCTGGCCTGGGTACGCCGCAAAATCGCGCGGATACGTGCCACCAGCTCGCGTGGCGTACAAGGTTTGGGCACATAGTCATCCGCGCCCAGCTCCAGCCCGACGATACGGTCGGCATCGTCCCCCTTGGCTGTCAGCATAATCACTGGCAGCTTGCTGCTGGCCCTGATCCTGCGCAGGGTTTCAATGCCATTGAGTTTAGGCATCATGGTATCCAGCACCACGATATCAAATGGCTCGGAAAATGCGCACATTGCCCCCGCCTCGCCATCATAGGCGACCTCCGTCTCAAAGCCTTCTTGCTCCAGGTATTCCCTGAGCATGCCGACCAGCTCAACGTCATCATCAATCAATAGAACTTTACTCATTTTTGCTCACTATTTGCTCTGGCGCCCATGATTGGATAACCAGCTTATTGCTCATCATCATAGCGAGTTCTGTAGCGGCTTTACAACTGTAAAGCGGGACATTTACCAATTTTTACAAAGAGATAAGTGCTCCGCTTATTCCCGCATTTGCGTTTTATCTTGTCGGTTTACCTAGCTTTACTTTTGCTTAACGCCAATTTACAGGTTAGCCGCCCACAATGCAGTTGTCTTGATCGTAAAACGTTTTTCACGTGCTTACTTGAAATGGAAAGGAAACTGACATGGATACATTAAACAGCAACGAATTCAGCAAAAGAATATGGGATCAGCTCGACAAGCATCAATGGCCGGACGAGCTGGCAAGTATCAAACCCAGCAAGTGGGACGGACTCGATGCCAACCAAAAAGGCAAACTGGTACTCGAAAATCTGGGGCAGATTATTTATCAGGTCACCTTACTGAGCAATCAACTGCCAGCCAAAGACTACCTGACCAGCAAACCCATTGTAAAAAAACCGCAACTCAGCCCACAAGCACATACCGATTACATGATGCAGGCGAATTACATTTACCCCTAAATTTAGCCATGAAAATACCCATGCATATGGGCGATAAACACAACTTTTACTTTAAAAATTCAACCTATTAAAGGATAAATCATGCGAACCATTTCTCACTTTAAAAAAACAATCCTGCTCAGCTGCCTCGCCCTGGCATTACCGCTGGCACTACAGGCGGAGCCCATGATGCGTGGGCAGCACGAAGGCCATGATGGAAAAGTGTCAGCCGGGCAGGCTTGCGAACAGCATCACGGCGGCTCTCGCCATGTCGGATTCATGCCGGGCATGCATCACGAGCTGGGCGTTCCTCCTTACCTAAGAGATATAGATCTCACCGAAGCACAACGCGATAAGCTTTTCAGCCTGATGTATGCGCAAATACCTGCCATGCGCGAACAAGGCAAATTGCGCCATAAAACCATGGCGGAGTTACGTGCACTATCCAGCGCCGAAACCTTTGATGACGGCAAGGCTCAACAACTCACTTCGCAGCTGGCCGGTATTGAAAAAGACATGCTGTTGGCACGGACACGCAACGATGCCAAAATTTTTGCAATACTCACACCAGAGCAACGGCAGAAACTTGAAGATGCCAGAAAGGCAAAAGAAGAAAGAGGCACTGATGAGCGAGTGAACTTCAAAAGCAAAAAAATGGGAAACCACCAACCTGCGCCGCGCCTGACCAACTATTAACGTTCGCTCGCATAGCCTGCTTTATTGCCGCCCTCTCAATACCAGGTTTTGTGAGGGCGGTTTTTACACCGACCAATTTTCAGGCAAAAGCCTCGCATAGCATGCTTAGCAAAGCACCGAACACCGGAATCAGGTCATCCTTGTCAAACGGGCTGTTTTCGTCGGTCCCTGCAACCACAAAAGCCACGACTACCTTGTCCAGATCTTCACGATAGTTATTCCAATGCTCGGCATCGGCATCCCCTATCAGGTGAAACTTGCGCATGCCTGAATCAATTACATCTACCAGCTCTTCTGGCGCCAGCTCCGAGAATAAGGACTTGGCGATAATGACGGAATCCTGCTCCAGCTCAGGCGTAATTTGCTCCGCCCGCAACGGTAAAGTGAGGTAGGCATAAACCAGCAACCCGAACGACTGATACACACTCAGCATTTCAAAGTTATCGTAACGCTCATCAGCCGGTGAGCGTTGCGCCTGCTTGATCGCCTGGAAAGTGAGGTAGCAGGCGAGATAGGTAGCGGCCGCCAATGGATCATAATCATCCAGATTAGCACTGGGGGCAGCTTCATGATGGCTGCTGCGGGTCTCTGCCAGGCAAAGGGCATGCAGCAGGCTTAGGCGTTTCGAGTATTCCATTTCATTCATTCCAAAAACATTAATAAATTGTCAGGGCAGCTAGTTGATTACAGGTATGGCTTCCAACATCTCGTGCACTTCCAGCCAGCGCTCTTCCGCCTGTTCAAGTTGCTGGCCAAGTTCCGCCTGCCGTTTTACCAGGGTCTGCAGTTCGGCTTTGCCTGAGGCTTCATACAAAGTGCTATCGGCCATACGCTCATCCAGCAGGCTCTTTTCCTGCTGCCATTTGGCCATATTGGCTTCCAGCTGCTCAGACTCTTTTACCAGCGGCCTGCGCTCCAGTATGCGGGCCTGGCGCTCAGCCTTGCTTTGCGCCCGGTCATTTTTTGGCGCTTCCTTATCGGCGACTTTCGCCTCTACTGCCTTGTCCTTGATGCGTTGTTCTGCCAACCAGTCCTTGTAATCATCCAGATCGCCATCAAAGGTGAGTGCCGCACCATCGGCCACCAGCACGAATTTATCGCAACTGGCTCGCAGCATGGCTCTGTCATGCGACACGATGACCACGCCGCCCTGATAATCCTGTAGCGCCAGTGTCAGGGCATGACGCATCTCAAGATCCAGGTGATTCGTCGGCTCATCCAGCAACAGCAGATTGGGACGGGTCCAGATCAGCAAGGCCAGCGCCAGACGCGATTTCTCGCCACCTGAGAATGGGCCGCACGGGCTGCTTGCCATATCGCCCCTGAAATCGAAACCGCCCAGGTAGTTACGATGTTCCTGCTCGCGTGTTTGCGGATCAAGCCGCATCATATGTTGCAACGGAGACTCATCCAGCCGCAATTGCTCCAGCTGGTGCTGGGCAAAGTAGCCTATCTTCAGCTCTTTACCCTCAACACGCTTGCCATGCAAAGGTGCAAGCTCGCCCGCCAGCAGTTTGATCAGCGTTGATTTACCTGCGCCATTACGGCCAAGCAGGCCTAGCCTCTCGCCAGGGCGTAAAGTCAGTACGATATCCTTCAATACCGCCTTGTCATTGTATCCGGCACTTACTTCATCCAGAACCAGTAATGGATCCGGTGCACCCTGCATCTCGCGGAAACCGAATCCGAATGGCGAATCAATATGCGCAGCGGAAATCATTTCCATGCGCTCCAGCGCCTTGATGCGGCTCTGTGCCTGGCGCGCCTTGGTGGCCTGTACACGGAAGCGGTCGATATAGTTTTGCAGGTGGGCGACATTGCGTTGCTGGCGTTCATACATGGCTTGCTGTTGCAGCAAACGCTCTGCACGCTGGCGCTCGAAATCGGAATAGCCGCCTTTATATAAGGTCAGGTGTTGCTGTTCGATATGGGCAATATGATTGACGATGGAATCCAGGAAATCCCTGTCATGGGAAATCAGCACCAGGGTGCCGCGATACTCTTTCAACCAGCCTTCCAGCCAGATCACCGCATCTAGGTCCAGGTGATTGGTGGGCTCATCCAGCAACAGCAAATCAGAGCGGCACATCAGTGCCTTTGCCAGATTCAATCGCACCCGCCAGCCACCGGAAAAATCCGATACCGGCCTGACCAGGTCTGCGTTACTGAAACCCAGCCCATGCAATAGCTCGGCGGCACGTGCCTTGGCCGAATACCCCTCAACCTCGCCCAGACGCGCATGCAGCTCGCCCACCTTTTCACCTTCGTGTCTGGCCTCGGCATCCGCCAATGCGCGCTCGATACTGCGCAGCTCGACATCGCCATCCAGGACGAACTCGATGGCAGCATCCTGCAAGGCCGGGGTTTCCTGCGCCACATGCGCAATTACCCACTGCGGAGGCATATCCAGGTCACCGGATTCGGCATGCAACTCACCACGCAGCATGGCAAATATGCTGGACTTGCCCGCACCATTGGCCCCTGTCAAACCAACCTTGTGCCCAGGATGCAGTTGAAATGAAGCGCCTTCGACCAGCACTTTGACGCCACGCGTCAAGGTGAGATTTTTAAATTGAATCAATCCTGCCTCTGAATATGCTGCTGACAACACACTCTGTTGTCAGCCAAAAGTAAACGAATGCGTTATTCTAATGCATTAAAGAAATCTGCATTCAACAAGTAATGTTGCTGCACCTAACAATCAATAAACAATTATCCAGATTAACCAGGTTTTACTTGTGCGAGCGTTGACCAATTAGCGTGTAAAATGAAATACTTTCGTTTGTACACATCTGCGGCTGGTTGATGGCTTAAGGTAAATTCGCCGCGTCCGATTCCGCAGCAATGCGGTTTCGT